>Ga0209751_10002824_pt1 | contig 17137 bp, 32 predicted proteins | sample RifCSP13_1_FD_184019 | JGI IMG/M metagenome (GOLD analysis project Ga0209751, IMG submission 184019) | Soil microbial communities from Rifle, Colorado - Rifle CSP2_sed 13_1 (SPAdes) (version 2) | ecosystem: Environmental > Terrestrial > Deep subsurface > Rock core/Sediment | place: Rifle... | reverse complement strand
CTCTGCCGATCTTGTGCCCATATCAATCCTCGAGATGAGCCAGCCTGTACTGGCCGACAGAGAGCGGGCCTACGTGAATGAACCAGAAAAAAAGATGTCCTTGCACGAATTCCCAATGAATCCCAAAGATCCACTGAGTCCAGGAGAGGTGCCACTGGAAAGTCGGGTGACTAAAGCGATGAACGCGAGTACCAGTCATTAGATATACGACCTCAGTTGCCCGTGAGCCATAGCTGTCTCAATCGTGACTTCCATGACAGTCAGATGCCCGAGCTGCAGACTCGTCAAGACCCACGTCTGGAATCCATGCCGAGCGGCCAACTCACAAAACTCCACGTCCTCACCCATGGTGTCGGCTCCCCATGTCTTCGTGTCATACAGGAACCATGGCGGCTCGATGGTTTCCAGCACGTGGCGCCGGATCAGCAGGCACCCGGCCCCACACCAACCCACCTTGATCAGTGGCTCGGCAGGCTTGATTTCTGCCAAGTATCGCATCTGTTGCCCATCCCGCCCAGGACCGCAGAGCGGCTGGTGTGGCGGAACACGCTTGAAGTACATGCCACTCACCACATCTTTGCCAGTCTCCCATAGGCGTTGTATCGTATCCGGAGGGAACGTCATATCCGAGTCCAGGAAGCAGAGCCACTGATTCTTCGACTCGGCCAGACACCTGGCCACCAACTCATTCCGCTTGATCGGTACGGCCCAAGTCTGTTCAATGTCACAGCAAGTCGATCCAGCCGGCGGACGTAGCTGCATGAAGCAATTCTTCGCCCGGTTGAACCCAACCTCCATCGATGGGATACCGATAAAACCTGGTGGTGTCTCAGCATGTGTCATGATTCGTACCTGACACGTGACCGTGCCACTTTACGCCTTTGCCGAAGCATTTTGCGGCATTGCAATACAGAGAGGACTGTAGACCTAACCCTAGAATTGCATCTGCCAATCGTAAGACCCATCCATTTGGATCTGCTTGTGGATGGCGATCTGCAACGTACTTGCATGCGATCCATGAGACGGCCGTATCAGTTTCTCGACGTGGAGTCATCCTCACGAAAGCTATCACAATTCCAACAGCTGGAGATCGGCTCCTCCCAGCCCGACAGTGGACTAGACATCGCTCATCCGGCTGAATGCTCTCTGCGAAGTCGATAATCTGCACCATCTGCTCACCTGTCATCAGCCGGAGACGTTTTCTCCATGGCGTCGTGTCGTCAAAATCAAGCAGGAGGTTTCTCTTTGCCCTTCGCTTGCAATGGTTCTTGGCATCCGATCCAGCAATAGAGATCAGGCAATCATAGCCGCCACGTCTCAGCAACCGATCTGCGTACCTCATGCTGCAGACCCGCACCAACTCGTGTTCCGTATCGTCGCTCATCGTGACTTGTCCATCACGTTCTCGAATTTCCTCCGCCACTGGAAATAGCTCTCCTTGACTACTCCTCGATCGATCCGAAAGTCAAGTACGCATACACCGGTATGCCGATTGGCCACGGCATTCCGAAAACATTGCTCAAACTCAAGGATTGCCTCGGCTGCCTTATCCAGCGTAGCTATTAGGAGCACGATCATCTCGTCTGGCGGCGATTCATCGCTCTCAGTCGCGAAACACTCTCTCAAGCAGGACACGGTATGTTCCTCTCGCGGGAGGTTCTTTGGCAACTTGTTTTCGCATGTCATACTCAAAGCTAGTCGGCTCCTTGATCCCGACATTCAACTTGTGCTCCTCTATCAGCCAATAGGCCAAGTCCCGTATGGCACATTGTTCGCTCTCATCATGCTGGTAGTGATCCTGCAAGTAACGGTGGTGTAGCTTGCGGGCCGTCAGAAGTAAGTTCGATTGTTTCTCAGTCAGCAACAACATCCCGCCGAGCCGCTTGTATCGCTGATTCATCACCATCGCAATGCGCCGGACGTTCAGCTCGGCTACCATCCCCAGCATGTCTTGCGAGCTAGGCACCCGCGCCACTGGCCACCTCCAACTCGATCAGTCTCCGTATTTCCGGGTACTTCAGCAACTCCTTTGCACAAAGCAATCCAATACGAAAATAAAGTGCACACGCCAAGAGCATGACAGATTCATGTACCGCAGTGTCCATCTTCAACTCCAAGCAGACTCAACGCCTGCTTTGCGCGTGCCGACTACGCGGATAGATCAAGTCAAACTGGCGATCTGTGCGAGCCAACAATTCCTGCACTCCATATTCATCATCTTGTTCGTCTTCAAGCGTGTACCAATACTGCTGCCCGCAAATCGTGCAGGCCATGGCGATATATTCGTCACATCTGCCAGGTGCTTCGGCCGCGTGACTCGGATCCTCATCACAAGAGTTTTGGCTGCACTTTATGCACCAAGACTCGCAATGATCGTCCCAAATTGGCGGATCAAAAATAATGTGTGTCATGGCCAGCCCATTTCCTTGAGTCGGATCAAGCCTCTAGCAACAGCAGGAAACGTCACTCGTTTGGAAACTAGCATCTCCTCCTCGCCATCTTTTATCATCGCCCAGACTTGGAGCTTCACTTCGTTACCTCCAACATCCTCGCACCACAAAATCCAGTCGCCGAAGTTGATTCCGCATTCCTCGAGGCACAGATGCTCGTCGTCTGGTTCGCCGAACCCGTAACCAGCAAAGACAGCAGCCGCCTTCATGATCAACCGGTTACGGCCACGTTCATACGAGAACCTGCTGTCAATTTCCGATAGAATAGTCACGCCACTGGCTCCCACACCGTAGCCGCAATGTACCGCTCAGATTCCCGGCTGTCGTTCCAGTAGTATACGCTGACGACCTTGCCGTCCGCACGTACAGCCGAACGAGTGTATCCCATATCTGGACATCCCGCATCCTTCCGGATCACGCCTGGCTTGCTCCAGCTGGCACCCTCGTCGTCACTCGTCTGGTAGACGATACTACAAGGCCGATTGCGATATCCAAATACTAGCACAAGCTTTCCGTTCGCCATCTGTATGAGGTCTGGCGGATTACCGGCATGCCACAATCCGTAGATCGGGATGGCAATCTTCCGCCACGTCCGACACTCGTCGTCTGATCGGTAGACCACGATCCCCGCCTCAAATGGATCGTCCTCGGTGCCATACTTGTACTCAAAATCACGCTCTCGCCAGCGGACAGCGCATATCACCGAGCCACTGGCAAGACGCACGGCAGACGGCATGATCCCGAAACAGTGCTTCGGGACGTCGTCAATCCAAGAGAGGAAATCCCAACTGACACCACCGTCAACAGTCTCGATGCAGAATGGCTGACCCTCACGCCCATCTGATTCCTTGGCAGCAGACATGAATGCACGGCACCCCTTCGGTTCTCCTGGGATTGTCAGATAACTAGTACGAGCGTTGATGCCAGCACGATTCCACAACCCGCCAAATTCTGTTATATCCTCGCCACCGTTGTGTTCAAACCACCATGGACCACTCCACGATCGGCCGAAGTCATCGGAATAATTGGCATATGAAAATCCCTGGTTGATATCCATCATGCGGAATTTAGCGATCTGCTGCGTAAACTCTACTGGCTCCAACCCGTTCCCTGGATGAATTACATCACGCATCGCGAACTCGTCATCCCGTTCTGTAAATCGTCTACGACTCAGGCGTAGTTCCAGGATCCCCTCTGGCTTCCAGCACTCCCAAGTCTCTCCACCGTCCATGGTCTCGGCCATCATGGGCGTCACTGGCGAGCGTCTGTCTATCGCATGAAACCCGCCATGGACATCCATCGCCCCAACATCAAACCCAACCAGGATGCGGCCATCACGCTGCCAGAGCCCATGGTTGGCTGGCCAACCCGCAAAGACGCCTGGCTGTCGAAACACCGTGTAATGTTCAGGCACTTTGCTTCTCCATGTGCTCCAGCAACCCAGTCAGCAACCGCCGCTCCTCTGACTTGTCTGACAGCGTAATCCATCCCGAAGCCACTTGCTTCGCCAAGTCCAACGAGTGCTTGTCAAATGGCTTCCGCTCCGGTTGTTTGTCCAAGTCGGCCAGACGCTGACGCACTTGCTCAATCGTGACATTTTCCCATGAGGCTTCACGCATCATGACATCTAGCATTTCCATTGTGGATTTTAGTTCTGCTGGGTCACGTGCTGCCTTATCAAAGTCAACATGCAGAATCTTCGATGGCACTAGCACACCTCACTTCCTCAATCGTGATCTTGTATGTCTTGCCCCACTCGAGAAACTCGTCCAACCCCTCGAAGTTTCCGTTCCGCTCGTCGTCTGTCATTACGTCCCACTTGTCCATGACAGTGGCTTTCTTGCGCGTATCCTCACCGTCGAATAGAGTCAACGTCCGCTGGAAACTCGTGTATGATGAGTCCGCCATGCGTCACCTCACAGAATGCTGCTGATTACTGAACAGAGGCAATTTATCCGGTTCTCTGCTGGTAAGTCAGGGTGACTTGGATACGGGATCAAAACGCCGTCCAAATCGAACATCCCGTCGTCGTTTGCCAGGGTGCCATGAAGAGCGGCATGCGACAGCCTCGTAGTTGAGCCGAGGGCCGACAACCATTCCTTGCGAATTTCAATCCCCGTGTCTTCCGCCAATTCTTCAATTCCAGCCGAGTGTCCACTATTGAGCATCGCGCCCAACTCGGTGCGAGCTACTGCTGTCGCTCTTGCTTGGGTATACCGTCGCCCGTGCTGTTCCACCAGCCGATTAGCTATGTCGCGGCTGTTCAGTCCTTCTTCGATCGCAGATTTCAGTGTCTGTTCGACGTCGCGACGAGTCGTGGGTGCGATGCCTTCGCGCCAGTAGTCACGCTTAAATGTCTCGTCCAGCGTCTCGAATGCTTGCTCCACCATCCAATCTGGCATTCGCAAGCTGATTTGGAACTCCTCGATAATGTCGGCCAGCTCCGGTACGTCCAGCTCGTACTTCTCCACGAACTGCTCGGCCGTTGTCGGCTTGCGGCGTGTCTTCTTGGTGCGATATGGCATCGTTCGCTTCATCGTTCGCTTGATGCTCTTTGTCTCCTCCCGTTGTGTCACCACACCCTTGCCAAACGCTGCCATGAGCGGCGGAACGACTGCCTCCATTAGCTTGGTTGATTCCGCGTTCGCATCAAAGTTCTCGTCCAGCAGTTTGGCTGCCTGCGCCTCTGCGTGCTCCGGATCAGGCGTCCAACCCGAGCCAAGACCGGACACGATCCGCTCAACCGATCCGGAGAAGTACTCTTCTAGAACACCCTCCAGACTGTCAGCAGTCTCCTCGTACTGCTTGATGCGTGACTCCTCGATCGCCTTGCGACGGGCTGCTTTCTCGTCTACCTCTGCCGACTTGCGAGCCATGGCCGAGATAGCGGCCTCGAATTCCTCACCCTCTGCTGCTGGCGAAGGCAGCGACAATTGCTGTTGTGCTGGTTGCTGAAAACGGATCACTGGCTTGCCGATGATTGCAAGGGCATCCTCTTCCGATATTCGCATGTATCGCGTCAGCAACGCAATAGCCTGGTCGATACCAATCAAGCCATAGTTCACCTGCTGCAGCAGACTCAGCACGCCAGTAAAGCCGCCGACAAGCTGCGTGAGGTTACTCGGGTCGTCACGCTGATCGAGCGGAGCAAGGCCAAGCACGGCTGATCGTATCTCGTCCTGCGTCACGTCGCCATTGCGCCGTAGTGTGGCCCACGTCCGCAGCAATTGATCCGGGTCCTCTGTTATCGCCTGCTCGAGATAGATCAGCAGCCGCTTGGGCGTCTCATACCGCGGCCCGAGGAAGTCCGTTGCCATCTCGCTGATCGAGCCTGCGATCGGATTGACGACCTGCGTGTTGAACGTTTGCTCGGCCACGACGGCCTGGGCTTTGTTTACCCCAGTCACCTCGCCAACGACATACGGATTCACGCGGTACGTCTGAAAGATTCGCTTCTTAACGATCTCGCCAGACGCCGGCCAGTCCATTTCCTGCGGCGTCAAATGCAGCTTGTGGACCGACTCAATCAAGGAATCCAGAATGACTGGATCACCAATATTGACTGTTTGACTCATGACTTCCCGGATGGCACGGATAAATTGCCGCCGCTGAGCACCCGTCAATTGTGGCCGTTTTCCAGAGACAGGATCGGCACCCACTGTCACGATCAGATTCGGATGGATGCCACGCTGAAATGTCTGATCCTGCGAACCCTGAATGTATCTGTCAATTCGGACTGCCGAGAAGCATGCCACAAGCGGGCTGTACCAGTTTGCTGGATCTAATGGATTCGGAAAGTAAGCTTGAGTCACAAACTCCGCCGGGACATCCACGCCATCGACATCTGACCGCGGCCGGAACTTGTACAACTTCTGATCTGGCTTGTACTCCATCCAGTGGGTCGGAACGGCATAGATGGCCTCCTCATCGCCCTCCTCATCCTTGCCTATGATCCAATATACTTTCCCTGCGATCTCGAGATTGGCCACGGTGAAGTAGAGAAACTCGTATTTGTGCTGCAGGCTGTTCGGCCGAGCCAGTAGGTCCAGCACTGGGTGTGACGCAATCGATTTGATCTCTTGCGACGCGTTTGCCTTATGCCGAATGCGTGCCGGTATCTTCTGTACTCGACGATTGAACGACCGCTCCGGGTTCTCGCCGGCATTCGTAATCTCACCTGCTTCCCACGCCAGCCCGGCCACGCGGTCAGCAATGCAGTGGATCGCAACGTACACCCAATCCTTGAAGTACTGAAACTTGTCTAGCGAACTGCCCTGGTAGCTAAAAACGTTCTGTTGCTTGCTGGCCAAGCGAGCACCGATTTCCGGAAGCTGCGACGACGGTTTCCGCTGCTGGGCCAACTTGGTCCACGTGGCCACCATGGCCCCCTGACGCTCCATTGCCTCGGCGAGAAGTGATGACATATGTACCTCTTGTTAGAGCAACTCCCCTATCCCGTTCTGTGGATGGCCGCTCGTCGCCTTCGTCATCACCGCGATATGCGTAGCCGTCATCATTTGCAACTGCGTCATCTCGCATGTCCTCTCTGCGGCAATCCGCTCTATCGTGGTCTTGGCTACCTCTAGTTCCGCTTCCAGCCGCTTGATCTGCCAATCACTGGCCTTTTGTTGCTGGTCCTGCTCGGCAATGATCTGCATCAGTTTCCTGGATTCTGCTAGCATCTCGTCTGAGTTTGCATTCCAGCCCGCCACATCAGACTTGTGTTGTTCCTGGCATGTCGCCAGCAATCCCTTAAGACGCCGGCACTCAGCCATCGCCTGCTGGTACTTCTGCACCTGACGACTTGTAGTACAAAACCAACATCGCAACGATGATACAGTATTGCTCAAGCGAGTCATGCGTCTATCTCTGGGATGCGCAATTGACGCCGGACCCACGATTCCGAAGACGTTTCGTTAATGCCGTCACAAATGCAATCTGGCCCACCGTGTATATCGCAGCTGCACAATCCACCCAATTCCTCAGCTGGCACTTCGCTCATCGGCACCAGTCGTGTCAATCCGAGCTGTACTGCCAGCGGCACAACGACAACCGTCTTTAGAAAATCGCGGCGCTTCATTGCCTAGCATCCTTTAGTTTCTCGATCACCTCGCCGAACGTCGTCGTCGGGAAGTCATGCGTATGCACGTCCATGTGCAGATTACCCTTCTCTACAGACCAGATCACCAGGAGGAATCGATGCTTGCCAAATGCAGCCTCACATGCGCTGGCGATCTTCTGCTTCTTGGCCGCTGGCAATCGCAGTCGACGGACCAATGCCTTGCGATAGCGATCACTCACGGGGATCACCTGCGAGAGATTGACCACCTATTCGTCCGCCTTCTTGCCAAACATCACGTCCATAGGCTTCGGCCTGCTGATAGCAGCACGGGGCAACGGTGCCGTCTTCTCCTGGCCACTGATCCTCTCGACTTCAGCCTGGCACCACTGCTTCAGCATCCGCACAGCAAATTCCAAGTCGCCATGCGGAAAGTCATGCGTGACAGTCTCTCGCAGCAGTCGATCGTTCTCGACAGAGAAGATCGCCACCATGAACCGGCCACGCAGATATGCGGCCTTCAGGTGATCCAACGCAGCCGCCACACACTCGCGGTACTGCACGTATTGGTTCGGCTTGTTCTCCCGTGCGATCTCAGCGTCCCCGTTGTTCGGCGAGATTTCCTCTGGCGGCACGTCGATCACATCCGTCTTGTCCTCGGTCTGCACTGCCCTAGCGATCTTGGCCAGTGGCAGTGGGGCCACATCCTGCTTCGGACCGAACTTCCGCTTGAACTCTCGAAGTTCCGCCAACTCTTTTTCCAGTTTCTGCTCAGACTCTGACATCCTCACAACCTCCTACAGTTCTTAAATTACGAGTTCGTTGTCTTTTCTTTTACAAATCCAGCAGCAGACAACATGCCAATCGCCATGCCAGCCAATATAAAACACACCGCCGTGTTAGGGGCCATTGGTGTCACACCAAACCACTGGTACAGCACCCGATAGCCGATGATGTATCCAGAGAGCGAAACCATTCCCAATAAACAGGTCGCGATCCCACACAAACAACTCAGTATCAGCAAGTGCCTCCACATACTACTGGCCTTACTCGCGACGTTTCTTGGAATCCTCTTCAAACGCGATTCTTTCCAGCACGAGAACTACACGGGAAAGTGTCGCATTGGTGCGATTCATAACCTCATTACTTCGCTCCTGCAGCACGATTAGTGTCGTTTGCTGAAACTCTCTCGATGCACGCTGATCAAGCCATAGTTGCCGCAAGACCCAACCAAAACTAAGAAAACCACCCATCACCAAGAACACTAGCAAAGCCGCAACCCAACCCGCCTCTGCCGCAGCCTTTTGCACTATATCACTGCCATTCACCATGTTGGCACCTCATGGTCTTCCAGCCGGCCCAAGATACCATCATGGTTATGTCGCACCAGCCTTTTGTTGTCGTTCCAAGGTTCTCAAATCCGAGATCTGCTGCTCAGACAGGGGCTCGGGGTGCCTGGCATGGTGCTCCTTTGCCAGGCTCTTATTATACCAATCGTGCAGGTCCAGTGGTTCGTCCTCCACGGGGCCCTTGCAATCGTCCATCGCCTGGTCGAATGGGACGTGGTCAAATGCTCTGCACCGACTATACCGATTGCAGTTGAAAATATCGATATCGGCAGCTTCGAATATCGGCTTGAGCTCGATCATCATTGGGCCAATCTTGGAGTCCCAAATCTTGTTGCTGCAACTGGCCGCGTCGCCCCAGGCATAGCCCGGGCCCTGGTCGCGAGGCTGGACCCAGAAGTCCACGCCCAGCATGTAGATTCGGCGGCAGCCCAAGTAGTGCAGGAGTCGCATGCCCAGGAGCATGGTGCAGAGTTTAGAATACTTGCCATCCTGGGTCTCAAGCGGCTGGAGCTTGCTCCCCCAGTGGGCCGAATTGCTGCTCAGGAATGTCTCGCGGCTGTAGGTGCTTGTACGGCTGATTCCGAAGACGGCCGGGCAGTCACAGACCTTGACGCGAGTTGGGTAGAACTCCCCCTCGTGCTTGATCTGGATAGGGTAGTGGAGCTTGCCAAACGGCACGAAGCTTAACACATTGGCGTCAGCCATCATGGCCGAGTGGAACTTGGATTCCGGGTCGCCGAACGTGTGAGCCTTGACTGGCGCGTAGGCTCCAGCATTGTTGATCGCCAGGCTGGACACGCCACGCTCCCGTAGCCGCTCAAGAGGCAGCTCAGCCAGAGACGGGCCACCACAGACAAGGAAGGCCGCCCTGTTCCGCCAGAGACCAAGCAAAGCATCCGTCATCGGGAAGCCACACCCATGGCAAGTCTGACAGTTGCGACGGCGGCCACGGTTCCCCATGCACTTCTTGCACCGGCCGCGCGGTGGGCACTCGTGAATCTCAGGGGCACAGACAGAGCAGGGGCGGTTCGTCTGGCAGACCCAGAGTGGATCGTCTCGCCACCCCATATGCCCTCGTACAGAAAAGAGGCGGCCCGGCGAAAGGAAATAAGACCGGGCCGCCAGGGACACAAACTCCCACCCTCACAGCCATAAATCCTACCACGCTTGCCTGGTGTTCACAAGCTATCATGTAAGCAGGAATGGCAGCATCTTGGCAATATTCCTGGCGTCCGACAGTCCTCGGTGGTGATCACCCTCTGGCTGCAGCCCGAAGAACTTCATGGCGCCGCGATGCCCTCGTTTGCGACCAGTCTTCTTTTTGAATAATCCAGAAAGGTCCAGGTGATCTGGAAATGGCGACTGCATGCCGTGGTATGCGAAGTCTCGGCCAAACTGCTCCTTGTCGTATCGACCCCAGGAGCAAAATATGGGCTCGTCGAAATCTCGAGATGCCGTTTGGTCTTCAAGCCAAAAAGCAAATCTGCGAAACTCGTCTCCGAATGGCTGAGCACTATCGACATGCTCTTGGCAGATGGCTGTCAATCGCATACAAAATGTCGTCAGGATTGGATGCCGCACTGGCCGAACAAATGTCTGATATTGAACAATCTCCAGCAATGTCTCGGGATGGCAGAGCACCGCTCCAATCTCGATAGTCTCCCGCTCATCCAGTGGGATCGAATCATCATCGCAGCACGTACCCTCGAGGTCCACCACGAGATACGGTCTATCGGTTCCCATGTCAGCTTTCCAAAGTTTCCACAGCTTCACCCACTACGGCTGAGGAACAGACACCGAGCCAATCTCGATGCTCTCCAGCTCGTCCAATGGGGATGAAATATCTCCATCTGCCGTCACCATTATCGTGCAATTCTGACAGATTGACAACAGAACAGCATATCTATCTTCTGGGCGATCCTCGGCTCTCATCATCGCTCTCTCTACAGCCTCTTCTAGGGACTCATCATTGGCTCGCTTTAGGATCAACATCCAACTGCTCCAGGGTTACTGCCCCTGCGATGGCAGTCATGTCGAGAGATAAGCCTCCCTCGCCAACTTGAACAAACAAACGACAAAAATCAAGAATATCACACAGTAAAACGCAATCCATTCACTCTTGGCCATAACTGTCTTCGCTTTCCAAATCCTGCCGGCTAGTAAAGCAAAGCAGCACATAAGCAAGAGTATCGTCGACTGAATCATGCTCGGCTCCGGCACGGCCCGCACCACGGCTGCCGGCTGCTGCCCGTAGTTCCCCACCGCCACCACGATGTCCTGCTGGTCAAACAGCCCGTCCGCCGTCCAGTCCCCCTGCGACCACGCCGCTCGCTGGCCCGTCAGGTACTTGCCGGCCGAGAGCACCTGCATGATGTCCAACTGATCGAAGACGGCGTCGGCGTTGGCGTCGCCTGGCAGCAATTCATCGTGAATGATTCGCATGGAATCAATTCGAAATCCACCCAATACGTAGAGCCTGCCAACTGATATCTCTAAGTCAGTTATTGTCGGCACGTCAAGGAAATCGTGTCCAGCATACCAACCAGGCATGCTCAGTCCGAAACTCCAGACTTCAGGAAATCCGGCCAGCTTCCGCTCTCCAGACTCATTGTTAGAATAGCCCCACACTTGGAAGTATCCATAGTCCCCTGCGATCTTCAGCCCATTAGCCCAGTCGTCGTATCGTACCCATAAGCCAAAGGTCCCTGGCACATGAGACGGATAAAACGGATCCTCTCTGTATGGACGAAATTCCCACTCGAGCCACCCGCCATCGCCACGCTCCGTGCTGCCAGTCAAATCCGATACGTGCATACGGTAGAACGAACATTCTGTATTGGTGCCGCAGTAGTCCATTTGCTGCCAATAGTCGTCGATTGTCATCGTCAAGGTTGCGATGCGATCCCTGTAGACCTCTGGCTTACCGAGCGACGATAATCTGCCCTCAAACACAATCTGAGTTGCTCCAGCCGCATCTGACAGCACGCACCACACGCAAACCGCAACCCATAGTCTCATCGCACTACCCCCTTTTGTGATGCAGCGTCAGAGCCCTTTCTCAAGCCATTTGTGTATCCCGAACAACTTCTCCAATGTCTCGGAAAACCTAGCTTCATATTCTATCCTTGGCGTGACTCCGACGACATTTTCCCAGTCGGCATACTTACTGACTTCTATCGCGACTTCATCGTCCTTCAGCATTGCCGCAATACACTTCAGTTCGCGTCCAGTAATCAAATGTTCAGGATTCACTCGTCACCCCACATTCTCGATTCTCGTTTCTCCCGTCCGCTCACCCTCGACTCGCTCACCAGCTCCCGCAGGAAGTCAGGTAGCTCGCCCATCTCGTCCTCGGTGAACGGCCGCCGCTCTTCTACTGGGTCCTCGCCCGAGGCGATCAGCGGTTCATGGCTGTAGCGGTACGTCTGCTGCAAGTCCATGAGACAATTGAACGCCCCGCTTGCAGCATCCACCATGTCGTCATGCCTGGCTCTCGGGAATGCCAACAGCTCCTCAAGGAAGGCTCGCGTCCAATCCGCATTCCGAATCCTCACATTCCCTGCCTGCATGTACGACGCCAGTGGCTCGGCGCGACGCTCCTTGTTTCCTCGCTGTGACACCCGGTCAGCCTTGAACACGTAGCCCATGAGCAGCCGAGTGTAGTGGGCGATCATCGTTGGCCCAGCCGAGCCACCCTCCAGCTCCATGTAGTAGTACGTCCGCTTGCCGTCCATCTGGACCGTGGCCAAGATTACATTGTCCCGCTCACCAGGAGTCCACTTCCCATGCAGCATGTCCTCGAGCCACACGACGCCTTGGCTGTCCAGCAGCATGCGGGCCCCTGCCGTGTAGTCAGCTTCCTTGGCCCGGCTGGATGCACAGTCGAAGTACCGTACGGCCAGGAAGTGCTCGCGAGGCACCTCGTCCACGAGTGTCAGCCACTCACTCTTGAATAGCCCACCACCGCGTGGCGACGGCCGCTGTTGCAACTGACCGGCTGCCCCTGGCTTCTGCTCTTCGATCACCACGTACTCCTCCGGGAACCTCTCTGGGCACATCAGCTCTCCATCTTCACTCCGCCAGTCGCTCCACCCAAGGCAAGTCGTCTTCTGACTTGGGTGGTCCAGCTCGTATCGCATCGGGATCACCAAGTGCTCCCACTTCTCTGACGAATCTGACAGCAGGTGTGCGAAGAAATCGTCGTGATCTACCCGCTGGCCACAGACCACGATCGCCGACTCAGTTGGTACATTAAGCCGGCGGCTGATTTCCTCGTCGTAGTTTCGGAAGATCGTTTCTTTTTGTAGCTGACTGAACGTGTCTTCGATTGACATCGGGTCGTCAATGATGATCCGATCGGCGTTGGCGCCCATGACACCGGTCGTCATGCCGGCCCCGATCCGGCCTCCGGCCGCGTCGTTCCGAAAGTTCATCTTCAAATTCTGATCGCTGGCGAACCCGATCGGCCATTGCTGTTGGTACCACTCTGACTTGCAGATCGTCCGCATGTTGCGGGTGTCGCGAGTGGCGTTTTCCTGCTTGTGGCTGAAACAGAGGTACTGCAGTGACGGCTCTTGCGCCCACTCCCAACAGGGCCACATGACAGATACAACTGAGCTCTTACTTGAGCGATATGGCACGTTGATCAATAGCCGCTTGATCTGACCAGCCGTCACGGCTTCGAGGTGCTCACACACGGCCTGGATGTGCTTGCCTGGCACGAAGTCCTGCGGGATCGTGATCCGCCAAGCGGCCCGGACGAATTCGTACAGACTTCCCTCCAGCCGGCCACGCTCCAGCGCCGATACCACGGCTTCGACATGATCAGTGGGGAACTCTGCTGCCCGGCCTTCGGCCTCGTACCGCTTGGCCAGTTCCAGCAGCCGCTGCAGCTCTGCCCTGGACGTAGGGTTTGTCCCCATTGCCGCCCCCCACTTAGGTGTGTATGATTTCAGAAAAGACATCGGATATTGCTATGCTGACACAAGCCACTACACACAACCGACTTAGGTCCTCGCACCGGCCCACACCTCAGGCCGATGTGCGAGCTACGTGGCCGCCTCCATGCCAACTATGCATCCAGCGGGCTCGGAGCGGCCGCGCACGCTCCTGGCACGGGCACGGTGACTTCGCTATCTGTCGCCACTGCCGAGCTGTGTACCAGCCGATCTAGCCCGAGTACGGCCATCCTGGTTTGAACTCCGCCATGTCCTCGCCACGCATCAGAGCCTCGATGACTTGCCGGTGTCCAGAGGCAGCCTCGTCCCAAGTCGAGTATTGCCAGCGTGCTCTGTTTGAGACACCACCAAACAGCATCGTCTCGAATAGCATAGGTTTGCCATCCCATGCCTGATCCAAGACCAGAAAAACAGTACTGACTTCAACGTCACTGACTTGATCATGAGCCACCCTCCGTTTGGCCATGTCTGACCAAATTTCTGGATCAATATTTTCAATGTCAGTCGGCACCGGCTCGTGGCCAAGTAGGTCGTAAACTTTCGGCCTGATTTTCATTCCGCCACCTCCAACAGTTTCTCGACCGTTGCCAGGTACTTTTGCTTCGCATGGGTGCCGTCCTCGAAGAAGACTAAGTCATCTGGATTATCGCCAATCACCTTTACCACTGTGAGATCGCAGTTGAATTGCGGCTCATCGTGGTAGACAAACCGATAGCAATCCCCTGGTTTGGCAGTCATTCCGCCATCTCCCTTGCCTCTTGGGCTCGTTGATCGGCCATGCAGATCACAATCAGTCTGGTTTCCAAACTCAAATCAAACCAGCACTTCTCCAATACGTCTGGTACGTACCTCTGCCACCCACTCCAGTGCGGCTCATCAAAGTCCGGATTGAAGATCGCGTCTGCAATCCATTCGTGAGTCTGGGGCAAAGAAATCGCACCGCCACCAGCCAGCTTCCCATGATCTTCAGATAGGCGAAATAACTCGATAAGATTGCTCATTCCGCTACCTCCAACTGGGCTTCGATCCGCTGGATCAGGTCCCCGAGGTTCGCGTGCACGTGGGCGTGCTCGTGCTGCTGTGGCTTCTGACGCTGTTGCAAATCGGCCAACGCAATCCAAATTCCCCACACCCGAGCCAAGGCCCTCACTTCCTTGTCGCCAGCCCCGTGCTGAGCTGCCAGCGTTGCCTGCGCAACGACCGGCATGAGGCCTTGGACCAACTGGACTATCTGGTCTTGCGAAAGGATTGTCGAGCCATCCGGACGTTCGAACGCGAGTACCTGCTCAAGGAATCGGCACTTGCTACGAAAGTTGATCTCGCCATGCTGCGGCACAAGACGCGCCAGCCCCCCTTCCCCCCCAGGATCCAATGATTGGCCATTGCCAGTGCTCATGATAGTAATCTTACAATATTTCGTCTAAACATGAGCCCAGTTCTGTCTCTTAATGATGTCACGAATAGTCCCCCATTTCACCCCATATTGTTTGGCGAGTGCCTTGTAACCCTTTCCACCATTCCAAATGCCGCCACGAGTGTAAGAGTTTCGAATCTCCATCACTAACTCGTCAGTCAACACCGCCTGAGAATTCTTCATGCCTTTGTTGTCAATCAATTTCGTCCTCACTGCATGATCGATATTCCATTGCCTCGTAACGATTTCCAGATTCGACAATCGATTGTTTGTCTTGTTGCCATCTTTGTGATTGACTTCCATTGGCTTGCAAATTGGACTGATAAACGCTGCAGCAACAAGTCGATGCACGAAGAACCGTGTCGATTTATTGGCTCGCTGCAGAGCAACCACTAGGTATCCTTTATCATGTATGGTTTGTGCCAGAACACGAGAACAGACACAACGATCTGCATCATGGCCTATCCGAACTCGTCGTGGCAGTGAGTGGACATTCCCTAGGTTACTGACTTCGTATATGCCGTCGTATCCTGCGACGGAACGCCAAATTTCTTTAGGAACCATGCTTTCACTCTTTTTCCCGCAGCTCAACCGGGTCCATCCACTCCAGCCGTATCTGTCCGTTGTCCGCCATGTGGCCTACCTCAGCTTTCCTCGCTCGTGCTCTCGGCGACACGCCCATGAGCAGTACAGCGGTGGAATGCCGACCTGCTGCTGGGCCGTCAGCTGCTTACCACAATAATGGCACCGGGGGCTCAGCTTGATCTTTGCCAGGCGCATCTCAGTTGCAATGCTCTCACGTCTGCTGTCGTCCATGCCATCCATTATACTTCACCAGACGGATGGTCGCGAAGGTATTCAGCTCGCGTCCTTGGGTCCATCACGCTGACCCACGGCCGAGAGGCCAGCTCGTCCACACAACTGCGGCACTTACCGCTCCCGTCATCTTCCGTGATCTGGCCACCGCACCGGGAACAATGAATCACAAACCGTGTGGCCTCATCCATGAGTTCTGTCTGCCAATCCATATCGCCGCACAAGTATGCCATCTCAGACTGAACCTGGAAAAAGGCCATCATTGCCAATGTCCATCTATTGATAGTCTCTCTTGGAACGTCAATCTTTTCCGACGATTCCCACTGTTCTACCCAATCGTAAAAAGGGTAGTGCTCGTCGGTTGTGATGTTGATTAGCGGCATTATATCTCGCCCACCAGAGGGTACCGATAATATTCATCTTCACCGGGCAAAACTTTCCACCCAGGCTTCGGCGAGAGAACATCCTTTCGCATGGCTTCAAATGCCTCTCGAGCCTGTTCATAACTGCCAACATCACGCTTTTGTCTTTCAGCCAGATTGTCGGGGTGCCTAGTTCCATGCATCGCTCCTTTCAGTGGCCAAAACCAGGACGGCCCACCTCACTAGATTGGTGGGCCGCCCGGCAACACAAGGGATCACTCAATCTCCACGATAGGCAAATCGTCGAGGAATACGCACAATGGCCGCGTAGAATGCGTGTTCCACTTCTGCCGCAACCCGGCCCGCTTCCATACCGTCAATGTCCGGTTCGGCGTCCAGCATGTGGAATACGTACTGCCTGATCTGCTCGCCAAACAATTCGATTATGTCGGCGTTCATACATCAGTCCTCCCTATCGTCATAGTCTGGCTCGGGCCATTGGTATCGATCGAAGAATAATGTCTCCCAGTACGACGGATCCTCTCCGCACTTGCTAAGCAGGTGCTGCTCCCACCATGCCAGCATCTCTGGGTAGTCTGGCCTCTTGATCGTCCATTCAGCACCAGAGATCTCTATTATCTCAATCTCGAACAAATGCGCCATTGCCGGCGAGCCGGGGTAGCCAGTGCCGTCCCTGTAATACCTGACGGCCTTCTCACCAGGCACATA
>Ga0209751_10002823_pt1 | contig 17139 bp, 12 predicted proteins | sample RifCSP13_1_FD_184019 | JGI IMG/M metagenome (GOLD analysis project Ga0209751, IMG submission 184019) | Soil microbial communities from Rifle, Colorado - Rifle CSP2_sed 13_1 (SPAdes) (version 2) | ecosystem: Environmental > Terrestrial > Deep subsurface > Rock core/Sediment | place: Rifle... | reverse complement strand
CTTCACCCGCTCGCCCTCCTGGACGTTGATGTGTGAGCCGCGCGGCAGTTGGTACTCGCGCGTCTCGTTGTCGTCGCCGGTGACGAAGATCTTGCGGTACTGCTTCTGCACGTCGCCGTACTTCACGCTGCCGTCGATCTCGGTGATCACCGCCGGCTCCTTCGGCCGGCGCGCCTCGAAGAGCTCGACCACGCGCGGCAGACCGCCCGTGATGTCCTTGGTCTTGGCGGTCTCGCGCGGGATCTTGGCCAGCACGTCGCCGGCCGAGACGGCGTGGCCGTCCTCGACCATCAGGTGCGCGCCCGAGGGCAGCAGGTACTTGCGCAGCACCTTGCCCTTCCCGTCCTTCACCTCGATGCGCGGCTGCTTCTTCTCGTCGGGCGACTCGATGATGACGAGCGCCGACATGCCGGTGTTCTCGTCGACCTGCTCGTGCACGGTCTGGCCGTCGAGCACGTCCTTGAACACGGCCTGGCCGTCTTCTTCGGTCATGATCGTGAACGAGTACGGGTCCCACTCGACCATCAGCTGGCCCTGCTTCACGTCGCCGCCGTCCTTCACCTTGAGCCGTGCGCCGTAGACGACCGCGTGGCGCTCCTTCTCGCGGCCCTTCTGGTCGTGGATGATCAAAGCACCCGAGCGGTTCATCACCACCAGGTCGCCCTTCTTGTCCTTGACCGTGGTCACGTTGTGCAGCTTCACCAGGCCGGCGTTCTTGGCCTCGAGCGTCGTCTGCTGCGTGGTGTGGCTCGCGGTGCCGCCGATGTGGAAGGTCCGCATCGTGAGCTGGGTGCCCGGCTCGCCGATCGACTGAGCCGCGATCACGCCGACCGCCATGCCCATCTCGACCAGCTTGCCGGTCGCGAGGTCGCGGCCGTAGCACAGGGCGCACACGCCGCGCGGCGACTCGCAGGAAAGCACGGAACGGATCCGAACCTTCTCGATACCGGCCGCCTGGATCGCGTTTGCCGTCTCCTCCCCGATCTCCTCGTTGGGTTTGATGATCAGGCTGCCCTCGATCGGGTCCTTGATGCTGTCGAGGCTGACGCGGCCGATGATGCGGTCGCGCAGCGCCTCGATCACCTCGCCCGACTCGATGATCGGCCGGATCTCGAGACCGTCGACCGTGCCGCAGTCGTGCTCGCTGATGATCACGTCCTGGCTGACGTCGACGAGCCGCCGCGTCAGGTAGCCGGAGTCGGCAGTCTTGAGCGCGGTGTCCGCGAGACCCTTGCGCGCGCCGTGCGTCGAGACGAAGTACTGCAGCACGGTCAGGCCTTCACGGAAGTTCGAGGTGATCGGGTTCTCGATGATCTCGCCCGACGGCTTGGCCATCAGGCCGCGCATGCCGGCGAGCTGGCGGATCTGCTGCTTGGAGCCGCGCGCGCCCGAGTCGGCCATGATGTAGATCGGGTTGAACTCGATGCCTTCCTTGTCCTGCCGCTCCATCTCCTTGAACATCGCGTCGGCGACCTTCTCCGTCACCGAGGACCAGATCGAGATGACCTTGTTGTAGCGCTCGCCGTTGGTGATCGCCCCGTCGAGGTACTGCTTCTCGACCTCGAGCACCTCCTTCTGCGCGCCCAGGACCATCTTCTCCTTGCCCTCGGGGATGATCAGGTCGTCGATGCCGATCGAGATGCCCGCGCGGGTGGCGTAGGAGAAGCCGAGGTTCTTGATCGCGTCGAGCATCAGCACGGTCTTCTCGAGGCCGAAGCGCAGGTAGCAGTACTGGACGAGCTGCTGCAGGCCCTTTTTGCGCAGCAGGCCGTTCACGTACGGCGTGCCCTTGGGCAGCGAGTCGTTGAAGATCACGCGCCCGACGGTGGTGTTGATCACCTGGCCCTTGAGCTGCTGGGGCTCGGTGTGCGTCACGTCCTGGTCGTCGTAGACGGTGGTGAGGTCGATCAGCTCGCCGCTGTAGAGCAGGCGAATCGGCGTGAGCGTCTCGACTTCCTTGTGCTCGAGCGCGATCACCACGTCCTCGGGGCACGCGAACGCGCGGCCCTCGCCCTTGGTGCCCTTCTTCTCCTTGGTCAGGTAGTAGCAGCCGAGCACGATGTCCTGGCTGGGAATCGCGATCGGCTGCCCGTTCGCGGGCGAGAGGATGTTGTTGGAGGACAGCATCAGCACGGTCGCCTCGATCTGCGCCTCGGGCGAGAGCGGCACGTGCACCGCCATCTGGTCGCCGTCGAAGTCGGCGTTGAACGCGGTGCAGACGAGCGGGTGGATCTTGATCGCCTTGCCCTCGACCAGCATCGGCTCGAAGGCCTGGATCCCGAGGCGGTGGAGCGTGGGCGCGCGGTTCAGCAGCACCGGGTGCTCGCGGATGACTTCCTCGAGGAAGTCCCACACCTCGGGCCGCTGCTGCTCGACCATCTCCTTGGCGGCCTTGATCGTAGTGACGAGGCCTTCCTTCTCGAGCTTGTTGTAGATGAACGGCTTGAAGAGCTCGAGCGCCATCTTCTTCGGCAGCCCGCACTGGTGGAGCTTCAGCTCGGGGCCGACCACGATCACGGAGCGGCCCGAGTAGTCGACGCGCTTGCCCAGCAGGTTCTGGCGGAAGCGGCCCTGCTTGCCCTTGAGCGTGTCGGAGAGCGACTTCAGCGGACGGTTGTTCGCCCCGCGCAGCACGCGGCCGCGCCGGCCGTTGTCGAAGAGCGCGTCCACGGCCTCCTGCAGCATGCGCTTTTCGTTCCGCACGATCACGTCAGGTGCCCGCAGCTCGATCAGCTTCTTCAGGCGGTTGTTGCGGTTGATCACGCGGCGGTAGAGGTCGTTCAGGTCGGAGGTCGCGAAGCGGCCGCCGTCGAGCGGCACCAGCGGCCGAAGCTCCGGCGGGATCACCGGGATCGCGTCGAGGATCATCCACTCCGGCTTGTTGCCGCTCTTGCGGAACGCCTCCACGACCTTCAGCCGCTTGGCGAACTTGATCTTCTTCTGGACCGAGGTCTCGGTCTTCATCCGCTCGCGCAGGTCGAGCGAGTCCTCGTCGACGTCGACGCGGCGCAGCAGCTCCTTGATCGCCTCGGCGCCCATCGAGCAGCGCAGGCGCGGGTGCTTCTCGCGCAGCACGCGGTAGCGCTCGTCGGAGACGAGCTCGTGGAGCTTCACCTCGGGACAGTCGCCGACGTCGATCACGACGTACGACTCGAAGTACAGGATCCGCTCGAGGTCCCGCAGCGAGATGTCGAGGATGTGGCCGATCCGGCTCGGCAGGCCCTTGAAGAACCAGACGTGGCTCACCGGGCAGGCGAGCTCGATGTGGCCCATCCGCTCACGCCGCACCTTCGACTGGGTCACCTCGACGCCGCACTTGTCGCAGATGACACCGCGGTGCTTCATGCGCTTGTACTTGCCGCACAGGCATTCCCAGTCGGTGATCGGCCCGAAAATCTTCGCGCAGAAGAGGCCGTCCCGCTCTGGCTTGAAGGTCCGGTAGTTGATCGTCTCCGGCTTGGTGACCTCGCCGTGCGACCACGACCGGATCTTCTCGGGGCTCGCGAGGCGGATCCGGATCGCGTCGAAGTCCAGCATCGAGCGGCCCGGCTCCAGGTTCGGCCTCATCGGAATCATCACGCTCATCGTCTTCTCGACCTTTCGGGGCTGCTTGCCCCTCAGTGCTTGGTCTTGATCAGCTCGACGTCGAGGCAGAGGCTCTGCAGCTCCCGGATCAGGACGTTGAATGATTCGGGGATGCCCGGGTTGTACGCCGTGTCGCCCTTCACGATCGCCTCGTAGATCTTGGCCCGGCCGTAGACGTCGTCCGACTTCGCGGTCAGCAGCTCCTGGAGGATGTGCGCCGCGCCGTACGCCTCGAGCGCCCACACCTCCATCTCTCCGAAGCGCTGGCCGCCGAACTGCGCCTTGCCGCCGAGCGGCTGCTGTGTGATCAGGGAGTAGGGTCCAATCGAGCGGGCGTGGATCTTGTCGTCGACCAGGTGCGACAGCTTCAGCATGTAGATGTAGCCGACGCTCACCTTCTGCTCGAAGGGCTCGCCGGTCATGCCGTCGACGAGGGTGATCTTGCCGCTCTCCAGCAGGTTGGGCCTTAGCGGGTTCCTCTCCTTCTCCCGCTCGTTCGCCTTGACGAGCAGGGCCTTGATCTCGGTCTCGGAGGCGCCGTCGAAGACGGGTGTGGCGACCGCGAGCCCGAGCGCCTGCGCCGCCCAGCCGAGGTGGGTTTCCAGGATCTGGCCGACGTTCATGCGCGACGGCACGCCGAGCGGGTTGAGCACGATCTCGACCGGCGTCCCGTCCGGCAGGTACGGCATGTCCTCGTCGGGCAGGATCCGGGCGATGACGCCCTTGTTGCCGTGACGGCCGGCCATCTTGTCGCCCACGGACAGCTTGCGCTTCATGGCGACGAAGACCTTGACCAGCTTGATCACGCCCGGCGGCAGCTCGTCGCCGCGCTTCAGGCGGCTCTCCTTCTCGGCGAACAGCGTCTTCAGGACCTCGATCTGGCGCTCGGTCTTGTCGACGATCTCGCTGAGCTGCTCCTCGGTCTCGCTGCTCACGCGCAGCTTGAGGATGTCCGAGTGCCGCAGCTTCGAAAGCACGTCGAGCGTCAGCTCCTGGCCCTTCTTGATCACCTTCTCGCCGCGCAGGTTGACGAGGTCCGCCACGGCGGTCTGCCCGTCGAGCAGGTTCTCGATGCGCTTGTCACGCTCGTCTTGCAGGATGCGAACCTCGTCCTTGAGGTTCTTCTCCATCATGAACAGCTCGGCTTCTTCGATCTGCCGGGCCCGGTCGTCCTTCTCGACGCCCTTGCGGGAGAAGATCTTCACGTCCACGACGATGCCCTCGATGCCCGGCGGGCAGTAGAGCGAGGCGTCGCGCACGTCGCCGGCCTTCTCGCCGAAGATCGCCCGCAGCAGCTTCTCCTCGGGCGTGAGCTGGGTCTCGCCCTTGGGCGTGACCTTCCCCACCAGGATGTCGCCCGGCTTGACGCTCGCGCCGATGCGGATGATGCCGCTCTCGTCCAGGTTGGCGAGCAGGCCCTCGGACACGTTCGGGATGTCGCGCGTCACGTCCTCGGGACCGAGCTTGGTGTCGCGTGCCTCGATCTCGAACTCCTCGATGTGGATCGAGGTGTACATGTCCTCCTTGACCAGCTTCTCGCTGACCAGGATCGCGTCCTCGAAGTTGTAGCCGCGCCAGGGCATGAACGCCACCAGCACGTTGCGTCCGAGCGCCAGCTCGCCCATGTCGGTGCAGGGCCCGTCACCCAGGATCATGCCCTTGGTGACGTGCTGGCCGACCTTCACGATCGGCTTCTGGTTCAGGCTCGTGTTCTGGTTCGAGCACTTGAACTTGGTCAGGTTGTAGATGTCGGCGCCGATCTCCTTGCCCTTGTCGGGGCCGTCCTGCGCCTCGACGCGGATGATGATCCGGCGCGAGTCCACCGAGTCGACGGTGCCGGCGCGCCGGCACACGACCGCCGCCCCGGAGTCCTTGACCGTGATGTGCTCCATGCCGGTGCCCACGAGCGGGGCCTCCGAGCGGAGCAGCGGCACGGCCTGGCGCTGCATGTTCGAGCCCATCAGCGCGCGGTTGGCGTCGTCGTGCTCGAGGAACGGGATCAGCGACGCGGCGACCGAGACGAGCTGCTTCGGCGAGACGTCGACGTAGTCGATCTCGTCGCGCTTGGCCAGGATCGAGTCGCCGATCTTGCGCGCTTCCACGCGCTCGTCCATCAGGTTGCCGGCGTCGTCGAGCCGCGCGTTGGCCTGCGCGATCGTGTAGCGGTCTTCCTCCCAGGCGGAGAGGTAGAAGCAGTAGGGCTCGATCTCGGCCGGCTTCTTCTTGCGGCCGCGGGCGACACCGATCTCGCGCTCCATCTCGGCGCGCTCGACGATGTCGCCCACCTTGTAGGTGCTCTCGCCCTGCTCCGTCACCTGCACGTAGTCCAGCACCCGGCCGTCCTTGACCTTGCGGTACGGGCTCTCGATGAAGCCGAACTCGTTGATGCGCGCGAAGCAGCTGAGGCTCGAGATGAGCCCGATGTTCGGACCTTCCGGCGTCTCGATCGGGCAGATGCGGCCGTAGTGCGTGGGGTGGACGTCGCGCACCTCGAACCCGGCGCGCTCGCGGCTGAGGCCGCCCGGGCCGAGGGCGGAGAGCCGCCGCTTGTGGGTGATCTCCGAAAGCGGGTTCGTCTGGTCCATGAACTGGCTGAGCTGGCTCGAGCCGAAGAACTCGCGGATCGAGGCCATCACCGGCTTGGCGTTGATGAGGTCGTGGGGCATGGCCGTGGCCATCTCCTGGTAGACGCTCATCTTTTCCTTGATCGCGCGCTCCATGCGCACGAGCCCGATCCGGAACTGGTTCTCCAGCAGCTCGCCGACGCTCCTGACGCGGCGGTTGCCGAGGTGGTCGATGTCGTCCACGTCCTGCGGGTTGCGCCGCAGCTTCAGCAGGAAGCCGATCACCGCCACGATGTCCTCGAGGTGGATGATCCGCTCGCTGAGCGGCGTCGAGAGGCCGAGCTTGGTGTTGAGCTTGAGGCGTCCCACGCGCGAGAAGTCGTACTTCTGCGAGTTGAGGAACATGCCCTCGAACAGGTTGCGCGAGGACTCGAGCGTCGGCGGGTCGCCCGGACGCATGCGCCTATAGATCTCGATCAGCGACTCTTCCGGGGTCTTGATCGAGTCCTTCTTGACCGTCATCGAGAGCATCGGCCCGATCTCGTCACGCTCGGGGAAGAACACCTCGAACGCGTCGATCTGGCTGCCCTCGGCGAGCACCACCGACAGCACGCGCGGCGAGAGCGGCTCGTTGCCCTCGAGCACCACCTCGCCGGTGCGCGGGTCGACGATGTCGGCCACGCTGAAGGCGCCCTCGAGGTCGGCCTCGGTGACCTCGAACTCCTGCACGTCGGTGCGCTGGATCTCGGCGAGGTGCGCGGCGCTGATCTTCTTGCCGGAGTGCACGAGCTCGGGCCTGTGGCCGCTCGCGTCCTTGGGCCCGAAGATGCCCTTCGACAGCTTCAGCCCGACGATGTTGGGCGACACCTTCCAGAGCAGCCGCCCCTCGCGGACCGCGATCCGGTCGGACTTGTAGAAGCGCTTCAGGATCTCGGCGTCGGTCTTCATGCCGAGCGCGCGCAGGAACACCGAGGCCAGGAACTTGCGCTTGCGGTCGATCCGCACGTGCAGCAGGTTCTTGGCGTCGAACTCGAACTCCACCCAGCTGCCGCGGTAGGGGATGATCTGGGCGGCGAAGAGACCCTTCTCGGGCTGCGAGAAGAAGACACCCGGCGAGCGGTGGAGCTGGCTGACGATGACGCGCTCCGTGCCGTTGATGATGAAGGTGCCGTTCTCCGTCATCAGCGGGATGTCGCCGTAGTAGACCTCCTGCTCCTTGATGTCGCGGATCGTCTTGGCGCCGGTCTCGGCGTCCTTGTCCCACACCACGAGGCGGATCGTGACCTTGAGCGGCACGGCGAACGTCATGCCGCGCTCCTGGCACTCGTCCACGTCGTACTTGAGCTTGAGGCCCACCGGCTCGTCGCAGGTCTCGCAGGTGGCGGGCCGGTTGTCGTTCAGGTGCCCGCACTTCTGGCAGTGGATCTCGCGGTCGCCGCGCGGGTCCGTGATGATCGTGGCCTGGCAGAAGCTGCAGGCGCGGCCGAGCTTGTCGAGCCCGACCAGCCGCCCGCACTTGCACTCCCAGTTGCCGATCGAGTAGTCCACGAACTCGAGCGAGCAGTTCTCCCGGAGGTCCGTGATCGGGAAGATGCTCTTGAACACCGATTGCAGCCCGGCGTCCTCGCGGTCCTGCGGCAGCACGCGCATCTGCAGGAAGCGCTCGTACGAGTTCTTCTGGATCTCGATCAGGTTCGGGATCGGGATCGAGGTCTTGATCTTCGCGAAGTCGATGCGTTCGCGGTAGATGTTCCTGGTCGCCGTAGACATTTTCGTCAGCAACCCTCACGCATGCGGCAGCCGGCCGCGAGCAAAACGGAAAGTGGGCGCGAGCACGCCCGGAGACACACGTCCCCGCGGAGCGGCAGCGCCCGGAATGACGGCAATCGGATCACTCGTCCTCGAGCCTCGCCGAGAACGAGCTACTTGATCTCGACCTGAGCCCCGACTTCCTCGAACTTCTTCTTGATGGTCGCCGCCTCCTCCTTGGAGACGCCCTCCTTGACCAGCTTGGGGGCGCCGTCCACGAGGTCCTTGGCCTCCTTGAGGCCGAGGCTGGTGACTTCGCGCACGACCTTGATCACGTTGATCTTCTTGTCGCCTGCGCTCGTGAGGTGAACCGCGAACTCGGTCTGCTCCTCGGCCGCCGCGGCCGCGCCGGCTGCCGGGGCTCCCGCCGCCGCCATCATCACCGGGGCCGCGGCCGCCGCCGAGACTCCCCACTTCTCCTCGAGCGTCTTCACGAGCTCCGCCACTTGGAGCACCGTGAGCTTGCTGAGGTCGTTCGCGATTGCCTGAATGTCAGCCATCTTTGTTTCCTTCTTCCTCTCTCGTCGTCCTTGACCTACGAAATCTCTCGGTTCGTTCGAGCTACTGTGCTTCGAGCTTGTCCTGGTGCGCCTTCACCACGCGCGCGAGCTGGCTTGCCGGCGTGCCGAGCAGGCGCACGAGCTGGGTCGCGGGAGCCTGCAACAGACCGAGCAGGCGCGCGCGCAACTCGGGCAGACCGGGCATCGTGCTCAGGGCCTTCACGCCCTCCGCGTCGAGCAGCTGGCTCGAGGCGACGATGCCCGCCTTCACGGAGAGCGCCGGGTTGTCCTTGGCGAAGTCCACCAGCACCTTCGCGAGCGCCACCGGGTCGTCGCCGGAGTAGGCGATGCCCGTCGTGCCCTCGAGCTTGGACTCGAGCTGCTCGAGCGGCGTGCCCTTCGCCGCGCGCAGCGCGAGCGAGTTCTTGACCACGCGGTAGCGCGAGCCCGCGGCGCGAACCTTGCGCCGGAACTCGGTGACGGCGGGGACGGACAGTCCCGTGAAGTCCACGAGGACCGCGTGGGGCGACTGCTTGAGCTCCTTGTGGAGCTCGTCGATCATTTCCTGCTTCTCGGTGCGATTCATGTTCTACCCCGCCCTCAGGCGTGTCCCTCGACGGAGGCGAGGTCCACCCGCACCCCGGGGCCCATCGTCGACGACAGCGCGATCGACTTCACGTAGCGGCCCTTGGCGGCTGCCGGCCGCGCCTTGATCACCATGTCGATCAGCGTCTTCGCGTTCTCCAGCAGCTTCTCGGCCCCGAACGAGACCTTGCCGACCGGGGCGTGGATGATCGCGGTCTTGTCGACCCGGAACTCGACCTTGCCCGCCTTGATCTCACGCACCGCCTTGCCGACCTCGAACGTGACCGTGCCGGTCTTGGGGTTCGGCATCAGACCGCGCGGTCCGAGCACCTTGCCGAGCCGGCCGACCGACTTCATCATCTCGGGCGTCGCGACCACCGCGTCGAAGTCCAGCCAGCCTTCCTGGATCTTCTGCACCATGTCGTCGCCGCCCACGTGGTCGGCGCCCGCGTCCTGGGCCTCCTTGAGCTTTTCGCCCGAGGCGATCACCAGCACCTTCTTCGACTTCCCGCCGAGCCCGTGGGGCAGCACCACGGTGCCGCGGACCATCTGATCGGCGTGCTTGGGATCGACTCCCAGGCGCATCGCCAGCTCGACCGTCTCGTCGAACTTCGCGAACGCGTTCTTGGCGACGGCCGCCACGGCCTCCGGAAGCGGATAGGTGGGCTTTGCGGCCACGACCTCCTTGGCCTTCCGATACTTCTTCCCGATCCGACCCATCTCGACTCCTTTCGCGCCCTTTCGGCTGCGAGCGCTCCCACTGGCCCCGGCGAGCCATCGCCGGGCCGTGGTCGTGGTACGAACGCTAGCCCGAGATCTCGACGCCCATGCTGCGGGCCGTTCCCATCACCGTGTTGACCGCGGCCTTCAGGTCCGCCGCGGTCAGGTCGGGCAGCTTCAGCTTCGCGATCGCCTCGACCTGCTTCATCGTGATCTTGCCGACCTTGTTGCGGTTCGGCTCGCCGCTGCCCTTGGCGATGCCCGCCTCGCGCTTGATCAGCACGGCCACCGGCGGGGTCTTGGTGATGAAGGTGTAGGAGCGGTCGGCGTAGACCGTGATCACGACCGGGATGATCAGGCCCTCGTCCTTCTGCGTCTTGGCGTTGAACGCCTTGCAGAAGTCCATGATGTTGACGCCCGCCTGGCCGAGCGCGGGGCCCACCGGGGGGGCCGGTGTCGCCTTCCCCGCCGGAATCTGCAGCTTGATCTGTCCCGTCACCTTCTTCATGAAGCCATATCTCCTGCTACGCCACGCCTACAGCTTCTCGACCTGGAGGAAGTCGAGCTCGACCGGGGTCGACCGGCCGAAGATGGTCACCATCACCTTGAGCGTGTTGCGGTCGAGGTTCACCTCCTCGACGACACCCTGGAAGTTCGAGAACGGCCCGTCGATGATCCGCACGCTCTCGCCGCGCTCGAAGGTGTACTTCGGCTTCGGCTTCTCGATCGACTCCTTGACCTGGTTGAAGATCTGGTCGGCTTCCTCCTGCGACAGCGGCACGGGCCGGTTGCCGGAGCCGACGAAGCCCGTGACCTTGGGCGTGTTGCGCACCAGGTGCCACGTGGCGTCGGGGATCTTCTTGCCGTCGGGCCCTTCCTCGGTCTCGATCTCGACCAGGATGTAGCCGGGGAAGAAGCGGGTCGCGGTCTGGACCTTGCGACCCGCCTTCATTTCGACGACTTCCTCGGTCGGGATCTCGATACGGCCGATCTGCTCCTCGAGGTCGTACGCCTTCGCCCGTTGCCGCAGGCTCTCGGAGACCTTCTTCTCGAAACCCGAGTAGGTGTGGACGATGTACCAGAGCTTGGTGGTCGTGCCCGTCGTCGTCACACCCATCACCTCGCCAGCACCAGGGACATGACCCGCGAGAACACGAGGTCCAGCCCCCAGAGGTAGAAGCCGAAGAGGATCGAGGTCGCGACCACCACGAGCGTCGTGGAATAGACCTCCTTGCGCGACGGCCAGCTGACCTTCTTCAGCTCGCTCTTGACCTCGGTGAAGAAGGCGCGCGCCTCGGCGATCTTGCGGCCCGGCCAGCCGAGCAGGCCGGGCAGACCTGGGCCACCGCCGACCGTGCCCCCGCCCTCGCCGCCCGAGGCCTTCTCGGGCTTGTTCTCGACCTTCTCTTCCTCAACCACGGCCATTGGAATCGACTCTCCAGCCCATCGAGCCCGCTTCGTGGAAGCCCGCCGCCCCCCGGCGGCTGGCAGGCCAGGAGGGACTCGAACCCCCAACCCCCGGTTTTGGAGACCGGTGCTCCACCAATTGAGCTACTGGCCTACGCTTTCTTTGTTCTGGGGGGTGCTGCGTCGCACCCCCCAGACCCCCCCTTCGCTTCGCGGGAGTGAATCCCGCTCCGCTCCGAGCCTGTCGCCTTTCTGTCTGGGGTGCTGCGTCGCACCCCCCAGACCCCCCCTTCGCTTCGCGGGAGTGAATCCCGCTCCGCTCCGAGCTCGTTGCCTTTCTGTCTCGGACGCTGCGCAGCGTCCCGCCTTTTCCTCGCCAGCGCCGCGGAGTCAACCCCGCATCGCTCGCTGCCGGTTGCTCGTTTCCTGAGGGTTGCGCACCCCCCAGATTCCCGCCAAGTCCCGGAACCTCCTAGCTTACCCCAGTTCCTACTTGGTTTCCTTGTGGGCGGTGTGCTTGCGGCAGAAGCGGCAGTACTTGCTGAGCTCCAGCCGCTCGGTCGTCTTCTTCTTGTTCTTCGTGGTGTTGTAGTTGCGCCGTTTGCAGTCCGGGCACTGAAGGATGATGTGGTCGCGCACCGGTCTACTCCAGGATCTCTGTGACGGTGCCGGAGCCGACGGTGCGGCCGCCCTCGCGGATTGCGAAGCGCAGCCCCTTCTCCATCGCGATCGGCGTGATCAGCTCGACGCGTACCTGCGTGTTGTCCCCGGGCATCACCATCTCCACCCCGTCCGGCAGCGTCGCCACTCCCGTCACGTCCGTCGTCCGGAAGTAGAACTGCGGCCGGTAGCCCGTGAAGAACGGCGTGTGGCGGCCGCCCTCCTCCTTCGTCAACACGTACACCTCGCCCTTGAACTTCGTGTGCGGCGTGATCGACCCGGGCTTCGCCAGCACCATCCCGCGCTCGATCTCCTCGCGGTCCGTGCCACGCAGCAGAACCCCGATGTTGTCGCCCGCCACACCCTCGTCCAGCAGCTTCTTGAACATCTCGACGCCCGTCACCACCTTCTTCGGGCTCTCCGGACGAAGACCCACGAGCTCCACTTCCTCGCCGACCTTCACCTTCCCGCGCTCCACTCGGCCCGTCGCCACCGTCCCGCGCCCCGAGATCGTGAAGATGTCCTCCACCGGCATCAGGAACGGCTTGTCGACGTCACGCTGCGGAAGCGGAATGTACTTGTCCACCGCCTCCATCAGCTCCAGGATCGGCTTCGAGGCCGCGTCGTCGGGCTTGCCCGTCCCCTCGAGAGCCTTCGTCGCAGAGCCCCGGATCACCGGCACCTGGTCACCGGGGAACTCGTACGTCTTCAGCAGCTCCCGCACCTCCAGCTCCACCAGGTCCAGAAGCTCCGGGTCGTCCACCATGTCCGTCTTGTTCAGGAACACGACGATGAACGGAACCCCCACCTGGCGCGCCAGCAGGATGTGCTCACGCGTCTGCGGCATCGGACCGTCCGCCGCAGAGACCACCAGGATCGATCCGTCCATCTGCGCCGCGCCCGTGATCATGTTCTTGATGTAGTCCGCGTGACCCGGGCAGTCCACGTGCGCGTAGTGACGGTTCGCCGTCTCGTACTCCACGTGCGACGCGTTGATCGTCACGCCCCGCTCGCGCTCCTCGGGCGCGTTGTCGATCTGGTCGTACGCCTTGAACTGAACCTTCGGGTTCGTCGCGGCAAGGCACTTCGTGATCGCCGCCGTCAACGACGTCTTCCCGTGGTCCACGTGACCGATCGTCCCGATGTTCACGTGCGGCTTGCTTCGGTCGAACTTCTCCTTGGCCATCTATCTCTCTCCTGGGGGATGCTGCGTCGCATCCCCCAGACCCCCTCTACGCTCCGCGGGAGTGAATCCCGCTTCGCTCCGTGCCTGTTGCCTGCTGGGATGCTGCACCACTAATCCTTTGCAACCTTGCCGGTGACCCGCGCCACGACCTCCTCCGAGACGTTGCGCGGCGCCTCCGCGTACTTCTCGAAGTGCATCGAATAGGTGGCCCGGCCCTGGGTCCGCGACCTGAGGTCGGTCGAGTAACCGAACATGTTCGAGAGCGGCACCATCGCGGTGATGATCTGCGTGCCACCGCGTGAGATCTGGCCTTCGAGGTGCCCGCGCCGGGCGGAGATGTCGCCGGTCACGGCCCCGGTGTAGTCGTCGGGGGTCACGACCTCGACCTTCATGATCGGCTCGAGCAGCACCGGGTGCGCCTTCTTCGCGGCGTCCTGAAAGGCCATCGAGCCCGCGATCTTGAACGCCATCTCGTTGCTGTCCACGTCGTGGAAGCTGCCGTCGTAGAGGCGGATCTTCACGTCCACCACGGGGTAGCCCGCCAGGATGCCGCGCTCGGTGGCCTCCTTGATCCCCATCTCGATCGGCTTGATGAACTCTTTCGGGATCGAGCCGCCGCTGATGTCGTTCTCGAACACGAAGCCTTCGCCGGGAGCCGGGTAGAGCTCGATCTTGCAGTGTCCGTACTGGCCGCGGCCGCCCGTCTGCTTGATGTACTTGCCCTCGGCCTTGGACTGCTTGCGGATCGTCTCCTTGTAGGCCACCTGGGGCTTGCCGACGTTCGCCTCGACCGAGAACTCGCGCTTCAGGCGGTCGACGATGATCTCGAGGTGCAGCTCGCCCATGCCGGAGATCTTGGTCTGGCCGGTGTCCTTGTCGGTCTCGACCTTGAAGGTCGGGTCCTCCTGCATCAGCTTGGCGAGACCGCTCGAGAGCTTCTCCTGGTCGCTCTTCGTCTTCGGCTCGACCGCGAGTGCTATGACCGGCGCCGGAAACTGGATCGACTCGAGCACCACCGGGGCGTTCGCGTCGCAGATCGTGTCGCCGGTGATCACGTTCTTGAGGCCGACCGCCGCCGCGATGTCGCCGGCGTAGACCTCCTTGATCTCCTCGCGCTTGTTCGCGTGCATCTTCAGCAGGCGTCCGATCCGCTCGCGCTGGCCCTTGGTGCTGTTGAGCACCGTGTCGCCCGTCTTCATGCAGCCGGAGTAGACCCGGATGAAGGCGAGCTGGCCCACGAACGGGTCGGTCATGATCTTGAACACGAGGGCGCTGAATGGAGCCTTGTCGTTGGGCGGGCGCGGCACCAGCTCCCCGGTGATGGGGTCGTTGGCCATGGTGGGCGGCACGTCGAGCGGCGAGGGCAGGTAGTCCACGACCGCGTCCAGCATCGGCTGGACGCCCTTGTTCTTGAAGGCCGACCCGCAGATGACCGGGAACAGCTTCATCGCGATCGTGGCCTTGCGGATGCCCGCCTTGATCTCGGCGTTGGTCGGGGCCTCGCCGGAGACGAACTTCTCCATCAGGTGGTCGTCGCCCGCCTCGTGGGCGGCCTCGGCCACCTTCTCGATCATGTGCTCGCGATAGTGCTTGGCCTCGTCCAGGTGCTCGGCCGGGATCTCGATCACCTCGAACTTGGCGCCCAGCTCCTCGTTCAGGTAGCGGACGGCCTTCATCTCCACGAGGTCGATGACGCCCGCGTGCTTGTCTTCCTGGCCGAGCGGCAGCTGGATCGCGACCGCCGACTTGGCAGTCAGCCGCTGGTGCATGGTCTCGATCGAGTGCAGGAAGTCGGCGCCCACGCGGTCCATCTTGTTCATGAACGCGATGCGCGGCACGCGGTACTTGTCGGCCTGGCGCCACACCGTCTCCGACTGGGGCTGGACGCCGGCCACCGCGTCGAACACCGCCACCGCGCCGTCCAGCACGCGGAGCGACCGCTCCACCTCGGCCGTGAAGTCGACGTGGCCCGGGGTGTCGATGATGTTGATGCGGTGGTCCTTCCAGAAGCAGGTCGTCGCGGCCGAGGTGATCGTGATCCCCCGCTCCTGCTCCTGCTCCATCCAGTCCATCGTGGCCGTGCCCTCGTGGACCTCGCCGAGCTTGTAGTTGACCCCGGTGTAATACAGGATGCGCTCGGTAGTCGTCGTCTTACCGGCGTCGATGTGCGCCGCGATCCCGATGTTCCGGGTGCGCTCGAGAGGGGTCGTCCTGGGCACTGTCGTTTCCTACCCTGCCGCCCTGGGTTACCAGCGGTAGTGCGCGAAGGCCTTGTTGGCCTCCGCCATCTTGTGGGTGTCTTCCTTCTTCTTGACGGCGCCGCCGCGCAGGTTGGCCGCGTCGATGATCTCCATCGCCAGCTTCTGCACCATCGTGCGCTCGGGGCGCTTCCTGGCGAAGCCGATCAGCCAGCGCAGCGCGAGCGAGGTGCGGCGCTGCGCGTTCACCTCGACCGGCACCTGGTAGTTCGAGCCGCCCACGCGGCGGCTCTTGACCTCGAGCGTCGGCTTGACGTTGTCGATCGCCTTCTTGAAGAGCTTGAGCGGGTCGTCCTGGCTCTTCTGCTGCACGACGCCGAGCGCGTCGTACACGATCCCCTGCGAGGTGGCGCGCTTGCCCTGGTACATCATGGTGTTGATGAACTTGGTCACCAGCGCGCTGTTGTACAGCGGGTCCGCCGAAACCTCACGACGCGCGATCAGTCCACGACGCGGCATATTCGTCTTCCTCTTATAGGGGGGGCACTGCGTCGTGCCTCCCTGCACGCCCGAGCGTTAGCGAGGTCGAGAGTGACGCGTTCGACTCGTCGTCGAAGGCGTCGCTCAACCCCCCGCTCGGCTACTTACCGCTTCCTCGCTTCCGACTTCCCCTGAAAATGACAACAGACGGCGCCTCGCGGCTACGGCGTCCTGCCGTCGCCGGCTGGCGTCCGTCTGAGGCCCAACGACCGCCCCGCCTCGAAGATCCTGGCCGTCCCTGCGCTTCGGCGGCCCGATTTCCCCGACCGTGTCTCTCCGGCGATCCCGCCGGAACGCCTTTTTCTCGACTCCTCCCCCAGGCGCCCCTCACTGAGCCCCGGGAACGTCACGACTCTTCGACGAGCCTAAGCCTTGGGCCGCTTCGCTCCGTACTTGCTCCGGCTCCGCTTGCGCCCCTGCACCCCGACCGCGTCGAGGGTTCCGCGCACGATGTGGTAGCGCACGCCCGGCAGGTCCTTCACGCGGCCGCCCCGGATCAGGACGATCGAGTGCTCCTGCAGGTTGTGGCCCACGCCGGGGATGTACGCCGTCACCTCGATGTGATTCGTCAGCCGGACGCGCGCGACCTTGCGCAGCGCCGAGTTCGGCTTCTTGGGCGTCGAGGTGAAGACGCGGACGCACACCCCCCGCTTCTGCGGGGATCCCTGGAGCGCCGGGCTGTCGGTCTTCGAACGCAGGCGACTGCGACCGACCCGGACGAGCTGGTTGACCGTGGGCAATTTGCCTCCGAATGAGAACCGACGCGATTCCCCGCACCGAACAACCCTACGAGTTTACAGGAATAGCCGGGCCTGTCAAGGCCCGTTGCGGGTCGAGGCCAGATCCCCGGGCGCGCGGCCGGGCTTAAGGCCGATAGCCGCGGGCCCGCTCGAAGTCGCCGAGGCGCTGCTCGAGCAGGTCGCGCTCCATGGCGAGCCCGGCGTCGAGCAGCGCCCACTCGAGCTCGTCGGTCGGCCCGAGCGGCTGCGACCCGCCGGCGTCGTCGCCGTAGAACACCAGGCCCGCGCCTTCCCTCAGGATCATGGGCACCACGAACGCCTCTCGGGGCCGCGGCCCGCCGAGAAGCTCGAGAAACCGCTCGTCCGCCGCGCCCGCCGGCATCGTCCCCTTCCACGACTCGCGTCGCTCGACGGCACGCGCCACGACCGACGGCTCGCCGAGCGGCAGCCGCACGCGACGGGCGAGCTCGTCGGGATCGCCCCCGCCCAGGCCCACCTGTCCGGCTCCGTGGGCCTCGTCGCCGCGCAGCACCAGCAGCACGCCGCGCCCGACGAGCGGGCCCGCGCGCCGCAGCAGGCCGAGCGTCACCTCTCCGCGCAGGGCGGGCGCGAAATGCGCGGATGCGATCGCGCGCGGCGTCGACG
>Ga0209751_10002821_pt1 | contig 17144 bp, 18 predicted proteins | sample RifCSP13_1_FD_184019 | JGI IMG/M metagenome (GOLD analysis project Ga0209751, IMG submission 184019) | Soil microbial communities from Rifle, Colorado - Rifle CSP2_sed 13_1 (SPAdes) (version 2) | ecosystem: Environmental > Terrestrial > Deep subsurface > Rock core/Sediment | place: Rifle... | reverse complement strand
CAACAGAAGACACGATACGAAACCGATGGCCAGGCCCAGGAAAAGCACACCTATGACTTCCATGATTCTCAGCCGATCTACGACATTAAAGAGCTGCTAGCGCTTGAACGCCGTGAAACACTAGCACGCCGCCCCAAGCGGTGACACCAATCCCATACAAGCGCTGGAGCCGAACCCGGCGCGGAAGTCTCAGTCGCTCCGATAGCGCTCCCATGGCCCACATCATTGGAATAGTCCCCAGGCCAAACCCAAAAAGAAGCATTCCTCCGCGCAGTGGATCCTGCATGGCGACCGCCGATGTAAACATTACATAAAGAAGAGGGCAAGGTAGAAGACCGTGGAGAGATCCCAGCACTAAAATGTGGGAAGAGCGAGCAAGGCGCCCATGCCAGTTCCAACTAGTCGCCAGGCTTTGGGTCAGATAGGCCATTACTTGATTGATACTCGTCGCCGCTCCACCCGCACCAAGCAAACACAACCCCATGCCTGCGATGAACAAACCGCTCAATATGCCTAATACGCCACCAGCCCAGGGTAGGAGTCCGAGGAGGAATCCAGCCCCTCCAAGTAGAATCCCCATATTGGTATACACAAGCAGGCGCCCGAGGTTGTAGAGGAGATGCTGCCTCTGAATCCGCCAAGCTGCCTGGTTCTGTAGCTGTTTTGTGTAGAGGCCAACGAGGGGCCCGCACATGCCTGCACAATGTGTGCTGCCCAAAAAGCCTAATAAGAGAGCTCCAGAGAGGCCAAAATAATAATGATGACCGTCAACCATGTCTCTCCAAGAACTGTTCGGCTGCGGCCGCGCCCGACACGGCCGATGTCGGGTGCGCGATTTTGTCAGCGACCATCCCGCTACGATCCACCACATAGATGGCGGTATTGTGCGGAATCTCTAAGCCTTCGGATTGCGCCTTGAATTTTTCCACCAGCAGACCGAACCCTCGTAACGTCTGGTCGAGTTCTTCTTTGCTCCCTGTCAGCATCAGCCATGAGGTAAAATCAACCCCGTGGCGCTTCCCGAATTGCTTGAGAACTCCAGGGGTATCGTGCTGCGTATCCACCGAAATACTGACAAAAAGCACATCTCTTCCCATTCTCGTCCCCAGCTTTTCCTGCGCTTCTTTTAGCCGACGAGTCACGAGAGGACAAACATCATGACAGCGCGTGTAGATAAAGTTGACTAGCACTAGCTTTCCCCGGAGATCGCGAAGGCTAAACGGTCGACCCTCCTGGTCGATAAGGGTGGAATCGGGCGCCGGGAAAGGTTGCCACGCGGCAGAAGGAGAGAGGACTTTAAAGGGGGTGCTCTCTTCCGGGTTAGGATTTCCCCATGTGATCACTCCTGAGAGCGAAGCCCCTAAAAGCCCGGCAGAAAACACCCCGGCTAAAATGATCAAGGCTGTTGAAATAGGATAGCGCAGAATCAAGCGACGCATCTTATTTCACCCAGCTAGGATCATTGCTGCCACGGGAGAAGCTTTGAGTTCTCAAGGCCCTTTCAGCTCTGGCAAAGGACTTCTCTTGTGAGAGCCAGTAGACATAGTAAACCAGTTCCCACTCGTTCTCCGCCTTCTCCAGAGTATCCGCGTAAGACGGCATCGGAGTGCCACTTAAGCCGGTGAAGAAAGTGGTGTAGATATCGGTCGGTGACGCTCCGCGTTTGTACTGGGAAGCCCGGGTAAGATCGACAGGCCTGATAGGATAACCCCAACTATCCTTAAGCTCGGCTGCCGAGGGCCCGTCACCTCTTCCCTCACTCCCGTGGCATTTCCAACACTCAAGGTCAGTAAACCATTTTTTGCCGCGGTTGACCGCTTCCATTGAAAAAGCCGGCTGGGCCGGAATCTTTATCGGAGCCACAGTTTGTTTTTTGAACTCCGGTGAAAAGGTTTGGATGTAGGCGATTACATTTCTGATATCTTGCCTGGACAGCTCGGCCCACGGAGACATCGCCGTCCCGTTGAGCCCGTGTTTGATAGTGCGCTCAAGGTCGCTATCCGTGGGCACTGCGCCGCCCGGCGTAGTGCGAAACTTAAATACCCCTTGGGTGAAATCGCGCGGGCGAGGATTGAGGTGGGATGCAGCTACACCGTCTCCGTTCCCCCCGGTGCCGTGACAGGTTACGCAGCCAAGCTCGTAGACGAATTTCCCCGCTTTCAACTGATCGGTTCCGGGGGTCTCCCCTGTTTGGGCGACTCCTCCCCACCAAGTCAAGCCGGTAAGCGCCGCTATCATGCCAACCGGCAGCCAATGTTTTTTATTCATTGCCTTTCCCTCCGCTGACAGCTAAAAATATGCCAATTTGCTTCTCACATCGCTTGCTCCTTGGAATTCCACGCCTCCACTGGAGTTGGCGGCTTCTGGCCGGACCAAAGCAGGGTAGCGCCCCAAGTGGGGTTGTGCCAAAAAGAGACGCTCCTTTCGGGGGGCGATGTCTCTGTTGGAACCAGGGTGTAAAGCCGCTGGGTGTTTCCCAGGACGAAGAGGCTGCTCAGGATCATCGCTATCGCAGCGAGCACCGGAGAGAGCCAGCCCGCCAGGGCGATGCCTATCCCGATCGTGTTGTAAGTAAACGACCAAGCGAGGTTGGTGACCACGACTTTGCGGACACCGCGGGCAAGCCTGAACAACCATGACAACTGGGGCAAATGAGTGCCGAGCGCAACCACATCTGCCGATTCGCGGGCCACATCGGTCCCACAGCCCACGGCGATTCCAACGTGAGCCGCCGCCAGAGCGCCGGCATCGTTGATCCCATCTCCTAGCATGGCGACTACACGAGAGTTTCTCTGCGCAGCTTGAATGGCTTCGACTTTCTGATGGGGAAGAAGTCCACAGCGATAATCCTCGATCGTGAGAGTTTTTGCGAGCCTAGCGGCGGATCCTCGCTCATCTCCCGTCAGAAGCACCACAGAGATCCCAAGCACTCTAAGCCGCTTCAGTTCCTCGGCAGCTTCGATCCTAACTTCTTCTTCCACAACCAAGGCGGCGCGAACGAGACCATTCCAGCCCAGAAAAATCGGTGTTTCACCATTCTGCGCATGGAGACTCGCCTCGGTTTCGACGGTAGGCTGCAACTTTAACCCAGCCTGTTTCAGGAATCTCAAGTTTCCTAAGAAGTATTCCGTATCTTCGTTGCCTACCCGTCCCCGCACACCGAATCCCGGCTCTGCTTGCCATCCTTTGACGCTGAGCGCAGCAAGTTCTGCTTTTGCTGCCGCAGCACGGAGCGCCGCGGCGATCGGGTGTTCGGAACGCGCTTCCAGCGAGGCGGCAATTTGCAGCAGCCATATGCCATTGTCGGTAACCTGATCTCCGACGATCTCCGTGAGCCGAAAACTGCCGGGGGTCAGCGTGCCGGTCTTGTCGCAGAAAAGTCGATCCACCTTAGCCAGCTTTTCCAGAATGATCCCGCTTCGTATAAGAATTCCCCGCCTAGCAGCAATGGCCAGACCCGTCCAGAATGCCAAGGGCGTCGCTACGCCCAGTGCGCAGGGGCAAGCGATGAGGAGAACGGAGAGAGCGATGAACAATCCTGGGATAAAGCCGAGGCGCGAAGTCCAGAAAAACAACGCTGCCAGTGCGAGCAATATTACAGCCGGCGTGAAGGCGGCGGCAACCCGATCCGCGAGCCCCGCAATGCTTGGCTTGATTCGTTTGGCTTCTTCGGCTATTTGCGCAAGCTTTGCGATGGCCCGCCCTTCGTGCGTCTCAGATACTTTAAGAATAAAGCCCCCGTTGAGGTTCAGCGTCCCGGCCAGGAGCCGATCCCCAGGCTCCTTTGTAACCGGCCTGGACTCACCCGTGAGGGCGGATTCGTTGAGGCTGCCTGTGCCCTCGAGGACCAGACCGTCGAGTGGAACAGTTTCTCCGGGTCGGATAAGAACCCGCTCTCCCAGGCCGACTTCGGCAACAGGCACTACGACCTCACCATGTTCGCGGAGCACGCAGGCCTTATCCGGCACGAGATCCTTAAGTGAGCGGACCGCCTCGCTGGCTCTGGCTCGCCCCTTGGCCTCCAAGAATCTTCCCAGGGTTACAAACACAAGGATCATCGTAGCCGTGTCGTAGTAGGTCTCACTTACGCCGCGCATCGCATTGACTATGGATGCGGCATATGCGGAGAAAGCTCCCAGGGCGATGAGAGAATCGACCCCGAGGCGGAAAAAAGCCATACCACGCAGGGCGTCGCGGAGAATCGGAAGCCCGAGCACGACCATGACTATGGAAGTCGCTAGAAAAACGTAAATTTGCACTAAGAAAGCCAAGGCGTCCGGTTCTCCTAACGGGCGACGGAATAGATAGAGATCAGCGTAGTGGGACCATGAGAAAATCATTACGACCATGCCGCAGGTGATTCCCACGAGTAAGCGAGCCAAGACCAGAAAGGCTTCCCCTTTTTCACCTTGCTGACCGGTAACGATGTAGACGAGGTAACACCCCTGGCAGCAAAACGCTCTTGAGGCTCCGTCCGCCTTGTAAAAAAGGGCCGCTCTCCCTGCGGGCAATGCGCAGTGGTAGCACGTGCTGTTTTCGAGTTGGTTCAACTCACCATCTCCTCGAGTCGGCAAGCATCGCCACGAGCAGCAAGGTCAGGTAAACCAGCGATGCCTTGAAAGATGCCAGCGCTGCTTGGTTCGAAGGCGCGCGCACGAGCTGGATATTGCGCCAGAGATAGTAGGCCGCCGCGGCCACCGCCACGATCGCGTATAATCCCCCGCTTGGGCCTACGACGACGAGCACGACCGAGACCGCTGCCAGCAGCATCGTGTGGACGAGAATCCAGAATGCAGTTCTCTCGGTTCCGTGGACTGCTGGAAGCATCGGGATTCTCGCCCTGCGGTAGTCTTCGAGGTGTATGATGGCTAAGGCCCAGAAGTGCGGTGGGGTCCAGAAAAAAATAATCGCCGCCAAAAGGAGCGGCGGCAGGCATAGCTCAGGCCGCACCGAGGCCCCGCCAGCCAAGGCCGCGAAGCTCCCGGCGAGGCCGCCGATAACGATGTTGAGGACGCTTCGGCGTTTGAGCCACGCCGTGTAGATGATCACGTATACAAACCACCCAGCGAAGAGGTGGAGAGCTACCATGCGGTTTAAGTACAGCAGAGCTGTGGTCAAGGCGATAACGCTCAGAGCCAGCCCACTGACGACGGCGCAGCGCCGGGTTATCTTGCCGGCAGGTAAGGGACGCCGCCTGGTGCGCTCCATGCGCGCGTCAATGTCAAAATCGATGACATGGTTTAAAGCGCCGGCACCCGCTGAAGCTAACAACAGAGCCAGAGCGAGCAGGGCGGTCGTTTGGGCTTTGGGCCACGTGGGGGATGTCAGGGCTGCGGCCGAAACTCCGGTAAGCGTGATGACCGAAGCAATGCGCAATTTGAGGAGGTCAATCCAGAGGTGAAATGCGCTCATAGGGCCTCCCGACCCTCGGGAATCGGCTCCAACGCGGCGGAACGAACAGTCTCTCTCTGATACCCCCACAGGGACCATAGAACGTTAATCACGAAAGCGGCGCCTCCTATCACTGCGACAACGCCTCCTAGGCCCATAAGATTCATCGGCGTAATCCACTGGCTCGCCGCATCACCCAAGGCCGGGTCGAAGGTTTTCCTAGGAGCGCCCAGCAAGCCGGCCCAGTTCATCCCGGCCATAACGAGCAGCATCCCCAGGCCATAAAGCCAAGGTTGAAATTGTGCCATCTTAGGCCATGGTCTCGCGCCAGTCTCGGTGAGAATGCGATAGGTGAGCCCCATGAAAGCCATGGTCACACCGCCAACTAATGTTCCGTGGTAGTGAGCCGGTATCCACATGGAGCTGTCCCTGCCAGCATTAACCAGCGCCAGCAGGATCCCGCCCATGAACAGAGTCAATGAGAAAAGCAGGGCTGCAACTTCGGGTGATTCCGATCGCTTCTGTCCTCGAAAGAGGATGCGCAAGATAATCCCGATGTGGAAGATTGTAGGAAGCGTAAGAACAACCCCCATGGCCATGCTCAGCCGTTGCTCTGAAGGAAAGGTTCGCAGATCGGCAGCAAGCGTTGTAAGGAAAAGCAGAATGGCCAAGACCACGTAGCCTCTAAAGGTATGACAAATGAGACGTGACTCCTGCAGGGAGATGCCAAAGCCGGATTCCAGTAACAGGTACCAGGCCGAAACCATGGCGATGACGTTAACGAATTGAAGCAGGTGGCCGGGAATCCAGAAGAGGCTCTGGAAGAAACCGAACTCTGTATTGATGGCGCTACCCGCTCTGAGGCGCATCAAAGAGACGAGCAGCGCCGCCAAGACTAAGGCGCCGACGGCGGCCGCTGAGCGCATGCCGCAGGCCGCCGGCGCATGCCGGTCCGTCCTGCCTTGTACGGAAGTCCCAGCCACAAGTCCAATGCCGGACACTAGCGCCAAAAGCCCCATGAAAAAGAGCGGATCTTGGACCACCGGAACATAATCAGTCAGGATGACCTCTCCTTCTCCCAGAACAATGGCGAGCAAGAGGAGCGCCACACCTCCGGTAGCCGATGCGAAGCCATATTTGGACAGGGCGGAAGTTGTCACGGGAAAGGTACGAAGCCAGAGGACAGCGCCAAAGGAAAGCAGCCAGACTAGAAGCGCAAAGGTGACATGGCCGGCAATGGCTCTTCGCAGCGCGCCGGCGGTGTGGAGGATTTGGACCGCCGGTGTCCTTGTCAGTACAGCGAGGAAAGCGAAGGCGCCAGCGAGGGCAAGCGCGCTCACTGAAAGAGTGATCCACCATCGGATGAGACGCGCATGTTCACGAGTCACTCTGAATCCCTCCTTCGACCAATGCACCCACAATATGAGCTGCGAAAGCCAAAACACCAATTTCGGCCGCAATTGCGCCGATCCAGAGCAAAACCATTGGGCCCTTTTCTGGCATCGCGATGAAATAACCTCGCCGCTCGCCCCCCAGCCACGCGGCCCACAGCATGGCAACGGACACCAAGAAAACACCGCCTGCGTAGAAATAGACCTGGAGTCTCTCCAGGGGTTCGCTCGTCGGGCTTTGGTCCCAAAGCGGAATCAATTCAGTGGAGACCCCCATGAACGCGGTAAGCACAGCGCCAGGAATCATCGCCTCATAATGAGAAGGAACCCATGCCTGCGTGGGTTGCCCGATGCCGGCTGCGGCCATCAATAGGCCAGCAGCAAAGAGCAGGATGGAGAGGAAGAGCGCCGGACTTTTGGACCTAAGCCGTAGGCGCAACAGCCTTCCTAGAACCAAGCTCCCTAGAAAAATGACCGGCAGTGTCATGAGGCCGCGAAGGGCAATATTCAAAGCGGTCATTTTTGGCAGCGCTAACGGGTCCACGGCATAGAGAACAATCAGGACGACCGCAGCAAAGACAACCAAAACCAGGAAACCGCTTCGGGCTAAGGACTCCTCTCGTATTGAGAGACCAGGATGGGGCAAGAGAAGAGTCCAGCTCACTACCATGGCTCCTACTGTGGCAAACGGGATGAGATGGCCGGGGCCCCAAAACAGCGCCTGAGCCAGGATGGAAGGAGTCTGCCATGCGAGTTGGAACGCAAACCAATCGCCGAATAGCCGCGTCACGGTCGCGACTCCGGAGAAGCCGGCCGCTATCATGATGAAAGCGGTGCAGAGCATGCCGAAAGGGATCAACGGCATCCTGCCGATGTCCACGCTGGTAATGGCGTAGATGAAACAACCGGTAGTCACGGCGATGCCCAAGACGAAAAGAACGAAGCCGGAAAGGAAAACCGGTTCGATTACCATAGGGACGAAAGCCGCAAGAACTGGCTCCCCCCAGCCCGCCACCACGCTCGTAGTGGCCAACCCGCTTCCTGCCACCGCAAGCCAAAAGCCCATCCACGCAGGCACCACAGGGAAGCGCGATGTCTCAACCCACAGAACTGCGTGCATCCATAGAACTACAAGGAAAGCCATACTGGCGAGAACCAGGGAGAAAAAGATATGTCCGACCAGGAAGCGGCCTGTGGTTCCGGAGCTTAGAACTTCACCTCCAAGCGAGATCCGAAGGGCGGCAGGAACGACAAAAAAGGCCGCAAGGGTGAGAGCCGCTGTCGCAAAAATCAGCCAGGCGCGGAAGAGTCGCCGGGTGTAAATGGACCAGTCAACGAATTGGTCGATGGGTGACATGTCATAATGACTGGCCGCTTGACTTCATGCTCGCTCCGAAGCTGGACGTAAATCCTTAAGCTCTGCAACCATCTCCGGGGCGCGCTTGCTCCCGCTTAGCAGCGACCAAAGGGCGATGCCAACGAAGAGCAATACGCCCGTGGCTGCGAGAAAACCACCGACACCCATGAGGTTCATCGAAGATAACCAGTTCGGAACCGGCGCGTCGGTGCCAGGAAAGCGGATACTCTGCATGCGCCTAGGAACGCCGAGATGAGCTCCCCAGTGAAGCCCCGCCATTAAGATGATAAAGCCGATCCCCGTTAGCCAAGCCTGAAAGTTAGCTAAGCGTTTCCATCTCATCTCGAATCCAAGGTGGGGGAGAAATCCATAGATGAACGCCATAAAGCCGAGCGTGGTACCGCCCGCCAGCGCCCCATGAATGTGAGCTGGAATCCACATGGTATTGTGGCGCGTCATGTTGAGCTGCATCGTGGTTGCGATGGTGCCGTCGAAGCCGCCAATCCCGAACAGAAAGATGGAGAAGGCAAGCAGAATCATCGTGGGGTTGTCCCAGCCCCAGTGACGGAGCCAACCCCAAAGGCCCTTGACCCCGCGATCCCGTAGAGTCTTCTCCACCGACGCCGGGACGGCGATGCCATGCATTGCGCTCGGGATCCCCAGCAAGATGCCAACGAACGTTGCGCCCACCCATTTAACGGCGTGAGACCAGGTCGGGTCGACAAGTAAATGATGCATAAAGACAGGCAGGGTGGTAACGCAATAGAGAGCAAAGGCCCAACGGGAGAACTTCTCCGACACTGGTTTGGCTTTAGTGCCGAAGGTCGCCGCGGCGTACCAGGCAACAACCATTGCGGTGATGTTTGTGTATTGGAGCGTGTGGCCCATCGACCAGAATGTGGCCTTAAAGTAGAGGGGGTCGACCTTGCTCACCACCATCCGATAAGCCCAGAAAACCGCGGGCACGAAAGCCGCTACGGCTCCGATGATTGCAACCACGGTGAGAATCGCGCATATGGCCATGCCATAAGTTGCCAGCGGCAGCGATCCCGTGTATGTCCCTTCGCTTCGCGCCTTGAGCAGATTGAGTCCAAACAAGATCATAAGTACCAAGAGGCCGACCGCATAAAGAATGTGGCCGAGGTAGAAGAGCGGGTCGGCCCGCAACGGGACGTAAAGGGTGTACATAACGCTCGCCCTTCCGCTGGCCACCGTCCCTAGGATCATGAGGACACCCAGAAGTGCCAAGCCGTAGGCCAACCACGCCAGAGCGGGGGAGACGAGCCGCGTACGCAGCAGAGCAGTGCAGCTCCAGAGCCAGATGGTGGCTTCAAACACGTGAGGCCACATCGTTAGCATCAAGATGCCATGGAAAGTCAGCGCCATGTAGTAGGCAGAGGGCCACAGGAGTTCGATGGCGGGCGCGCGTGTCACGGCTATAAGGAGCGCCGCGATTGCCCCTCCTCCCAGGATCAACAACGCTGTCCCAAGGAAAGTGACAATGAGCCTCCACGTTGGACGATCCAGCCGTAAACCAGTTTCAGGGTCAGTGTATACCGCTTCCATTCTCGTCGACCTCAGTCTTCTACGATGATCTTTCCCGTCATCGCTTGGTGGCCGATCCCGCAGTACTCGCCGCAGTAGATGAGATAAGTCCCAGTTGTGGTGGGAGTTAGGGTTACTCCCTGGGTGTGGCCGGGAACGGCTTGGAAAGTGAGCAACTGTTCAGCAATAATGGGGTTGTGCGTGACATCCACTGACGAATACCAAATCGTATAGGTCTGTCCTTTTTTGAGGATCAGATCCGGATAAAAGCTCCATGCCCGCGCAAGCAGATAGGCGTCTTCTCCCGGGGGAACCCGGACCGTGCGGGGTGCAACCTGATATTTTTCCACAAACTCGTTCACCCGTTGGGCAAATTCTTCAGGGGATGCCCGAAATCGCTTTGTGGGGTTATTCTGCGGACCGGCGAAGATCCAGGCTCCGGAAAGACCAATCATGAGGATTGACTGAAGAAGCAGGACCCACAGAAAAAACTGTTTGTCCGAGGGCACGCGGTGTTCCCAACCGGCAACTGGCGGATCAAAGACCGTTCCAGCCATCACGTCTCTCCTTTTCCTTCCAGTGTTGGCATCTTTCTACCAGGGGATTTGAGCGCCGAAGGTATCGAGCGGTTTGGTGAGAAAATAGTAGTGGTTTTGGACCTCGAGCAGCGTCCAAACTACCCACGCAGTGCCCTCAAGGAGACACAGGAACATCCAGAATCCGATGCTATCGAGCCAAGTCCCGCTCACAGTTTCGGCTCTTCGAGCCGCAATTTCCTGTGCAGTCATTGTACCCCCCATTTGCTAGAGAGTTCCCAGAAGAAGTAATAATAAAGGATCACGAACAGCACGACATAAATCAGATTGAGGACAAAAGTCCCCGGCGTTTCCCACTTCATCGAACGGACCTCCGCTCGGCATGTTTAGCTAAAGCTGTGCCAAGTTATTCATCCGCGCCCTTCTGATGGGAAGACGACGATCATATTGGAAAATTCATCTTAGGGTGAAATTTCTTCGACGGGTTTCCCGCGTTGATCTGTGCCCAAAGGAGACAGTAGCGAGGCTAGGGTTGTGTCTTTTAGAGGCAGCACGAAGCCGTTAGTTTTCCTTAGGTTTCATTTTTGCGTGGCACGTTCCTTGCTGATTTCCATTGGGAACAGGGAGATCGTGCGTCGTTATCTTTGATGATTTTTTGCCACGAGCGAGATTGTAAACTTGACTTGCGTGAGCTGCGATGGAGGATGTTTTAGCGCTTCTAATAGAGGTGGAGGACAAGATGAAGCAGCTCTATCTGAGCTTCTCCAGCTTGTTTTCTCACCTCCCTGAAGTTCGCTCTTTTTGGGAGAGGATGGCATTCCATGAGTTGCGCCAAGCTAATCTTTTGAGGGCCGCGAGAAAAACTGTTCTCAAAGACGCCGATTTGCCGAGAGCGATGGCGATTAGTCCGGATCGGCTTCAGGAACTCTCTCAGAAGGTATCCCGCTCTGTCACGGAGGCAAAAGAGGGCGTGCCCCTCTCACGGGCATTTGCGATGGCCCTTGGACTTGAACGCCAGGAGGCCGAGCTTCCATGGATGATGCTCACGGCGCTTGGAAAAGCCACCATGGAAGAGGCGCTGCGCGATTTGCACGGTCCAGAACATGGCCATTTACTCCAACTGGAAGAGATGATGCGCAGGTTTTCCGGCTCTGAAGATCCTGGGGAGCCGAAAGGCGAACGCGGTTAGAAATTATTTCTCCAGACCATGTTTGGCGATCTTGGCGTAGAGCTTTTTGCGTGAAATACCCAGAAGCTTGGCCGCTCGAACCTTGTTTCCACCGGTGGCGCTTAGGGCATTGGCAATAAGGCTCTTTTCCGTCTCCTCAAATGTGGGGATTCGAGAAGCAGAGAACTCAGGTGGAACATCCCTCGCCTGTCCGGTAATAACGGGCGGTAGATCAGCTAGCGTGATCTCTTCTGAACGTCCAAAAGTATAGGCGCTTTCCAGGACATTCATTAGCTCGCGGACGTTGCCAGGCCACTGATAAATCTGCATCTGGCGGAGGGCTTCGGTCGTGACGACCTTCTTGTTGCCGCCAAACTTCTCGTCAAAGGTTTGTAGAAAGTGCTCAACCAGCAGCGGCAAATCCTCCGTTCGGTCCCGCAACGGTGGAATCACAATCGTGTTCACGTTGAGGCGATAGTAGAGATCCTCACGCAAAACGCCGGCTCGGACTGCTTCCTGAGGGTTGCGGTTCGTCGATGCGATGATCCTGACTTTGACCGGAACCTCGTGAACAGACCCCACTGGACGGATGGTCCGTTCCTGCAACGCCCTTAGCAGCTTCGCTTGAGTCTCGGGAGACATCTCCGTGATTTCATCTAAGAAGAGCGTTCCTCCCTCTGCAGCGCGAAAAAGCCCTATGTGGTCCGTTACAGCCCCAGTGAAGGCCCCGCGCTTGAAACCGAACAGCTCGCTTTCGATCAGGTCTCGGGTCAGAGCGGAGCAATTGGCGGGAACAAAGGGGGAGGCTTTATTGGGGCTTAACTGATGAATGGCACGGGAGACCAGTTCTTTCCCTGTACCCGTCTCTCCCACAATAAAAACCGTCCCGGCCGATGCCGCGGCCGCGCGGATACGCTGGAAGACATCTTGCACCCTTGCGCTCTGCCCTACAAGGCCAAAAAAACTTGTGGTCTGCCGAAGATTAGATCGGGATCGTATAGGCTCTCGCGCCAGGGAGTCGGCCTTGGCTTCCCCATGTTCGTGCAGCATGCGGAGGTACGCTTCCACGAGCACCATGATGCGGCAATGACTGACCTTATCACAGCTTTTTGACGGATAGTAAGCTCCTCCCATCAGTTCCACCGGATGCTGGCATACCTCATAGCAGCTCTCTTTTAAGAGATGGGAAGTAGCGATGACCTCGTCGAAGGAGACTCCGCGCTCCACCAAGCGCTCGCCGAGCTCTCTCAAATCAGCAACGAATCGCTCCATGTCTCTGTGCGCCAGGTTTGTTGCTATGGTTTCCAAATCACGACCGTACATCTGCTTAAAATCAGGCTCTGAAAGCGTGCAGCTTTTTCCGAGGTGTAGCCTGTAAAGCTCGTACCAGCGGTGTAGCACTTCGTCCCGTCGTGTCTGCAGGAGGTTGAGAGTACAGGCCAACTGTTCAATATCTTCCTCCCAAAGGAGATGAAAATAAGGCGGGCTGCCAGAGTTGCGTAGCGGTGCTGCGGTCGTGGATTCAGCTTGGTTTCGCATGGGCTTGCTCCCAGCATATCTATTGCGTAGAATACACCAGGCAGCAGAACTCTTAACATTTTCTTTGCCTCAATGGTAGCAGAATCTTTGGCCTGGTTTATAGGGGGCTTGGCAGTTGTTGGGCCGGCCATTGTGTTTGTGGTCTTTCTCCGCTTTTTCCGATCCACCCGGCTGGTGTTCAAGAAGAATCTCATGTGCCCTGAGAAAAGGTCTCGAGCCACAGTCGAATTTGTTACACGACTAGGAGACGAGGGGCCATACCGTGATGTTGAATCGTGCTCCGTGGCGGAAAAACATAGTGAAATATCCTGCCAGAAGCGCTGTCTGCCTGCGGCTACAGTCTTAAATGCGCTTTTTTCCGCGATCAGGAAACAGCGCACCTATCCAAAAGTGGACCGCAGATAGACGAGCGCAAACGTCCAGAAAGGCGCCAACGGCGCATTCATTTGGCAGGCTGCTCGTATGCAGACCCTCGCGGAGCACATCGTTTCAAACTCATCATGCGCAGACAACCCCTTAACAAGCGCGTAGAGATCCCTGCTCAGTTTGCTGTTGTAAAGGCCTGGGGGGCAAGGCGTCGGTGACATCGCAGTTCCGCTGGTCCTATTAAACGACCCCGAGACCCACGGCCCAGGATTTCCTGGCGACGCCCAGCAATTATTTATAATGAGGCTCGCCAGAAGCCTCTACGCCTCGCACATTGATTCCTGTAGAACTCTCCTTGACAAGAAGTGGCGAACGGGATATTGGGGAGTCAAAAGACCTAATTCATCTTTTGACTCCTACGAGCATGAAGCTGGGTCGAGAAATCGCATACGGAATTGTAGGCTTGCTGGCCCTAGCCGCAAAGCCTTCAGGGACCGTAATGCTCTTACGCGACATTGCCGGCGTTGGTAGAGTTCCCCGGAGTTTTCTTGCTAAGATTTTTCAGAAGCTAGCCAGGCATGGCATCGTTCGTTCTTTGCGAGGGGCGGTTCGAGGCTATGTTCTTGCACGGCCACTCAAAGAGATCAAGCTAAAAGAGATCGTTCTGGCGATTGAGGGTCCCGATCTTTTCGAGCGGTGTATTTTCTGGAGCGACCGTTGCGCCGATTCCAACCCTTGTCCGCTGCACGAACAGTGGAAGCAAATAAAGCAGAAGTCCTTCAGGACACTGCTGGAGCAGACCACGCTTGCCGACCTCATGAAAAGGACTGCAAGAGGCAGAGTGGTCGGGACGTCGAGGGTGAAGGAGTAGGCAAAGTAAAAAGGAGGCGCCGATATGTGCCGGCCATGCGGCTGCGGCCCCTATATCGAGCAGGGCCATAAGGCCGTGTTGAACCGCGTGATCGCCATCATCAAGGAAATGGGAGTCACCGCCGAGAGCGCGCAGCGCTTTGAAGATGGGGAGCGAATCTGTGGCTTGATCGCCTCGAAGCTCGCTAGCGGCGAAGATGAAGAAGTCCGCCAGATTGCAGAATGGGTGAGGGAGCTGCATAAGCGCAATTACGCTAACAGGAGCCAATCTTACGTTGCGGCGGCGCGCGACGTTTTTGCCAAGTTTCCGGCCAAGGGAGCGCCTCGGAACCTAATGACAGCTTGGCACCAGCTCGAGCAGCTCTGCCGGGAGCTCACCGAAGAAGAGATTACCTCTGTTGACGATGCGGCGATCAGGGACGGTATCCGAGCGGTCCGACATGTCCACGACGACCTTGAGCAGCAACGGGTTGAGTTTATAAAGCGCTATCACCTGGAAGATTAGAGACGACTAGCGGCGCGGCGAGTTTTTCACAACAGGGGAGCCCGGTCTCAGAGATTCGGAGAAGCGACATGGCTGAAGAGCGGGTCGTTACCACTGCATGCGTCCATGATTGCGGGGGCAAGTGCCTGCTCAGGGTGCACGTCCGCCACGGTGTAATTACCCGCATCACAGGCGATGAGGGGGAGGAACCCCAGCTTCGGCCTTGCCTCAAAGGCCGTGCTTACCGCCAACGCATCTACCATCCTGATCGCTTGAAATACCCGCAGAGACGAATCGGAGAGCGGGGAGAAGGACGCTTCGAGCGCATTTCCTGGGACGACGCCATGAATAGCGTCGCGGGGCAGATGCTGCGAATAAAGAAAGACCACGGGCCGGAAGCAATACTCGACGGGAGCGGTCCTGCCAATCAGAGCCTGCTGCACGGGACATCACGTGCGGCAGTGACCCGGCTACTCAACATGTTTGGCGGGTGCATCGGAAGAACAGGCCGCATGTCCGACGCTGCCGCCATGGCAGCCAGTCAGTACACTTTGGGGACGATTCATACTGGCAGCGATCCTGAGGATCTGCTCAACTCCCGCCTCATCATCCTGTGGGCGTGGAACCCGGCCGAGGCAATCCACGGCACTACCACCAACTGGTGTCTCACCCGGGCGAAAGAGAACGGAGCATCGATCATCTGCATCGATCCCCGTTACAGTCGCACGGCGGCCACATGGGCGGATCAATGGATACCCATTTACCCGGGCACCGACGGCGCCATGATGGCAGCGATGGCTCATGTGATGATCATTGAGGGGCTTCACGACCAGGCTTTTCTCGACAAATATACAGTTGGCTTCGACGCCTTTCGCTCCTACGTGTTGGGCCGCGAAGATGGAGTGCCCAAGACACCGGCCTGGGCCGAAGCGATTACCGGAGTTTCGCGAGACACCATTGTTCAAGTGGCACGTAAGTACGCGAGCACGAAACCGGCTGCCCTGATGGCGGGATGGGCCATGCAACGGACCGCCTATGGTGAGCAGGCCTTTCGCGCCAGCATTACCCTATCTGCGATGACCGGCAATCTGGGTATCCCTGGCGGCAGTGCCGGGGGACACTACGAGCTTGAGCCCTGCTATACTGAGCCATTTGGCAAGTTCCCCGTCGGCCCCAATCCCGTCGGGAAGACTATCCCAATCAACAAGTGGGCCGACGCTATCCTTTTGGGCAAGGCAGGAGGTTATCCCAGCGACATCAAGATGTGCTATATCACGGCGCGAAATTTCCTAAACCAGATTCCCACCGTCCGCAAGGGCATCGCCGCTCTCAAAAAGCTGGACTTCATTGTAGTTCACGAGCAGTTTATGACACCTACGGCGCTCTATGCTGACATCCTGCTGCCGGTCACGACATTTTTTGAGCGCGAAGACATCTGCCTCACGCCGACCTACGCCATTTACATGAACCAGGCGATCGAGCCCCTTTACGAGTGCAGGTCAGACCTGGAGATCCTGACCGACTTGGCCCGCAGACTCGGTATCGAAGGTTACAACGATAAGACCGATGACGAGTGGCTGCGCAGCTTTGTTCCCGCATCTGCCATCCCCGATTTTGAAGCCTTCAAGGCCAAGGGTATTCACCACTTCCGCGCGGGGCGTCCACGAGTGGCCTTTGAAGCGCAGGTTCGTGAGCCAGACCGGCATCGTTTTTCCACGCCCTCAGGCAAGATCGAAATCTACTCCCAGCAGTTGGCTGATCTAAACCAACCTGAAACGATTCCACCCATTCCGAAGTACATCGAGCCCTGGGAGGGGCGACGCGATCCCCTAAGCGAAAAGTTTCCGCTCCAACTGTTGACCCCGCACCCTCGTCAGTTCGTCCATTCTAGCTTCACCAACGTGCCTTGGCTCCTGGAACTGGAAAGGCAGCAACTGTGGATGAACCCCGTGGACGCCAAGGCGAGAGGCATCAAGCCGGGAGAGGATGTTCGAGTGTTCAATCCGCGCGGAGCACTGGTCGTACCCGCGCTAATAACCGAACGCATCATGCCAGGAGTGGTATCTCTCGACGAGGGCGCATGGCTCAATCTAGACGCTTCCGGGGCAGATCGGGGTGGTAGCGTCAACATGTTGACGCGCGACGAGGACACTCCGTTAGGCGACGGGGCTACGACCCATAGTTGTCTCGTGCAGGTAGAGGAAATGTGAGGTTAGGAAATGCAGCTCGGTTTTTACTTTGACCAGACGCGCTGCACCGGATGCGACGCATGCGTAGTCGCATGCAAAGACTGGAAGGATATCCCGGCCGGACCGGTGGCGCTCTGCCGGATCGCGTCGCTTGAAGAGGGCAGCTTTCCCAATCCTCGCGTCAGTTTTTATCCTTTATTCTGTTTCCACTGTGCTGAGCCGCCCTGCGTGGAGACCTGCCCCGTAGGAGCGATTAGCAAGCGGACTGAAGATGGCGTCGTTGTGGTGGCCGAGAATTTATGCCTTCC
>Ga0209751_10002818_pt1 | contig 17157 bp, 22 predicted proteins | sample RifCSP13_1_FD_184019 | JGI IMG/M metagenome (GOLD analysis project Ga0209751, IMG submission 184019) | Soil microbial communities from Rifle, Colorado - Rifle CSP2_sed 13_1 (SPAdes) (version 2) | ecosystem: Environmental > Terrestrial > Deep subsurface > Rock core/Sediment | place: Rifle... | reverse complement strand
TTCGACTGGCCCTTCTGGTCCACCAGGTACTGGGTTGCGGCAGGCACCAGGTTGAGCGTCCGCGTAGTGTCCATCTCCTTCTCGATGCGCTTGATCGTCTCCGGCTGCTTGACGATCTCCGGATACGGCGGCCACTTCTTCTGCTGGCGCGCGACCTGGTCGGCGCGCACGGCAGCCTCGACGATCAGCGGATCCGAAGCCCAGATGAGCGCGTCCTTGACGCGCTCCTCCATGTAGGCGTCGATCTGCGAGGCCAGGTCCCGGGCGGCGTTGCGGATCGTGGTCTGTGTCTGCTCCTCCAAGCCCTGGCTGAAGATGCCGGCAGACTGCGCCATGGTGAAGTAGACACCACCCCCGAGGACGACCAGGGGGAGCAGGCCCACGGTGAACATCTGCAAGGTGAGCCTCGCCCGGATCCCGAGGCGGCCTGATCGCTTTCTCGCCATGACTAGTCCTCCCTCGTTCGGCCCATCCGCCGGCGGCCTGGACGGCCGGCCCCCGCGCCCGCCCCTTGGCGCCACCCTCACGCGCTCCTGCCCTCGCCGGCCGCGCCCGGCTCCGGGGCGACCGCCCGGGCCACCCCGCCGTTCCCCCACACCCGGAGCGCGGCAACGAGCTTGGGGACGTCCAGCAGGGTGACCAGCCTCTCGCCCCAACGCAGCACGCCCACGCCAAACTCGCGCTGGTTCACAGCCATCTCGTCCAATGGGATGATGTGTTCGAAGGGCTCGAGCCCCAGCACGCCCTCCACCGCCAGCGCGACCTGGATGGTGCCGTCGCGCACGATCAGGGTGCGGAGGCTCCGGCCGAGCCGCTGGACTGGCAGGCCCAGCAGCGGCCGGACGTCCACGATGGGGATCACGGTGCCGCGGAGATTGGCCACGCCGATGAGCGGCGCGGGCGCCCGGGGCACCATGGTGATCTCGTCGAAGACCGCCACCTCACGGGCGCTCTGCACGTCAACCCCGAAGAGCGAGCCCGCCAGCATGAAGAGGCAAGCCCGAATCGCCGGCTGCTCCTCGGCCGGGATGGGGGGCGTGGTGGCGGGGGCGTCGACCACGGCGGCTTACCGGACGAACTGCCGGACGACACCCAGAAGCTGATCGGGGGTGAAGGGTTTGGGCAGGTAGTCGACCGCCCCCTGCTTCTTGCCCCAGACGCGGTCGCTCTCCTGGTTCTTGGAGCTGACGAGGACCACGGGCGTGTCCTTGGTGCGCGGGTCCCTGCGGATGCCGCGGAGCACGTCGTAGCCGTTGCGCTTGGGCATCACGATGTCGAGCAGCAGGAGGTCAGGCTGTTCGTCCGCGATGTGGTCCTCGAGGGCCTCGCCGTCTTCGAAGGCGACAACCTGGTGGCCGGCCGACCTGAGAATGCCCTCGATCATCTTCAGCTCGGAAAGGGCGTCATCGACGACCATCACCTTACCCATCGGCGGCACGCTCCCGTTCGCTCCCCTTTAGGTTCCCCACCCCGCCATAGGGGGCCGAAAAATGGTCTGCGGGGAAGGGTCACTCTACTGCAAACTCCCTACCAACACAAGGTTTTCTGCCCCTCTGGGGCCTCAACGCCCGACGGACACTAGATAGGGGGCTTTTGGCCTTTAATACTCGGTTTCTCGGCCGCCCGCCTCGCCGCTGGGACGCCCGGACCGGGCATGTTCCCTCCAGGGGTGACCTACCCTGTCACGGCGTCTGACGGCGGCTGTCGAGGAGCGAACGCCGGAAGCGAGCGGAGCCGGCCGACCCTTCGGCCGGGGTCTGGAGCCTCCCTGGCCAGTCTTGCCATGCCCAGGGCCCTATGCTAGCGTAGGTCTGCGTTTTTATGGAACTCTCACCCGCTGTCCTCGAGCCAGGCAAAGCCTTCGTCGCCCGGGTCGCCGCCTTCCTGCCGAGCTTCTTCGGAGCCCTGCTCATCCTGCTGGTGGGCTGGGTGGTGGCCAGGTTCGTCCGGCTCCTGGTCTTTCGCTTCCTGCTGGCCGTGCGCTTCGACCTCGCCTCCGAGAAGGCTGGGGTGGACGACGTGCTGATCCGGGCTGACATCCGGCAGAGCCCAGCCGAGCTGCTGGCCGCGCTGGTCCAGTGGCTGGTGATGCTCATCGTGCTCATGACGGCGGTCAACACCCTGGGCCTGTCCTCGGTGTCGGACCTGCTCAACCATATCCTGCTTTACATCCCCAAGGTCATCGCGGCCGTCATCGCGCTGATCCTGGGCCTGTTCTTCGCCAACCTGCTCTCCGGCGTAATCAAGACGGCGGCGGCCAGCGCGGGACTCGGCGAGACCGAAGCGCTGGCCGCGCTGGCCCGCTACGCCATCGTGGCCTTCACTGTGGCGGTGACGCTGGAGGAGCTGGGGATCGCCGCCGAGCTCGTCCGCGCGGCCTTCGTCATCCTCTTCGGGGCCGTCGCGCTGGCCGCGGCCCTGGCCTTCGGGCTGGGCTGCAAGGATCTGGCGCGGGACTGGATCGTCCGCTACCTGGACAGCACCCGGAGCCGGAAGAAGCCCCACTAGCCCGGCGTTCTCACGACAAGGAGATCCGCATCCATGGCTGACACCGCGCTGCATCTGACCGAGGCGAGCTTCGACGCCGAGCTGGGCAAGCACCCGGAAGTCCTCATGGTGGACTTCTGGGCCGAGTGGTGCGCGCCGTGCCGCGCCATCGCTCCGACGCTCGAGGAGCTGGCGCGGGAGTCCGCCGGCCGGGTCAGCCTAGCCAAGGTCAACGTGGACGAGCAGCCGGGATTGGCCGCCCGCTACGGCATCCGCTCCATCCCCACCATCCTGTTCGTCAAGGGCGGCAAGGTCGTGGACCAGGTCGTCGGCGCCGTCCCCAAGGCCCAGCTGAAGAAGAAGCTGGACGCCATCGCCTGAGCGGAGCCCGCATGCCAACCGTGGGGCCCGACCTGCCCCCGCTGTCCCCTTCGCGTGAGGAGTTCCGCGCCCTCGCGGGCCGCGGCAACGTGGTGCCGGTCTACGCCGAGCTGGCGGCTGACCTGGACACACCGCTCTCGGCGTTCCTCAGGCTGCGGCCCGGCCCCTACGCCTTCCTGCTGGAATCGGTGGAGGGCGGCGAGAAGTGGGCGCGCTATTCCTTCCTCGGGTCGGATCCGCTCATGGTCTTTCTCGCCAAGGGCAACCGGATCAGCGTGCGCCACGCCGACGGGCACACGGAGCTCCTGCCGAGCGCCAACCCGTTCGAGTCGCTCCGCGGCCTGCTCGCCCGCTTCAAGCCGGTGCCCGTCCCGGGGCTGCCGCGGTTCCAGGGTGGCGCCGTGGGCTTCCTCTCCTACGACATGGTCCGCCACGTGGAGCGGCTACCCCAGCGGGCCAAGGACGACCTGCGGCTGCCGGACGCCGTCTTCATGCTCACTGACAGCCTCCTGGTCTTTGACAATTTTCGCCACCGGCTGCTGGTGATCGCCAACGCCCACATCGAGAAGACCGACCCGGCCTCGCTCGACCGCGCCTACGACGCCGCGGCGGTCAAGATCGGCATGCTGCTGGCGAACCTGCGCAAGCCCGCCCGCCCGCCGGCGCCGCTGACCTTCGCGCCCGCGGAGCCGCTGGTCGCCCTCGGCGAGGAGGGCTTCACCTCCACCATGGACCAGGCGACCTACATGGACCGGGTGCGCCGGGCCAAGGAGTACATCGCCTCGGGCGACGCCTACCAGATCGTGGTCGCGCGGCGGCTCGACACCGAGCTCAGAGCCGACCCCTTCACCGTCTACCGGGCCCTGCGGAGCATCAATCCCTCGCCCTACCTGTTCTTCCTGCGTCTCGGCAAGACCACCATCGTCGGCTCCTCTCCCGAAGTCCTCGTCCGTCTGGAGGAGGACCGGGTGGAGGAGCGTCCCATCGCCGGCACCCACCCGCGGGGCAAGTCCGACGCGGAGGACGCCCGGCTGGCGGAGGAGATGAAGGCCGATCCCAAGGAGCGGGCCGAGCACGTCATGCTGGTGGACCTCGGGCGCAACGACGTCGGCCGCGTGAGCCGCATCGGCTCGGTCCAGGTCTCCGAGTTCATGGTCGTCGAGCGCTACTCCCACGTCATGCACCTGGTCAGCCACGTGCGGGGCGAGCTCGAGCCGGGCAAGGACGCCTTCGACGTGCTCGAGGCCTGCTTCCCCGCTGGCACGCTGACCGGCGCGCCCAAGATCCGCGCCATGGAGATCATCGAGGAGCTGGAGCCGACCCGGCGCGGCCCCTACGGCGGCGCCGTGGGCTACATCTCCTACTCGGGCAACCTCGACTCCTGCATCACGATCCGCACCGTGGTCTGCCACGGCCGGCGCGCCTCGATCCAGGTGGGCGCGGGTATCGTCGCCGACTCCGACCCCAAGACCGAGTGGCTGGAGACCTGCTCCAAGTCGCGCGGGATGATCCTGGCGCTCCGGATCGCCGCGCAGGAGACGGCCGGATGATCCTGGTCCTCGACAACTACGACTCGTTCACGTACAACCTGGTCCAGTACCTGGGCGAGCTCGGCGCGACCTTGCGGGTGGCGCGCAACGACGCCCTCTCGGTTGAGGACGTCGAACGGCTCGACCCCGAGCGCATCGTGATCTCCCCCGGCCCGGGCAACCCGGACAGCGCGGGCATCTCGCTGGAGCTGATCCGGCAGCTCCACGCTCACATTCCGATCCTGGGGGTGTGCCTCGGCCATCAGGCCATCGGCCAGGCCTTCGGCGGCCGGGTCTCGCGCGCGCGCAAGCAGATGCACGGCAAGACCTCGGCGATCCGCCATGACGGGCGCGGAGTATTCCGGGGGCTGGAGCCCGACTTCCAGGCGACGCGCTACCATTCCCTGGCGGTGCTCGAGTCGGGCTTCCCGGCGGAGTTGGAGATCTCGGCCCGGGCCGAGGACGGCGAGATCATGGGGCTCCGCCATCGGCGCTACCCCGTGGAGGGCGTGCAATTCCACCCCGAGTCCATCCTCACCGGCCAGGGCAAGGCTCTGCTCAAGAACTTCCTCGAGCTGCCCGTGGCCGTCGCGCGATGATCCGCGCCGGAGACCCTCCCAGTAGGGCCACCGGCCCGCGCGGGCCCGACGGCAGGTCACGGTGAAGCGCTTCCTCGCCGGGCTCGCCCTCGTCCAGGCCGCCGTGCTCGCGGCGCCTCCCGCCGCCCATGCCCAGCAGCCCCCCGTACCCCGGCGCATCGGCATCCTGGACCTGGGCTGGTCGTCGGCGCCCGCGGTCCCCGAGGCCATCGTGAAGGAATTGGCGGCCCGAGGCTGGATCGAGGGGCAGAACCTCATCGTCGAGCGACGCTACGCCGAGGGAAGGAATCACCGGCTTCAATCCCTCGCGCTCGAGCTGGTGGCCGGCAGGGTGGACGTCCTCGTCCCCATCGGCGCGGACGCCACACGGGCCGCCCGCCAGGCCACGGCGGTCATCCCGATCGTCTTCGTCGCGGTGCCGTCCCCCGCCCAGGTCCTCCCGATTCAGAGCTTCGCCAAGCCCGGCGGCAACGCGACGGGATCGTCCTTCGACCTGCCGCAGTCGGAGTTCGCCAAGCTACCGGTACTCCTCAAGGAGGCGGCGCCCTACGTCTTCCGCCAGGGGGTATTGTGGGACTCCACCGCGACCGGCAGGCAGGCCGATCTGGCGGTCTACTACGCGCAGGAGGAAGCCAAGCTGAACTACCGAGCGTTCGACATCCGGTCGGGCGCCGACCTCGACGAGGCCTTCGACAAGTTCGGCAAGGAGCGGGTCCGCGCAGTCATGGTCCTGCCGAGCCCCGCGGTCCTCGCGCAGCTGCCGCGGATCGTGGACTACATGACGCGGAACCGGCTCCCGGCCGTCTACGGCGACCGAGCCTTCGTCGATGCCGGCGGGCTCATGACCTACGGCCCGAGCATGGCCGATGCCCAGCGCCAGTCGGCCGAGCGGCTTGACCAGGTCCTCCAGGGCGCCAAGCCGGGCGATCTTCCGATCCAGACGCCCGTCCGCTTCCAGCCCGTGGTGAACCTCCGGGCGGCCCGGGCGATCGGCCTCGCCTTGCCCCAGTCGCTGCTCGATCGCGCGGAGACAATCGGCGAATGACGCTGCGGCAGCTGGGCGAGCTCGGCCTCATCCGCCGGATCCGCGACAGCCTGGGCGGCGGGGGCGCCTCCGTGCTCACGGGCATCGGCGACGATGCGGCGGTTCTGGCCCTGGCGCCGGGGGCGGCGCTGCTGGCCACCACCGATCTGCTCATCGAGGACGTCCACTTCCGCCGAGCCTGGTCCTCGCCCAGCGACATCGGCTGGAAGGCCATGGCCGTCAACCTCTCGGACATCGCCGCCATGGGCGGGGTGCCGCGCTGGGCGCTGGTGGCGCTGGCGCTGCCGGAGGCGACCGAGCCCGAGGAGGTCGACGCCCTCTACGCCGGCATGGAGGAGGCGGCGAAGCCCCACGGCGTCGCCATCGTGGGCGGCGACACCTCCTCGTCGAGCGCGGGCTGGGTCATCAATGTGACGCTGCTGGGCGAGCACACCGGGACGCCGCGGCTCCGGTCGGCGGCCAAGCCCGGCGACGCCGTGGCGGTAACCGGAACCCTGGGCCGCGCGGCTGGCGGGCTCGCCCTGCTCGGCATGGGCCGCGACCGCGTTCGGGCCGCCGGCATCGGCGATCGCGCGCTCGCGGAGCTGGCTGCGGCGCACCTGAGGCCGATGGCGCGCGTGGCCGAGGGCCGCTGGCTGGGCGCCGCGCCGGGCGTCCACGCCATGATCGACTGCTCCGACGGCCTCAGCACGGACCTGGGCCACATCTGCCGGGAGAGCGTCGTAGGCGCGCGGGTGATGCTCGATCGCGTGCCGGTGGCGCCGGCGCTTCGCCCGGCGGCGGCCGCGGCGGGCGCCGACGCGCTCGGCTGGGCTGTGGGCGGCGGCGAGGACTTCGAGCTGCTCCTGACCTGCGAACCGGGGGCGGTAGGCGCCCTGGCCGCGGGGCTCCACGGCGCCACCGGCACGCCCCTCACCGTGATCGGAGAGATCGTGGGGCTCAAGGCGGGCGTCGTCTTCGTGGACGCCGCCGGCGAGCCGGTGGCGCAGCCAGGCGGCTACGAGCACTTCCAGGCCGGCGCAAGGCCGCGTGAAAATGGATGATCGCACCCTGCTCGAGCTGATCGCGCTGGGCGCGCTACTGCTCTGCTCGGCGCTGCTCACCGGCGCCGAGGCGGCGTACTTCTCTCTGGGCCGTGCGCGCCTCAAGGAGCTCGCTGAGGAGGCGGGCAAGGAGCCGGGACCTTTGGCGCCGCTGCTCAAGCAGCCCCATGAGCTGCTAGTCACTTTGCTGGTGGGCATCACCGTCGTCAACATCGCCGCCGCCGCGGTGGCCACGGCCGTGGCGAGCACGCTCTTCGGCTCCTCGGGGCTCGCCGTCGCCATCGCCGGGATGATCCTCCTGCTCACCGTGTTCGGCGAAGTGCTGCCCATGACCTTGGCCGTGGAGCATCCCCGGCGCTTCTCGGTGTGGGTGAACCGGCCGGTGGCGTGGCTCTCCGTGCTGCTGACCCCGGTCCGGATCGGGCTGGGCGCCTTCACGGCCCTCACGCTCCGCCTCGTGGGCACGGAGCGCCGGCACGGCGAGCCCGAGATCTCGGAGGAGGAGCTTCGCACCCTCGTAGATGTGGGCGCGCGAGAAGGCGTGGTGGACCGAACCGAGCGGGAGATGATCCACAAGGTCTTCGAGCTGGAGGACACGCTGGTGCGCTCCGTGATGGTGCCGCGCCCGGACATGTTCTGTCTGGACGCGACCACGCCGACGGCCGAGCTCCTGGACCTGCTGCGCGAGAACCTGCACTCCCGCGTGCCCGTGTTCGTCGAGAACATCGACCAGATCGTGGGCGTGCTCTACACCAAGGAGCTCCTGCCCTACCTGCGCGGGCTGCCGGACGACTTCGACCTGCGCGCCCGCCTACACCCGCCGTACTTCGTCCCGGAGTCCAAGCGCGCGGACGCGCTGCTGAGGGAGTTCCAGGCCAAGAAGCTCCACCTGGCCATCGTGGTGGACGAATACGGCGGCACCGCGGGCCTCGTCACGCTCGAGGATGTGCTGGAGGAGCTGGTCGGCGAGATCCGCGACGAATTCGACGAAGAGGAACGGCTCATCCAGAGACTGGACCGGCGGAGCTTCCGCGTCTCCGGCAAGCTGCCGATCGACGAGCTGAACGCCGCCGCGGGACTGGACATCCCCAGCGCCTCCTTCGATACCGTCGGCGGCTGGGTGCTCGACCTCTTCGGCCGCGTGCCCCGCAAGGGCGAGCGCAAGGAGACCGACACCCTGACCGTGGCGGTGGAGAAGGTGGAGCGCACCCGGGTGGTCGAGGTGTTGGTCACGCTCCGGGACGGCGCCCGGAAGGGCGAGGCGGCGTGATTTACCTCTGGTTCATCGGGCTGGCCCTCGCCGTGACCGCGCTCTTCTCGGCGGCCGAGATGGCCTTCATCGCGGCCAACCGGCTGCGGCTGCGGCACCTGGCCGAGGGCGGCAACCGGGTCGCGGTCCGCTACCTCGAGGCCTTCAAGCAGCCCGAGCGCCTGCTCTCCACGGCCATGATGGGCGTCACCATCGCCCACATCACAGCCTCCACGGTCGCCACCTGGGCGCTGATCCCGCTCGCGGGCGGCGCGGCGCCGCTTGTCGTGACGGTGTGTCTCACCCCGATCATGCTGGTCTTCGGCGAAGTCATTCCCAAGGCCGTCGCGCGCGAGTGGGCGACGGCGCTCATCCTGCGGCTCTACCCGGTGATCGAGCTGGCCGGCCAGTTCCTGGCGCCACTCACCTGGGGCGCCAATACTCTGGTGGGCGGGGCGCTGGCCCTCTTCGGGCGCCGGCGGACCAGCACGCGGCAGTTCGTCTCGCGGGAAGAGCTGAAGCTTCTGCTCCAGATGGAGCCCGAGGAGGCCGACGTGACCACCTCCGAGGCGGAGATGATCGACAAGATCTTCGACCTCGGCGAGACCGCCGTCCGGGAGGTGATGGTGCCGTTGGTGGACGTGGCGGCGCTGCCGGAGACCGCCACGCCCGACGACGCCATCCGGATCATCGGCGAGCGCGGCTTCTCTCGTCTCCCGGTCTTCGCCGACCGCATCTTCAACGTGGTGGGCGTGGTCACCGCCATGGACCTGCTGCGGCGCGGGGCGGCGGCGCCCGACGTGCGCTCGCTCATGCGGCCGGCGACCTACGTGCCCGAAACCAAGCGCATCGACGATTTGCTGCGCGAGATGCAGAAGGCCCGGGGCCAGCTGGCGGTGGTCGTGGACGAGTACGGGGCGGCTGTTGGCATCGTCACCCTCGAGGACATCGTCGAGCAGGTCGTCGGCGAGATCCAGGACGAGCACGACCGCACGCCCGACACCGTCGAGCGGCTGCCCGACGGCAGCTACCGCGTGGCCGGGCGCGCGAGCATCGACGAGCTGAACGAAGCGCTCGAGTGGGATCTGCCCAAGGGTGACTTCGAGACGGTGGCCGGGCTGGTACTCGCCACGGTGCACCGCATCCCGCTGGTGGGCGAGGAATTCCACGTCGGCCGGTTCAGCTTCACCGTGCTCGAGGCCGACACGCGCCGCGTCCTCACGGTCCGCATCACGCCTGGAATACAGCAGTCAACCTGAGAGGAGGCAAACTCGAAATGCCAGGGAAAATGGTGAACTTCCCGAGCAACGGCCAGAACACGGAGTCCTACCTGGCGATCCCCGCCGCCGGCAAGGGCCCGGGCGTGCTGGTGATCCAGGAGTGGTGGGGGCTCGTGGGCCACATCAAGAGCGTGTGCGACCGCTTCGCGGCCGCGGGCTTCTCGGCGCTGGCGCCCGACATGTTCCACGGCAAGACCGCTTCCGAGCCCGACGGGGCCGGCAAGCTTTTCATGGCGCTCAACATCGCCCAGGCCGAGAAGGATCTCCGCGGAGCGGCCTCGTATCTGCTCCAGCATTCCTCGACGGCCAAGCTCGGCGCCGTGGGCTTCTGCATGGGCGGGCAGCTGGCGCTGTTCGCGGCCACCCTCAATCCGAGCGTGGGCGCCTGCGTCGACTTCTACGGGATCCATCCCAACGTGAAGCCGGACTACTCCAGGCTGTCGGGCCCGGTGCTTGGGCTCTTCGCCGAAAAAGACGAGTTCGTGAACCCCACGGCCGCGCGCGCCCTCGACGTGGCCATCAAGGGGGCGGGCAAGCAGTCCGAGATCCACATCTACCCCGGTGTGGCTCACGCCTTCTTCAACGACGAGCGGGCCGACGTCTACAACAAGGCCGCGGCCGAGGACGCCTGGAAACGGACCACGGACTTTTTCAGGAAGCACCTGAAGTAGACCCTGGCAGAAAAAACGCCGGGGGGCCTGATGGCCCCCCGGCGCCGTGTCTCGCGAAGCGCGTCTCGGGCTAGCCGGCCGCGGCGGCGGCTTTCTTCTTGCGGCCCTTCTGGGCGGGCGCGGCGGCCTCGCCCTTGTCCTTCTTCTTCTCGCCCTTGGGCGTTTTCTCCGCCTTCGTGTCCTTCTTGGTCTTTTCCTTGGGCGTCTCGGGCCGGTCCACCAGCTCGAGGATGACCATGGGGGCCCGATCGCCTGGGCGGGTGCCCGCCCTGAGGATCCGGGTGTAACCCCCGTTGCGGTCGCTGAACCGCGCCACGATCGTGTCGAAGAGCTTCTTGACGACCTCGGTGTCGGGCACCATGGCCAGCACCTGGCGCCGGGCGTGGAGGTTGTCCCGCTTGGCCAGCGTGACCATCTGGTCGGCCAGGCCGCGGATGGCCTTGGCCTTGGCCTCGGTGGTCATGATGCGCTCGTGGCGGAACAGCGCCACCAGCAGGTTGCGGAACAGCGCCCACCGGTGGGCCGTGACGCGTCCGAGCTTGAAGCCCGCCCTGCGGTGCCTCATTTCGTCCCTCCGCGCCCCAGCGCGCCCAGCAGGTTCGGGTCGATCCGCATCCCGAGTGACAGGCCTAGCGCCGCGAGGGCGGTCTTGATCTCGTCGATGGACTTCTCGCCGAGGTTCTTCACGCTCTCCAGGTCCTCGTCGGTCTTCTGGACGAGGTCGGCCACGACCACGATCTCGGCGTTCTTGAGCGCATTGACGGCGCGCGCGGGCAGCGCCAGCTCCTCGATGGGCTTGGCCAGGCTCTCCTGGAGGAACCCCTCGCCGGTTGCCGCGGCCTCTTCTTCCTCTTCCTCGCGCCCCTCGGGAGCCAGCATGGAGAAGTGGGACCGCATGTGGGCGGCGCAGCGGGTGAGCGCCTCGTCCGGCGAGACGGCGCCGTTGGTCCAGATCTCGAGCACCAGCCGCTCGTAGTCGGTGATCTTGCCGAGCCGGGCGTTTTCCACGTTGTAGGACACGCGCTGGATCGGCGAGAAGGCCGCGTCCATCGGGATGGCGCCCGCGGGGATGGCTTTGGCCGGGTGCTTGTCGGCCGCCATGTAGCCGCGGCCGACGCCGATGCCGAGCTCGATGGACAGCGCGCCCGTCTTGTCGAGCGTCGCGATATGCAGCTCGGGGTTGAGCACCTCGAGGCCGGTGCCCTCGAAGACGTCGGCCCCGGTGACCTCCTTCGGCCCCTTGGCCTCCAGGTGCGTCTCCATGGGCTCCCCGGACGGCACGTTGACGGCCAGCTTCTTCATGTTCAGGAGGACGTCCACCGTGTCCTCCTGCACGCCCGGAATGTGGGCGACGGTGTCCTTGACGCCCTTGATACGCACCCACGTGACGGCGGCGCCCGGGATGATCGAGAGCAGCGTCCGGCGCAGGGAGTTGCCCACGGTCAGGGCGTAGCCCTTCTCGAACGGCTCGGCCACGAGGCGGCCGTACCGATCCGAGAGGATCTCCCACTGGATCATCTTCGGCTTCTGGAATGGAATCCTCGCCATAAGTCCCTTCTTGCGGCCCGGCTGCGCCGCTTACTTCGAGAACAGCTCGACGATGAGCTGCTCCTGCACCGGGATCTGAATGTCCTCCCGGATCGGGAGCCCGCGCACCGTGCCTTTCCTTTCGTTGGCGTCCACCTCGAGCCACGGCGGCACGGGCGACCGGCCGGCGGCCAGGTTGTCGGCGACGCGCTCCTGCATCTTGGAGGCGGGACGCAGCTGCACCACCTCTCCGACCTTGACGATGTAGGAGGGGATGGAGACCTTGCGGCCGTTGACCTGGATGTGGCCGTGGCCGATCATCTGCCGGGCCTCGCGCCGCGACGCCGCCATGCCCAGGCGGAAGACCACATTGTCCAGCCGGCGCTCGAGGAGCTTCAGCAGGTTCTCGCCGGTGATGCCCCGCTCGGCCTCGGCCCAGGCGAAGTAGCGGCGGAACTGGCTCTCCAACACGCCGTAGATCCGCTTCGCCTTCTGCTTCTCGCGGAGCTGAATTCCGTACTGCGTCAGTTTGGTCCGTCCCAGCCCGTGCTGCCCAGGCGGGTAGTTGCGGCGCTCGATGGCGCACTTCTCCGTGAAGCAGCGCGTGCCCTTCAGGAACAGCTTGATGCCCTCACGCCGGCACTGCCGGCAGACTGCAGCTCGATAGCGTGCCACTCTCTCTCCTCCCTACACCCGGCGCCGCTTCGGCGGCCGGCAGCCGTTGTGCGGAATCGGCGTCACGTCCCGGATGGCAGTGATCTCCAGCCCCACGGCCTGGAGCGACCGGATGGCGGCCTCGCGGCCGGCCCCGGGTCCGCGCACGAACACCTCCACCTGCTTGAGCCCCTGGTCCATGGCCTTGCGCGCCGCGTTCTCGGCCGCCGTCTGCGCGGCGAAGGGCGTGCTCTTGCGCGAGCCCTTGAAACCCACGCTGCCGGCGCTGGCCCACGAGACCACGTTCCCCATCTTGTCGGTGAGCGTGACGATGGTGTTGTTGAAGGTGGCCTGCACGTGGGCGATGCCCACGCGGACCTCCTTGCGCTCGCGCTTGCGGCCGCCCTTGCGGGGCGCGGCCGCCGCTTTCTCGTCCGGCTTCTGGTCCGCTTTCTGCTCTGGCTCGTCTGCCATGCTTGGGGCTCCCTATTTCTTCGCGACCGGGGCCGCCGCAGCCGGGGTGGCGGCGGGGGCGGCGGCGGGGGCGGCGACAGGCTTCTTCTTGACCATGACGCCCTTGGACTTGCCCTTGCGGGTGCGGGCGTTCGTGTGCGTGCGCTGGCCGCGGACCGGCAGGCCCTTGCGGTGGCGGATGCCCCGGTAGCTGCCGATGTCCATGAGCCGCTTGACGCTCATCGACACCTCGCGCCGCAGGTCGCCCTCGACCTTGTACTCCCGCTCGATGATGTCCCGGAGGCGGGCGGTCTCCTCGTCCGTCCAGCTCTTCACCCGCTTGTTCGGGTCCACGCGGGCGTCGGCGAAGATTCTCTTCGACGACGGGATCCCGATCCCGTAGATGTACTGGATCGCGATCTCGCCCCGCTTGTCACGCGGCAGATCCACTCCGGCAATGCGTGCCATAGACTGCGCTCCTTTCGAACCATTTCACCGCTCGCCTCGGGACGCGCGTGCCTGCGGCATCGCGGCCGTCCCTCAGCTCTCACTACGCTAGCCCTGGCGCTGCTTGTGGCGCGGGTTCTTGCAGATGACGCGGATCCGGCCCTGCCGGCGCACGATCTTGCAGTGCTCGCACCGCACCTTGACCGACGGTCTGACTTTCATGAACGCCTCACTTGAACCGGTACGTGATCCTGCCGCGGGTCAGGTCGTAGGGCGACAGCTCGACCTTGACCTTGTCGCCGGGCAAGATGCGGATAAAGTTCATCCGCATCTTGCCGGAGACGTGGGCCAGCACCTTGTGCCCGTTCTCCAGCTCGACTCGGAACATGGCGTTGGGCAGCGGCTCGACGACCGTGCCCTCGACCTCGATCGCGTCTTCCTTCGTCATACGCTAGGCCGCCAGCGGAAGGCGGGTGAGCACCTCCGGCCCGTCATCCGTGATGGCGATGGTGTCCTCGAAGTGGGCCGCGAGGCTGCCGTCGGCCGTCACAGCCGTCCACCGGTCCTCGAGCACCCGCACCTCCCACGAGCCCATGGTGACCATGGGCTCGATGGCCAGGGCCATGCCCGCCTTGAGCAAGGGGCCGCGCCCGGCTTCGCCGAAGTTTGGCACCTGGGGCTCCTCGTGCAGCTGCTTGCCGATCCCGTGCCCCACGAAGGCGCGGACCACGGCGAAGCCGTGGCTCTCCACATGAGATTGGACTGCATGAGAGATGTCGCCCAGGCGGTTGCCGGCGCGGCACTGGACGATGGCCTTGTCCAGGCTCTCCCGCGTGACATCGAGCAGTTCCTGGACTCTCGCGGGAACGGACCCGACCGGCAGGGAGATGGCGCAGTCGGCGTAGTAGCCCTCGACGATGCAGCCCAGGTCCAGCCCGATGATGTCGCCCTCCTTGAGCTTCCGCTTGGCCGACGGGATACCGTGCACGACCTCGTCGTTGATCGAGGTGCACACCGTGGCGGGGTAGCCGCGGTAGCCCTTGAACGCCGACGTCGCGCCCCGCGACAGGATCAAGGCCTCGACGTCGTCGTCGATCTCCTTGGTCGAGACGCCGGCCTTCACCAGGGCCTTCAGGCGTTCCTTCACCTCGGCCAGGATGCGCCCGGCGGCCCGCATGTGCTGAAGCTCCCGCGGCGACTTCAGGAGGATCACCGCGCCGCCCCCTCCTTCACCGCGCGCCGGATGGCGCCCGCGACGTCCTCGACCGGCCCCTCACCCTTGACGGGCGCCAGGAGCCCGCGGCGCCGGTAGTAGTTGAGCAGTGGCGCCGTCTGGCTGTCGTACACGTCAAGCCGCTTCCCTACCGTGGCCTCGGCGTCGTCCTCGCGCTGGTACAGTTCGCCGCCGCACGTGTCGCACGTGCCGGCGACCTTGGGCGGCGCCGACACGAGATGGAACCCGGTGCCGCACTGCCGGCAGGTCCGCCGCCCGGTCAGCCGCCGCAGCAGCTCCGGGCGCGAGACGTCGAAGAAGACGACGGCGTGCAGCGTCTCCCCCCGCTGCGCGAGGAGCCGGTCCAGCGCCTCGGCCTGGGCCACCGTCCGCGGGAAGCCGTCCAGCACGCAGCCGGGCGCCGCGTCGGGCTTCGCCAGCCGCTCGCCCACGAGCCCGATCACGACCGCATCGGGCACGAGCCCGCCCGAATCCATGTAGCGCTTGGCTTCGAGCCCGAGCGGCGTCGTGTTGGCCACCGCTTCGCGAAGCATGTCGCCCGTGGCGACCTGCGGCACGCCCCACTCGTGCGCCAGCTGGCGGGCTTGAGTGCCTTTGCCGGCTCCGGGGGGCCCCAGGAAGACGACCCGCAGGCTCATGCGTGGATCTTCGTCTTCTTGCGGAGGAACCCTTCGTAGTTCCGCATGAGCAGGTGAGACTCCATCTGCCTGACGGTGTCCAGCGCCACGCCGACCACGATCAGCAAGCTCGTCCCGCCGAAGTAGAACGGGACGTTGAACCATTGGATCAGGAAGTCGGGCAGCACCGAGATCAGCGCCAGGAAGACGGCCCCGGGCAGCGTGATGCGCGTGAGCGTCCTGTCGATGTACTCGGCCGTCTTGGTCCCCGGCCGCACCCCCGGGATGAACCCGCCGTACTTCTTCATGTTGTCGGCCAGATCCACCGGGTTGAACACGATGGCCGTGTAGAAGTAGGCGAAGAAGATGATCAACGCGCAGTAGAGCACCGTATAGGTGAAGCGCCCGGGAGAGAGCGCCTCCGAGATGCCCTGCATCCACGGGTGCTTGATGAAGCTCGTCAGCGTGGCCGGGAACAGGATCAGCGACGAGGCGAAGATCACCGGGATGACTCCCGCGGTGTTGACCCGCAGCGGGATGTGGGTCGACTGCCCGCCGTACATCCGGCGGCCCACCACGCGCTTGGCGTACTGCACGGGGATCTTGCGCTGCCCCTCCTGCATGACGATGACCGCCGCGGTCACCGCCACCATCATCACCACGAGGCCGAGGAAGACGAAGAGTTGGAGCTCGCCGCTGGAGATCAGGGTGTACGACGACACGATCGCCGAGGGCAGGCGCACTACGATGCCGGCGAAGATGATGAGCGAGATGCCGTTGCCGATGCCCTTCTCGGAGATCTGCTCGCCGAGCCACATGATGAGCGTGGTCCCGGTGGTGAGCGTCAGCATGGTCAGCAGCCGGAAGCCCCATCCCGCCTCGGGCACGAGCGCGGCGCCGCTGCCGCTCCGCATGCTCTCCAGTCCCACGGCGATGCCGAAGGACTGGATCAGCGAGAGCGCGATGGTGCCGTAGCGCGTGTACTGGGTGATCTTCTTCCTGCCCGCTTCCCCTTCCTTGGCCAGCCGCTCCAGCGCCGGGATCACCACGGTCAGGAGCTGGAGGATGATGGAAGCGGAGATGTACGGCATGATCCCCAGCGCGAACACGGTCAGCCGTCGGAGGTTGCCGCCCGAGAAGAGGTCCACCATGCCGAGCAGGCTGTTCTGCATGGTGTTGAACAGCTCGGCCAGCGCGACGGCATCGATGCCGGGCGTCGGGACGTGGGCGCCGATCCGGTAGGCCGCCAGCAGGCCCAGCGAGATGAGCACGCGCCGCTTGAGCTCCGGGACCTTGAAGACGTTCTGGAAGCTCCGGAGCCCTTCGATCACTTCTTGGGCACCTCGGCCCTGGCGGGCAGCACCTCGACCCGGCCGCCGGCCGCCTCGAGCTTCTGCCGGGCGGACTCGCTGACCTTGTGGGCCTTGACCGTGAGCGCATGGGCCACGGCGCCGTCACCCAGCACCTTGACCGCGCCCCGGCCGGACTTGCGGATCAGCCGCGCGCCGACGAGCGCGTCGGGATCGACGACGCTCCCCGCGGGGAAGCGCGTCGACAACTCCTTGACGTTGACGATGGCGAACTCGGTCTTGCCCCCGTAGGGCAGGAAGCCGCGCTTGGGCAGGCGCCGGTAGAGCGGCATCTGCCCGCCCTCGAACCCGGGCTTGGAACCGCCGCCCGAGCGGGCATTGAGGCCTTTGCTGCCCCTGCCCGAGGTCTTGCCGTGGCCGGAGCCCGGCCCGCGGCCGACGCGCTTGCGCTTCTTGACGGAGCCGGGAGCCGGACGCAGATCTTCGAGTCTCATTTCAGGTTCCTTGATCCGCTCGCCTCGCCTTCGGCTGCCGCTCGCCCTGCCACTTTCACGCAGAACGACACCTGGCGGATCATGCCCCGAACCGTCGGCGAATCGTCGTGCTCAACGGTCTGCCGGATGTGGCGCAA
>Ga0209751_10002816_pt1 | contig 17163 bp, 16 predicted proteins | sample RifCSP13_1_FD_184019 | JGI IMG/M metagenome (GOLD analysis project Ga0209751, IMG submission 184019) | Soil microbial communities from Rifle, Colorado - Rifle CSP2_sed 13_1 (SPAdes) (version 2) | ecosystem: Environmental > Terrestrial > Deep subsurface > Rock core/Sediment | place: Rifle... | reverse complement strand
AAGAACAATAGGCAGTATTTCCGGAAATCAGGAAGCCTTGGAGGCGTCGCGCATCATCAGGTCGAATGTCCCGGGAGCGACTTTGCGAAAGCGAGTATTTCGATTGAGCGAAACTGCAATGCTGATGGTGGGGTTCTGCCCAGTAAATCTGAAGCCGCCCTCGAGTAGGCGATTGTAAATCTCGTTAACGTGGAGTGGACCACCTTCCTCTCTCAGCAGCAGCGTCACTGCTTGCGGGATAGTACGGTCCATGAAGCGATCGCTCATCGCTTCAACATTTGCGCGAATAGCGGGGATTGGTTGCCGTCGGGCCTCAAAAGCAGTTGATGAGGAGCCACGAGATTGTGGGCCTGAGTGTCTCATCGCCGCTTCAAGCTCCGCGTCGGACGGCAAGTTAGCTGACAAATTGCTGGAGGCAAGCACAGAAGAGAGCAGCCGGTAGATCGCTGCCTCGGTTTGACTTGCCAACGTATCCATCTCGGCAAGTTCCGCGCGCACAGCATCAGCCTCTGCTTCCAATTCCCGGAGACGGGCCGCAAGATGCATGCGGGCCGCGCGCGATTGGCGCAGGCTCTGCTCAAGTCTCGAAAGCAAATTCTCGTTGGGCCGTTCCATCAGGCGAATCTTAAAGGTAAACCCCTGTTTAGACAATAGTTTGATTGAACTAAATCTCGCGGATCTTCAGTGATCGCGATCGAGGACATAGGCTGGAATTGCCCGAAGCGCTTCCAAGTATTCCGAATCAGGAAGCTCATCGAGCGCACAACGGGCCGCGGCGGCAAACTGATTCGCTCGCTCCCGCGCACGCTCAAAACTGCCGCTTTTATTGACGGCTTCAAGGAGGTCTTCGCGATTGACAGTCTCATAAGCCGCCTCGCTTATTACCGTCTCAACCATATTATGAGCGTTACGATCCTTTTCCATTAGGTAGATCAGCGGCAAGGTAACTTTACCGCCAAGCAGATCGACACCGGCGGCTTTTCCGAGCGAATCATTACTCGCGGTGAAGTCTAACAAGTCATCAATCAATTGAAAGGCAGTTCCCAGGTTCAAACCATAATCTCGCAACTTCTCCTGCTGGTCAGCTGTCGCACGACCCAGAATTGCGCCCACTTCACAACAGGCACTGAATAGATGTGCGGTCTTTCGCTGTAACACGTCAAGATAAACGTCTTCTGATATGTCAGCACGACGCAGCACGGTCAATTGCAACAACTCACCTTCCGTCATCTTGCGCGTGACTCGAGTGAGGATATCGAGGATGGGTAAAGATCGCTCTGCAAGGCTGGTTTCAAAGGCCGACATGTACAACCAATCGCCCATTAGCACGGCGGTCTGATTATCATAGAGTGCGTTGATTGTTGGGCGGTTCCGCCGGATCTCTGACTCGTCGATGATGTCGTCGTGGACCAGCGTCGCCGTGTGCAAAAACTCCATGACGGTGGCCATACGAATTGAGTTGTAACGCCCACCTTCACCGCCGACAGAATAATTCGAAAGGATCGTAAGTGCTGGCCGGACACGTTTGCCGCCTGACCGAAGGAGATAGTCTCCAATGTACGAGATCACCTGAACATTCGATCGGGCCTGCCGTTCAAATTCAGCCTCCACTTCCTGCAGTTCGCCGGCGATGAGGGCGAAAATGCGGCGGGCGGAAAGACGTGCCTCTTCAACGGCGAGTAAGTTTGACATCTCTATTGGCTACGGTCTCAGTTCGATCGGTAATTGGTGAATTCCATGTTGATGCCAAAGTCCTGGCCCTTCAACTGCGCTATTACTTGCTGCAGCGTATCGCGATCACGACCAGAGACTCGCACTACGTCTCCCTGAATCGACGCTTGCACCTTTGCTTTGGAATCTTTGATGAATTTGACGATCTCTTTCGCTTTGTCCTGGGGAATTCCCTGCTGGATCTTCACGTTCTGTCTAACGGTACCCCCTTCGGCGGGTGAAGCCGTTCCATAGTTAAGGGCCTTTAGCGGCACACTACGTCGGACGAGCTTCTGCTGCAGGATGTCATTCATGTTTCGCAGCTTTGTTTCATCCTCGGCCGTGAGCACTAGCTCATCTTTTTCAAGCGCCACGTTCGCTGAACTGCCCTTAAAATCGAATCGCTGGCGCACCTCTTTGACTGTTTGATGGATGGCGTTATTGACTTCCGCCATATTTACCTGCGACACGATGTCAAAAGAGTTCTGCTGGGCCATTGCAGTCGAAGCTTGTGAATGCGTTTGAAATTCCGGGTGAGAATAGCATCAAATTGTGAGCATGTGAAACTTATCGCTTGCTTGAGAGTACTTAAAAGCATTCCAATCTTTGGCCAGGTACTCGCCGGTCTTTGAGTATTTCACCCATTGCTGAACGCAACTGGTGAAAGGCGCTGTTCCGCCGCCTCCTGCCATCGAAATCCAACTTAAGGCCGTGGTTTAGGTTCGTCCTTACTTACTTACTTACTTACTTATTGCCTCACGTAAAAAGCCACTCGAAAAGCGGCTGCACCAGTTGCCGACCGTTTGCTTGCTCCCGCACGTAACCAGACGACTATTTGTTACAAGAACTTTAGAGACAGGACACTAGGACTCATAAGGATAGGTTCGAGAATAGGTTAATGCCATGTGACTTCTGCGTAGAGACACGTTGAGAAGCGCGCTGTCTGTCTGCAACTTGTCTAGACCTTCCAGCACTCGCTTTCCTCACAATCGCTCCGCTCCTGTTTCTATTTGAGTGATCTGAGAATTGTGAGCGCGTTGGAGGAAATATGGGTTTACAGCGAAAGCGGACTTGACGGGTTCCCTGCGCTCAGTTGATTACTTCGCCAAACGCTTCATCCAATTTGGGCCACATCGTTTGTCAATGAAATAATCTTGATTACATAGCGGGGCATGGTCTAATTGACAGCAACTACCTCGCGGTATAAGCTGCGCCCGCTGTCGTTTCCTCGTGCTCCTCTAACCTCCAGGAGGATTGACTCATGTTGCGTATCACTCCACTCCTCTTACTGATTGCTATCTATCTGCTCGCTGCTTGTTCGACCAACAAAGGTCAAGCCGTCCCAGCTCTTCCTACTGCCGCACCTCTTCAAAAGAACACGGCAACTGTACGTCTGGCAGTCGTTACATCGCCCAAAGCTAATCTACGATCCAAGCCGACTCGACAGGCGAAAGCCGTAGCAACGGTTGCCAAAGGCGATCAGGTCGTAATTATTAGTGGACTCCAGTTGGGCCATGGTATCGAGTACGAAGTGGCGAGACTGACGAAGGCTGGATACATGGCAATACCTTCGCGTTTACTCAAACGCCCAAGCTTCTCCGCAACCGCTAACGGCAGACTTACCAGCCACGTCCGTAAAGTAAGCCCTGCACTCAATCATCGGATGCCCTTTGCTCTAAAACCACACCGGAGGAACTCATGAAAAAGCTAGGCCTTGGTCTCGGTGTCGCCCTCTTACTGATTTGGCCGGTGACCGCCGATCTCGTGATCGCTCCGGACCGAACTGCCGCGCAGCAAGCGGAAAAGACGCCGGAACAAACGACGCTGGAACAAATAGAGGCCCAAGATCCTTTACAGGATAATTACGAGCGGAAACGTGCCGACTTCAGGTCGGGACACGAGCTATTGATCCGCAAAGGTGTGCCCTTCGACCCTGACATTCTGCTTGAAGACGATTGGCGGGAGAGGGTCAAACCTTTCCTCGGCCAGATGGCGCAGATGTCACAGCTGCGACGGATGTCCAACAAACTGAATGGCGCACAGCTCGCTGACATCCTCTACCTGCCCGAGAAGATTGAACTGACCGGGGACACTATCATTTTGACGAGGCGGTTGGTCTTCGAGGGCCGAAACATATTGATTAAGGGCCCGCATAACATCTATGTCTTCATTATCGAGCCTGAAGCAATATCCACCCTCAGCCAGGAGAGCTTGACGAGAAAACGCAATCTGCGATTCGCCAACGCCAGGTTCACCGAACCAGTTGTGCCGCAGTCGAACGAAGACTTGAGCATCACCATAGATGTCAGCGGTTTCGGCCATAAAGAGTGGCTTGAGCAGCAGGCCGCTGCGCGCAAACGGGGTGGGGTTCAGCTCGTCAGGGCCGGGTATCGCGCACACAGTCTTCCTCAAACCCCTGCAAACGGCAGTGCAGGCTCAGCAGGAAACGACGGACCAGATGCAACTGTCGCCCTACAGGCCGACCCGCTGCAAGGGTCGATTGGATCTGAGGGTGTGTGCGGCACCACCGGCACTGTTAACGGCGGTACCGGCCAGCCGGGCGGCGATGGGGGCAACGGGGGCGACGGCAACACAGGACTAGCGGGAGGAAATGGAGGACCGGGGGGAACAATCTACTTTACGACCGGCGCGACGGGCACTTACACCTTCGAGGCTCGTGGTGGAAACGGGGGTCCGGGAGGTAGGGGAAGCGTTGGAGCACTTGGTGCTCCGGGCGGGACAGGCGGTCGGGGCGGTAACGGCAAAGACTGCCCGTGCAATCAAGGCGGGGCAGGGAGTGGCGGCACCGGGGGGTCTGCCGGCTTCGGCGGCCACGGCGGCAATGCGGCTAACGGCGGCGACGGCGGCTTTAACGGGGCGGGCGGCGACGTCCACGTGACCATTCCCTACGGCTCGTCACCGACTCTTATCTTTCTGAATGGGGGCGGCACAGGCGGTCAGGGTGGCATCAGCCTGGGGGCGGGCTCCGGCGGTGCGGCTGGCAACCCGGGAGGCGGCGGTTCCGGCGTCACCGGTACCTTCGGTTGCGGCAATGGCAACGCCGGAGGAAGCGGAGCGGTCGCCACCAACGGCCAACCCGGCACGTCGGCTAGTTCGGGATTGAGTCGGCCGAACGGAGCCAGTGGTCACAACTTTGTCTGCATGACGGCCCCGCCGGGAGGGGCTCCCTGCCCTGGGGGCACCTGGCTTTGTACCGGCTGGCAGTGCTACTCACCGATCATCATCGATACAGACGGCAATGGCTTTGATCTCACTGACGGTCCCGGCGGCGTGAACTTCGACTTCTTCGGCAACGGCCAGGCTATTCCTCTCAGTTGGACCACCTCCAGCGCCGACGATTCCTGGCTGACTCTCGATCGCAACGGTAATGGCATGGTCGAGAGCGGACGGGAGTTGTTCGGCAACTTAACGCCGCAGCCGGCGTCGGATCGTCCCAACGGCTTCCTCGCTCTGGCCGTCTACGACCAGTCCGAGGAAGGTGGAAATGGCGACGCAGTACTTGACAGTCATGACGCCATCTTCCAATCGCTGCGGCTCTGGAAAGACACTAACCACAACGGCATTTCCGAATTCTGGGAGCTACACACCCTTCCTGACTTCGACGTGAAGTCGATTTCCTTGGAATACAAAGAGTCCAGACGGACAGATCAATATGGTAACACCTTCCGTTACAGGGCGAAGGTACTTGGTGCGAGGAGCTCCAGCGTCGGACGCTGGGCATACGACGTATTCCTCCTCAGGGCCCCGTAGCGTCTCTTAGTCATGGCACTGCCCGCAGCACCCGCAGGTTCAACTTGAGCCTGCGGGTGCTCTCTTTAGGACAATCGCGCCTTTGGGTTTTGTCCGAGCGACAAGAGATTCAAAGCCTGTCTTAATCAAGATGGAAGAATGAGCTTTCCTGATTCATGAGGAGCCAATAGCTGTACCCGCCGTGTGAGGAGAATTGAGTAAGTAATCTGGTCTAGAAGGACGCCTGACAGCGGAGTCCCCGCGCTTGTCCATCTAATTACGAACCGACTTACTAATCCCCTCGTCTTGCGGAAACTCGTTAAGGGGCTGAATAAGAAGTGTCCTACAGCCGATAGCGAGAAGTTGTCTGATGGAAAGTTTGATCGCTTTTGTCGCCTTTGCGGCCATCAGAAAACCAAGCGCACCTCTCAGCAAGCGCGGGCAGGGCTCGATACGTTCTAGCTTTGGTGCGACGGGCGCACACCTCTACTTAGAGGTAGGGATCCGCAGGGATGGATTGCACATTCCTATGTGCCAACGATCCACTTACGAGAACTCAGCTCATGAGCGAGATACCGCGGGTCAACCGCGCTTCCGACAGAAGGCTGATTTCTCCCTACGCCTATTGCGGATGGCTCCAAGGTCATTCAGTTTTGACATTAAAGAATTTCAGGAAAGTCGCCGTTGTGATTGCCCCAATCTCTTTACTTTCCATCCCGTGAACAGCTCCTAACTCCCGCGCGACCTCGAGTACTCTGGCTGGCTCGTTACGTTTGCCTCGAAAAGGGACTGGAGACAGATATGGACAATCGGTTTCGATCAGGGTGCTTTCGAGTGGTACGTGCCTGGCCACAGAGCGAATATCATCGGCCTTCTTAAACGTAATGTTGCCGGAAAATGAGATTAGAAATCCCAGGCTCATAGCTGCCTCAGCCAACTCAAGCGTTCCGCCAAAGCAATGCATGATGCCTCCGCGATTCGACTGGCCAAATTGCTCTCGCAGAATCTGAATTGTGTCGCTATCTGCCTCTCGCGTGTGGACGATAACGGGAACGTCACAGTCCAGGGCGGCTCTTAGCTGACGACGAAACACGTCTCGCTGTACGTCCCGAGGTGAGTTGTCATAGTGGTAATCCAGACCAATCTCGCCCCACGCCAACACCTTGTCATTTTCTCGGATGAGGTTGCGGATTCTCTCCTCCGCAGCGTCGTTGAACAACCGCGCATCGTGAGGATGCGTTCCCACCGCTGCATAAACCTCTTTGTGTGTTTCCGCCAGCCCGACAGCGCGCTCTAAAGAACCACTGTGCGGATCGCCTGTACCGACGTTCAGAATCAGGTGTACTCCAGCGTCTCTAGCGCGCGCGATGACCTCGTCACGATCCTCCTCATACTCAGGACCGTCTATGTGAGCGTGGGAATCGATATACAAAGGAGTGAACCGAAACCCTATTATTTCAAACGTGCGCCGTTTGGCACATCTTCGGTGAAGGTAGCAATTACCGGGCGACCTTCTTCCCCGTAAGAAGCAGCGACGACCATGCCTTGAGATTCGAGACCGCGTAGCTTGCGGGGTTTAAGGTTCGCCACAATCACCACTTTGCGGCCGACCATCTGCGTGGGCTCGTAATACTGCGCAATGCCCGCGAGAATCTGACGCGGCTTTTCCTCCCCAAGATCGACCGTCATCAAAAGCAGCTTATCGGACTTTGGTAGTCGCTCAGCTGTTAACACCTCACCGACACGCAGATCGACTTTCGCAAAATCATCAATCTCAATGAAGGTGGTTACGCCGGGCATTGCATCAGCTTCTGTGGCTCCCCGCATCGGTGGCGTCGGCGCTGTTGAACTCTGGGATGTGGCGGGTACGGCGTCGGCCTCGGTGGCATGGCTGCCGCTCCCGTCACCTCCGTCTCGAATCGCCGAAAGTATCTTCGCTTTATCGAGCCGGGGAAATACCGGCTTGACTTCGCGAATCTGAGTGCCTGGTTCCAGTCCGCCCCATTGTAGGCGCAGCGGATTGCTCTGCCCGAGCGAATCGCCTAGACCTAACTGTGAATGGATGCTTTGTGTCGCTTCGGGCATCACGGGATAGAGCAGAACACAGAGCCAGCGCAGAGTCTCAGCAGCTCTATAAAGCACTGCGTTCAATGTCTGACGCTGGTTCTCATCCTTTGCGAGGTCCCATGGTTTGGCATCAGTGATCATCTTGTCGACGCGAGCGACAACGGACCAGGCCACTTCTAACGCGCGACTAAAAGCGAATTCCTCTACCTGCTCGACAAACTGATTTCGTGCGTGCTCGACGAAACCGGCTATTGTAGTTTCGTCCGTATCGACACCACTGCGCTTTGCTAAAAGCAGTTTTTCATCTGAAATGGTTCCGGAAGGCACCTGGGCATCGCAGTAACGCGCTATCATGGTCAAGGTACGACTCGAGAGGTTTCCTAACCCGCTGGCAAGATCACTGTTGGTTCGATCGATGAGGGTCTCATAACCAAATCGCCCATCCTGACCAAACACCATTTCACGCAGACAGAAGTAACGAACAGCATCATTAGAGAAGTGACGATGAAGCACATCTAACTCAATCGTGTTGCCAATCGTCTTCGACATCTTGCGCCCGGCGGAATCTACCCACATTCCGTGGGCCACGACCGAACGGGGAAGTTCAACACCGGCCGCCATGAGGAAAGCGGGCCAATACACAGCGTGAAACCGCAGAATGTCTTTTCCAACCAGGTGCAATCCGGGCCAGAATTTTTCAAAACCTACGGTTCTTTGCTGCTGTTCATTGCCAAACCCAATCGCCGTGATGTAGTTAGTAAGCGCGTCGAACCAAACGTACATTGTGTGATCTGGGTCGTCGGGTACCGGAACTCCCCAGCTCACTGACCTTCGCAAACGGCTGATAGAAAGATCCTGCAAACCACCGCTGACGAAACTCTTGACCTCATTGCGTCGCGCTTCCGGAAACACGAATCGGGGTCGCTCTTCATAAAGGCTCAGAAGCGCATCCGCGTAGTCACTCAGCCTGAAGAAGTAACTGTCTTCCGAAACTCGGTCAAGTGGGGTTTCATGGATCAAACAAAGAGGTGTACCGGATTCTGCCGCTTCGGAGTATTCATCTTCAGTCTTATAAGCAGCACACGCGGCGCAAAACCACCCTTCATAATGACCTTTATAGATTGCCTCGTTACCTTTGGGTGTTTTTGATCTCTTTACGCGACGCCAGAACTCGCTAACCCCTTCGTAGTGGAAAGGCTCAGTAGTTCTCATGAAAATGTCGTAGCCGCCGTGAGCAGTATCCACCCCGAACTCCGCCGTCATCTTTTTGTAGTAACTGACCACGTAATCGGCCTGCTCTTTAGGCGTGCGACCCGCACTTTCTGCCGCGCGTTCAATGTTGATCCCGTGTTCGTCTGTACCGGTCAGGAAGAAAGTATCGATTCCCTGTTGACGTTTGCTGCGTGCGATGGTGTCGCCCACGATCATCGTATAGAGATGACCAAGGTGCGGAAGACTATTAGCGTAGTAAATTGGAGTAGTTAGATAGAAGGTGCTCATTATCGAAATTGGCAGGCGTTATTTCCCATTACCCGTGATGAGGGACATGGCCTCGGCGCGCGTCCGCGGGTCTTTGCGAAATCCGCCCAGCACGGCTGAAGTCACGGTCTTAGCACTTGCTTTGCGCACTCCTCGAAGCGTCATGCACGTGTGCTCAGCTTCAATAACGACCATGACACCGATCGGCTTCAACCCCTGGAAAAGAGTATTTGCAATGTCCGTCGTCAGTCGCTCCTGCAGTTGCAGCCGCCTTGAGAAAGTCTCGGCAAGCCGTGCGAGTTTTGAGATTCCTAAAATCCTTCCGTCACGGGGAATGTAGGCAATGTGGCACTTCCCGACGAACGGGGCAAGATGATGCTCGCACATTGAAGCAATGCTGATGTCTTTAACAATGACCATCTCGTCGTGCTTGTCGTCCGGCAAAGGCACCACATAGAGTTGCGGATCCTCGCGCATACCCGAGGTCAGTTCCGCATACATTTCCGCTACTCTTTGCGGCGTCTCTTTCAGGCCGGGGCGGTCAGGGTCTTCGCCAATGCCCTCGAGAATCATTCTCACGCCCCGTGCAATGAGATCAAGATCCGCAGGTCGTTGCTCGGAAGTGGTTTTTCTCTTTTCTGTTTGAAGCTCTGGGACTTTCATATCTCACGCAACCATTGTGAACCTAGGATTGCGACCTCATTGCCGCACGTACGGCTGCTTCAACGGTTTTCAACGGTACTTTTGCCCTGCGTGCCGCGCTTCGGCACTGCTCGAATTCCGGCATTTCGTTTACTACGTTGCCGTTCAAGTGGGCTACTTTAACATCTATCGGTCCATAAGCAGTCTCGACTCGAACTACCGAACGCTCGAGCGCATGTCTCGATACCTGGTATATCCGAATTCCCAGGGTTGTCGTCTCGGTAAACATCATCCGCGACAGCACCTCTTTTTCGTGCGCGCGACAAAGAACTGACAGTAATACCCCGGGCCGGTTCTTCTTCATCTGTACCGACGTGAAGTAGCAGTCGAGAGCGCCTAATTCGAATGCACGATCCATCACATGCCCTAAATGCTGAGCTGGCATGTCGTCGATGTTGGTTTCGAGGATCCACAATTGCTCAATCTCAGCGTAAGGAGAATCGACCTCCCCTATCAATATCCGCAGCGCGTTGGGAAAACCCTCGTAGGTGCGCGTACCGGCTCCGTATCCCGAGCTCACCAACTTCAGCAGTGGCATCGGGCCGAAATCTTCGCAAACAGTAGTTATGATTGCAGCGCCTGTGGGAGTGACCAACTCCCCCCTTATCTCTGTAGCGTAAGAAGGAATGCCATTAAGCAACTCTGCGACTGCTGGAGGCGGAACAGGAAATGTGCCATGTTCCATCCTCACCGTCCCACTGCCAACATGTAAGGGTGACGAAGCAAACTTCTCCACACCCAGAATTTCGAAACAGATTGCGGCTCCAACAACATCAATGATTGCATCGAGCGATCCCACTTCGTGAAAGTGAACGCTTTCGATTGGTTGATTGTGGACCCTTGCTTCAGCGGCGGCCAGACGAGTGAAGATCCTGTCCGAGAGTTCTTTTACTCCTGCCGAAAGTCGAGAGTCGCTGATAATCTTTCTTATTTGCTTTAAGTGTCGATGGCTGTGTGCTTCCTCAGTTTTTACTCGCGCGTAGGTCGAGCTGATGCCTGACCGGTCAACTGTCTCAAAAGAGATCTCATATCCAGCGACGCCTAACCCTCCAAGCTGCTCCTTTAATTGTCGCGGATCAACACCAGCGGCAACTGAGGCGCCGAGTATCATGTCGCCGCTCGCTCCGGCGAAACAATCGAAGTAAAGGAGCTTCATAACAGTGCCGGAATTAATTCGCCCGCCTTCCCAGTCAGCACCTCGTCGCAGTAATCGGATAAGGGTGTTCGCTCTGGATTGATCTCCACGAGGAAAGCTCCAGAGCTTCGTGCGATCTCAGGCAGACCGGCCGCCGGATAAACAATTGCAGAAGTGCCGACCACGAAACAGACATCTGCGGCCACTGCTTTCTCACTTGCCATTTCAAAGGCGCCTGCTGGTAGCATCTCTCCAAAGAGTACAACGTCAGGTCTCAGCGGATCACCGCAACTCACACACTCACGCCCTTCATACTGCCAAATCTGATAGCGCGCGCGACACGTTGTGCAGCGCGCGCGCCAAATGCTCCCGTGCAACTCGATCACCTCGCGCGAACCCGCTTTCTGGTGCAGTCCGTCGATGTTCTGCGTCACCACACTGACGGTTTGAAATCGATCCTGCCACGAGGCGATTGCGAGATGTCCGGCGTTGGGTTCTACGCTCTGTAACAGGTTTCGCCGATAGTCGAACCACTCCCAGACCTCGGGTAGGTTCCGCTCAAGCATGCCTGCGGAGGAGATGATTTCGAACGGCATGCCTTTCCAGACCAAAGAGCTACCACCGCCCCGAAACGTTGGCACTCCTGACTCTGCGGAGATTCCGGCGCCGGTCAGGACAAAGACATTTCGCGCCTCAGCTAAACGCTGTCGCAGATCCCTTGAGATGCTCACTCCCGCAACTATATCCATGGCAAAGGCTTGATGGTAACAGAGCGGGTTGACTCATTTCCAACTGCCAGTTGCCGATTTGCCGATCATCAAAATGGGTTCAGCCTCTAATGCACTGAAGCGATCCTCGAAATGGAGGAGGGGCCGCGGATTAACGCGGGTGAAAAGGATCCGAACATTTTCCATTTATCATTTCTCATTGTTCGCTGTAATGGTAGCGCTAAGCTATACTCTCCGCTTTTGAAATCACTTTAACGAGCCACAAGTGACTTTAATCGAACTTCAAACGAGGCTTAAATCCCAGGTTTCGTCCGCCGCGCTGGAACTGTTCGGCGTGGAACTGGATCAGATCAACGCCGAGACGCCGCCACGACCCGACCTCGGAGACATCGCTTTTCCCGTCGCCTTTGAACTCGCCAAACTTGTTAAGCAGGGCACGGGCGTCAAGATGCCGCCGCGATCTATCGCTGAACAACTGAAACAGAAGCTTGAAGATACGGCTGAGGTGAGCCGTGTCGACGTCGCTGGAGCTGGTTACTTGAATGTGTTTTTCGACCGCTCAGCCCTGTTGACACAGTTCCTTTCAGAGCCGGCCAATGTTGCCTCGCCTGCAAACCAGGTAAAGAAGATGGTCGAGCATACCAGTATTAATCCCAACAAGGCGGCGCACATCGGACACGTTCGCAACGCTGTGCTGGGTGATACCTTTGTACGAGTCCTTACTGCCGCCGGCAACCGTGTTGAAGTGCAGAACTATATCGATAACACCGGGGTGCAGGTGGCAGATGTGGTAGTTGGATTTCTGCACATCGAAAAGCTTGACCTGAATGGAATCAAGAGTCTCGACAAAGCGCTCCCACCCGAACGGCCCTTCGATTATTACTGTTGGGACTTATACACCCAGGTCGGTCTCTTCTATCGGGGCGGCGAACCAAACGGTGATCCCCTGCCTGACCGTCTGAAGTTGCGAACCGAAGTCTTGCACGCGCTGGAAGAAGGCAACAACGATATTGCGGTACTGGCTGACTATGTCGCTACTCGCAATGTCGAATGCATTCTCGACACCATGGAGCGACTCGGCATTCGCTACGACCTTCTCGCCCGGGAATCCGAGATTCTTCACCTGCACTTCTGGGAAAAGGCATTTGAATTAATGAAGGCCTCTGGTGTCATCCGGTTCGAGACGGAAGGCAAAAACAAAGGCTGCTGGGTGATGCCGTTTGAGTCGCACACGGGCACCGATGAGCATGAAGCCGACAAGATCATTGTGCGCTCAAACGGGACTGTAACGTACACCGGAAAAGACATTGCTTATCAATTGTGGAAGCTGGGCTATTTGGGTCTGGATTTTTTCTACCGACCATTTCGAGCGCACGCTGATGGTCACGTAACCTGGGTAACAACAGTGGAGCCAAATTCAGAGACGCTCCCAGAGGTACCGCGACCTGGTTTTGGAGGTGGCGAGACGGTTTATAACGTGATCGACTCGCGACAATCCTATCCACAAGAGATCGTAAAGCGTGGTGTTGCCGCGCTAGTCCCTGAGGTCGGTGAAAAGGCAAGCGTCCACCTGGCTTATGAGATGGTGGCCCTTTCGCCCGCCGCCTGTGCTGAATTGGGCATCGAGCTCAGTGCCGAGGACCGCACCAGACCCTTTATCGAGATGAGCGGTCGCAAAGGACTTGGGGTCAAAGCAGATGATCTAATTGATCGCTTGGAAGCCAACGCTTTGAGCGAAGTCCAGGAGCGCCACCCGGACCTGACGCTCGAGGAACAGGAGGCGACGGCACACGAGATCGCTGTGGGCGCCCTGCGTTACTTTCTGCTGAAATTCACACGCAATTCAGTAATCGCGTTCGATTTCAAGGAAGCACTTTCCTTCGAAGGAGAAACCGGACCCTACTGCCAGTACGCCGCCGTACGCGCTAATTCGATCTTCAGAAAGATCGAACCTCAGATTGCAAGTGTCGCAATTGAGTTGTTGCTTAACGCCGACGACGCTTTGCAGAAAAACGTTAACCAGGTGTTGGATGGTGAAGCCGGCAATGAGATTTGGTCGCTAATTATGTTGGCGCAACGCCTCGATGAGGTGATTGCCCAATGCGCAGCGTCAGCTGAACCGGCGAACCTTGCCAAATACGCTTTTAACCTGGCTCGGGCTTTCAATCTTTTTTATCACCGTCATCGGATTATCGCCGAAGAGGATCGCTTGAGGCAGGCTGTGCTGATTGCGGTCGCCGAGATCTCGCGTAGGAGATTGACACAGGCGCTCGGCTGCCTGGGGATATCGGTCCCCGAACGAATGTAGAGTTGGCAGAACCTCAGCCAGCTTGTACTTCACTGAACCCTGAGAGTATAAGAACACTATGCTCATTGTAATGAAGGCTGATGCTACTGAAGCCGAAGTATCTGGCGTCGTGGCAATCATCCAGGAACTAGGTCTTAAAGGCCACGTGATGCCCGGCGCCACGCGAACAGCAATCGGCATCACCGGAAATCAAGGCGCAGTCGATCCCTCTCATTTCGAGAATCTGGCCGGGGTCGCCGAAGCGATTCGCGTAAGCAAGCCTTACAAACTGATTACACTCGACCTTCGTCCTGATAAAACTGTAGTCCGTGTTGGTGATGCCACAATCGGAGGAGACGAACTCGCGATTATTGCGGGTCCGTGCGCAATTGAAAGCCGGGCCCAGGCATTCGCAATCGCTGAAGCGGTGCGCAGAAGTGGCGCGCGGTTTTTCCGCGGAGGAGCATTTAAACCGCGGACGTCGCCCTACGCTTTTCAGGGACTGGGAGAAGAAGGTCTTAAATTGCTCGCTGAGATCCGTGACACTTATGGGTTGAAGATTGTAACCGAAGCGCTGGATGAGCCGGGAGTCGACCTGGTGGAGAAGTATGGCGACGTAATTCAGATCGGCGCACGTAACATGCAGAACTTCACGCTCCTGCGGCGCGCGGGCCGTTCTTCCCTTCCGGTCCTCTTAAAGCGTGGGTTATCCGCAACATTAGACGAATGGCTACTGGCAGCGGAATATATTATGGCCGAGGGTAACTACCAGATCATCCTCTGCGAGCGAGGGATACGGACGTTCGCGCAGCACACACGGAACACGTTGGATCTGGCGGCTATTCCGGCGGTGCGAAGAGTGTCTCACTTGCCGGTGATTGTCGACCCATCGCATGGGACCGGGAAGAACTTCATGGTCACGCCACTCGCGAGATCTGGTGTGGCAGTTGGAGCGGACGGACTGATCGTGGAAGTGCACGATCAGCCAGAGCATGCTCTTTCTGATGGGGCTCAAGCTCTGACACTGGGACAATACGAACAGCTCGTGAGCGAGGTGCGAGCGATTCACGAAGTAATAGCGCCCGCGGCCGTAGTTTAGATGAGCAGAGTAATTGTCGCAGCAGTCGATGATCTATTGTTTGCGTCCAAGATCCGGGCCACTGCAGAACCCCTCGGCATCGGCGTTTCATTTGCTCGCAGCAGGCAGGCGTTGAAGAAGCTCACGGACGAACTACATCCGGATCTCATCATCATCAACCTTGAGGCATCTAGCTTCGATCCCCTTCAAGTCGCCAAAGACCTGCAGGAAAACCAACTCACGAGTCCACCTGATCTTCTCGGTTTCTTTTCACACGTAAATACTGAAGTTCAGCAACAGGCTAAGCACGCGGGTTACACTCACGTTCTCCCTCGCTCTGTGTTCGCTGCTCGTTTGAGCGATATCCTGACCGGGGCATTGTAGGTCTTTCGCGCAAGCGCGAGTGTTTTAGTGGATCATGGGTGCAGGATTGGTCTCGAAGGGACCGATAAGGGAAAACGATTTACTAGAACAGACGAACGAACACGAAAGAAGACCTGCGCCTGAAAGTTGACACCCTTCGCTTTGTTAAACCCGATAATTTTCGTAACAATGTTAGCGAATGACCCGATTTGAGCCGGCTGCAAACGAGTTCCTTCAGGATTCCGGGATCGAGTCAGGCGGTGAGTCACGCCAATCGGCCGCGGTTGAAGACAATGCCAAGCTAATCGTTGGCTCTTATAACATCCGCTACGCGGTGGGCCAGTTTCTTATCTCTACCGGACTACTACGCAAAGCCGGTCTTAATCTTCCTGGGCATCGGTCAGAGATTGTGGCTGCAAACCTGCTGAACGCAGCTGAGGTATTTAAAAGCGGCTCACTCGTCCCACGCCTGGATGTAGTGGCACTCCAGGAGGCAGATAAACGAACTATGCGAGCAGGGGGGCATCTCATCGCTCGTGACCTGGCTGAGCATCTGGGAATGTCATGGGTACATGCCGCGGCAGGGATACCTCGAGGCCGCAAGCCCGCACCACGACAATGGTGGTTGGATTTTGAAGAACAGATCGCTCTGCATGACGAGGGGGATACGGGTGTAGCCTTCCTTGGTAACCTACCCCTGGACCAGGTTAAACGAATCGATCTGCCATGGCAGGAGTGCCCCTGGCGCCCAAGGCTCGCATTGGCGGCTACGATCATCAAAGCTGATCGCGAGGTTCGGATTGTCAATTGTCATATAGATCCGCATTCAGCAGTGGATGGTCAGATGGAACAACTGGAGATGGTACTGGAGGAAGCCGACATGTCATCTCATCCGGTAGTGATGTTAGGTGACTTCAATACCCTGTCCAGGTACAAGTGTAAGGAGACCCGACTACTGCTTGAATCTCGCGGGTTCACAACTCCTATTCCCACCGGAACCCCTACTTGGCGCGGTGCTGGTATCCGCCTGCATGCGGACTGGATCTTCGTCCGAGAATTGGAAGTAAAGCGTTGGGGTGTAGGGCGCCCCTTGAATGTTTCAGATCACTGGCCCATCTGGGCAGAAATTGATCTAGGATAGCGGGCCTTCTCCTTCCGTCCCTTGAACCAAACAATGAGACGCACCATCACCAGTCGAGACAACTCCTTGCTTCGACTTGCTCGTTCTGTGCGAGACGGCAAGTTAGACGAATTTATTTTCGTTGAAGGTCTTCGACTATGCGAAGAGGCAGTACGCTCAAGGCTGGAGATCACAGCCGTCATTTTTTCGAACGAGATAGCCGATAAACCTCGAGCCGCAGCGTTTTTAGAGGAGGTCGAAGCTTTACTATCACACATCGACCAGGTAAACGAGAAGCTGCTGGCCTCGATCTCCTACACCAAAACGCCGCAAGGAATCATTCTATTGGCCCGGCGACCTGCAAGTGGCCGTGACTTATTGATTAAAGACGGTGTGCAACCGTTGTTAGCGTTGCTGCATGGCGTAAACAATCCGGTAAACGTCGGAGCGATCCTGCGAAGCGCTGAGGCGGCCGGCGCTACTGCGGTTATTGTCACCGCGAATACGGCAGATCCATATTCGCCAAAATCCCTACGAGGGGCGATGGGTTCCGCATTCAGGCTTCCGATTTGGTTTGGACCGTCTTTCGAAGAAGCTATCACCTGGTGCCGGGCGCGGGGAGTGAGATTAGTTTCAGCTGACCCGGTCGCACAGAGCCTCTATACCGAGGTCGATTGGCGATCTCCGATTGCGCTAGTGGTCGGTTCTGAGGCGTCGGGGTTAACTGACGAGGAGACCTCGGCG
>Ga0209751_10002815_pt1 | contig 17165 bp, 17 predicted proteins | sample RifCSP13_1_FD_184019 | JGI IMG/M metagenome (GOLD analysis project Ga0209751, IMG submission 184019) | Soil microbial communities from Rifle, Colorado - Rifle CSP2_sed 13_1 (SPAdes) (version 2) | ecosystem: Environmental > Terrestrial > Deep subsurface > Rock core/Sediment | place: Rifle... | reverse complement strand
GGGGTGCGGCGAGGGGCCCGATCTCGCGCGCATCTCGGAGATTTCCGCAAAAGGCCGCGGGCGGCGGATCTATGCTGCCGGCGGCGTTCGCGATGTGGGCGACCTCGAGGCCGCGCGGAGGGCGGGGGCCGCGGGCGCGCTCGTCGCCCGAGCCCTGCACGAGGGAACGATAAAGGCCGGCGACCTCGAGAAGGCCGCCGGCCTCTGATCCCGTTTCCTATTCTGGCAGGGTGCCTGACCCCTCCGCACCTGCCTAGCCGCTCCAGCGGCCCGAAAGCAATCTTCCCAATCGCTGCAGCAGACCCCCCTGCATGGGAGGGGCGTTATCCTGCTGTGGACGGTGCCCGCTTCAAGTCTTCGCACCGAACGGATGCTGAGCGGAGTTGCGCTGGGCGGTCGCCTCGGCCGCTGTCGGCTTGCCGGCAATGGCGCGGGCGATGCTCTCCTTCACGGCGCGGTAGTTGAAGTCCTGGATCTTGGCGTCGTCGGCCGCTTCCCAATGGATGAACACGCCCACGGTGATGTAAACATCGTCGGCCTCGTTGGCCGGGATCACGCCCTCGGCGACCGAGTCCTGCACCGCCTTGGCGACGCCGTACTGGGCCGGGCCGAACATCTGCACGGCCTGGCGGGCGTCCTTGATCGTGACCTTGTTGTAGAGGATGGTGTTGGGCTTGCACGGCAGGTTCGGCGCGATGACCGCTAAGAGCGTGGTGAAGCCGTCCTTGTTGTTGGTGAGCGCATTGCAGAATGCCGTCTCAGCTGCGCTGCCGCGCGGTCCCATCATGAGGTCGATGTGAGCGACCTCGTTGCCGTCACCGACGAGCGACTCGCCGACCATTACGCGATTGATCTTGGCCATTACGGGGTTTCCTCCCTTGACACAAAACACACGAGAACCGACGCGCCCCGATCAGAATCCGGGGTGGGTGGGCCGGCTGCGTTCGTCCTATGCTATCCCAGTTGCAGCGAACGGTGACGGTCGTCACCGAACCGGTTGGCCAGATAGCGGCGCCGTAAGCACCGCCCCTAAATAACGCCAGGACCACACTCTCGACAAGTGGCTAAGCGCCGCCATTGGGCCCCGAGCGAGCAATAATTGTCTCGGCGAAGAGGGTTGCCACGACAAAGTCGGCGGTGGTGCCGGGGTTCAGGCCCCGGGCCTTGAGCTCCCGATCGAAGGCGAGAAGCTCGCCATGCGTGTCCGGGCGGGCCGAGGGCCGCCAGAGGCGTTCTCGCTGGCGGGCGGCGGCGTGCACGCAGCAGGCAGTCTCGGCGCCGTGCTTGCGGGCAATGTGGCTGTCGGGGAAGGCCGCGAGATAGCTCATGTGCAGGGTCGTGACGGCATCGTGCCCGGAGACGGCGTGGCGCCTGGCGCGCTCGAGCTCGGGCAGGCCGAACGCGAACACGTCCTCGAAGTCGGTGACATAGGCGCGCGCAATGCGATCGCGCCCTGCGGCGAGCGCCATCGCTTCGCGCAGCGTGGCGGCCGGAGGCGCGGAAACATCCTCCCTCTCGGCCGTGCCGAGGCCGGCCGGGTTTGCGCGCAGAATGGCCTCGTACACGTCGGCGGCATCCTCGCGGTCGAGCTCGAGCAGCACCTGCGCGAGGCTTCGGCGGAGCAGCGTAGCCACGTCCCCCGCGAGAGGGGAGGGAGCTGGGGGTGGAGACTGCGCCGCTTTCGAAAGCGGCGCGCAAAGCAGCACGATCCCGAGGTTGGTGTTGCAGCCTGCCGCCGCCAAGCTCGCCTCGACCGCGCGCCGCACCCGCAAACCGACCTTGAGGCTCGGGTCCGCAATCCAGGGTGCTGCCGCCAGCGCGGCATCCTCGAAGTGGCTCGCCTCCATGCCGTGACCAGCGCCATGAACGTGGACGTTGCCGGGCTTCAAGGCGTCGAGCTCGGCCCGGCACGCGGAAATGAAGGCTGAACGGAGAACCTCACTCGCCAAAGGCAACGTCATCGCGGCTGGCCGTGGCGGACGGCGGCCAGAAAGTCCTCGGCGAGCTGGCCGGCGATGTCGACGTCGCTCACGCTCTGCAAGCCCTTCCAGGCCGGGTTGGAGTTGATTTCGAGCACCATGAGGCGGCCATCGGCGCCCCGGATCAGGTCGACGCCGGCGTAGTCGGCGCCGACCGCGGCCACCGCCGCCAGCGCGAGGCGCCGCATTTCCTCATCGGGATCGTGCACGACCGGCTCGGCGCCCTGGTGCACGTTGGTGATCCAGGTGCTGGCCCGGCGCATCATGGCCGCGAGGATGCGGCGGCTCGAGACGAACACGCGCCAGTCCTCGAACAGGGTTGCTTTCGGCGCGCGCAGATAGTGCTGCATGTAATAGATGTGGCCTACGCTCTCCGGGGCTGGAAGCTCCTCCGGCGTCCGGGCCCGGCTGAGCCCGTTTCCCTGCGATCCGAACAGGGGCTTGACGACCAGCGGGCCAGCTGCGGCGTGGGCGTGGGCAAGCGCGCCCGCTTGCCCCTCCACCACTCGGGTCGGCGGCGTGGGCAGCCCCGCCTTTTGGAACAGAAACGTCGCCGCCGACTTGTCGACGCAGCGCTCGATGGCGCGCGCGTCGTTCCAGACCCGCACGCCGCTTTCGCGCAGTGCATGCAGGATGCCGAGCCGGAACGTGATCTGCTCGAGCCCGCCGACCGAGATCGAGCGGACCAGGGCGCCGTCGGGCAGCTCGCCGTCGAACCCCGGGATATCGAGGCCGCCGGGGGCGCGCGTATCGAAGGCGCAGGCCTTGAGCGTCGTCGTGACAACGGCCGCTCCGCGCGCCTCGAGTGCGCGGCCGAGGCGGCGGGCGTGCCAGTCGCCGCCGCTGTCCTCGACGAACAGGACCAGCCTCAATGGTCTGGTGCCATTCACAGCCCACCCCGAATTGGTGGTCGAGGGAAATAGAGGGGTGCTCCCTCCCCACAAGGGGGAGGGGGGATCTTAGCGGAAGCTCGCATCGACGATTTCGGGCGCCAAGCGGCCGGCATGGAACGAGGAGCCCGTGTCGAGGTTGGAGATGGTCACGACCGCCGGGCTGAAGAGCATGGGGTCGATCTTGTAGAAGTCGCCGGAGACGGCGGCGAAGATTTCGGCGAAAGGCTTGCCGTACGCCGAGCACGAGCTCGACGGAAGCGCGTCGGCGAGCTTCTTGGCGTCGGCGTCGGGACCGCGCACGAAGAGCTGGATGCGCCCGCCGTAGATGATGGCGTCGTTGGTACGGCCCATGGCCTTGACGAAGTCCGGCACCGGCGGCGCGATCGGGGCGGCGCCAAAGCCGTCGACGATGTTCTCGAGCGGGAAGTGCAGCGAATGCGCCTTGTGCAGCGCCACCTCGAGCACGCGCGCGGCGATCTGGACGGTGCCGGCGAGGCTGCCGGTGGGCGCATAGAGAATGGCGAGGTCGCTCACCTGGACGCCGCAGGCTCGAGCAACGCTCCTTGCCACCGACGAGGGCGGCGCCTTGGCGCCTTCGAGGACGAGAGCGGCCTTCGAATAGTGGTCGACGTAGCCGAGCTCCGCATAGAGCTTTTCGACGCGCGACAGGGCGCGCGCGGGCCCGGAGCCGAGCGCGAAGAAGCCGCTCTCCGTCTCGGTGATGGTCCAGCCGGCGTATTGGCTGCCCAAACAGGCGATCACGGGATTAATGGCGTGCACGGCGACGCCCAACGGCCAGCGCTCGAGACGGGTGGCAGAGGTGATGGCGACGGTGCCGAGCCCGCCCATGCAGATCTCGGCCAAGCGGCGGCCCGCCTCGAGCCCGCCCGGCACGTTGGCACCCAAGTCGATGCGCCGCTCGCCGGCCTCGCCGGCCGAGACCGCGCAGCGCAGCGCCGCGGCGTTGGCGACCAGGTCCTCGACGAGCTTGGCCGCCCGCGCGTTGACGCTCGGCGCGGGTACTTGTGCAGTATTCATCGTGGCGCTCCCTTCCCTTTTTCGCCTTCATACAGCATGTTATCGAGAAGTCCCAAGCGGTTACGGCAAAGGTGTTCCGCCTCGCCCGCGGTCGCCCCGTCCGCGAGGACGGTCGCGACCGGCTGATGCCGATCGATGCGCGAGCCCGCCCGCGGGCGGTCGGCGGCCCAATCCGGCCAGGGCATGTCCTCGATCTCGAGCCGGCCCCGGTCGGCATAGAGGAAGGCCACCGCTCGGGCGGCTGGCGGGCGCCAGTCGGACTTCAGAAGCGAGGCGCCGTCGTGGCCGCGGCACGCCTCGACGTGGGCGCGAAAGAGGCTGCCCCTGGCATCGTCGAAGACATCGAGCGTTGCGCCAGGGCGCGGGTTGGCCTCGAGCAGGGACGCTTCCCCGCCGGCGACGAGCAAGTCGAACGAGACCAGCCCGACGAGGCCAAGCTCTTGGGAGAGGGAGAGGCAGGCCTGCAGCACGCCCGCCTGCAAAGCGGCCTCGAGCCCGACCGCGCCCGCCGCACCGCCATAGCGGTAGGGGCGCCTGGGCCGGGGGGAGGTCCACTGCCGGCTCACCGCGAAGGCGCTGCCTCGCTTGGCGATGACACCCAGCACGGACATGGCCTCGCCCGGGATCCGGCGCTGAAAATAGCGGCGGGGGTCTTGGCGCGGGCTTGGCGGGCACTCGACAATGTGCAGCCCGCCGCTGCCCCCGATGCGCTTCATGAGCCAGCCGGTCGGGGACGCCGGCGGCTCGAGGCGCGTCTCGGGATGGGCGATGCGCAGCCGGTCGAGAGCGGCGAAGAAGGTCCGAGGGTCCTTTGTGCGCCGGATGACGTCGGGGCTGTTGCCGATCAGGCGGAAGCGCTCGGCGAGCCGCGCCACGAGACGGGGATTGCATTCGAGCCCCGAGCCGAGCACGAGGCCGATGGGCGGGGGGCGAGCCTCGGCGGCAAGCTGCTCGAGCGCCTCGATCAGGGGCTTCGACTTGAAGCCGGTCTGCACGCGGGCCGGCAGGCACCGGGTGGCGGCTGCGGCGGCCCGAGTGTCCTCATCGCCGAAACAGTCGACGACGAAAGGGTGAAAGCCGGCGCGCCGGGCGGAGGCCGCAAGCGCCCGCCCCGAGAACGCGGCAATCAGAACCGTCTCTACAGTCACATCGCGCGCCCTGGCGAGTGAGCCCAAGACCCGCTACGCCTCAAGGGGATTGGAAGCTAGTGCCCATCACAAACTTGCATGACAGCTCAGGCGGTGAGAGCCCGGGCGAGCGTGAAAGCGTGGCGGAAGTCGAGGGCGAGCGGCTCTTTCGCCGCGATCATGTCCTTGAACAGGCTCGACTCCGTCTTGTATTTGATGTCGCCAATGGCGAGCGGGCCGATCCCCAAGGCTTGGCAGCCGGGCAGCGGAGCCCCGTCCATGAACAGCTCCATGCCATCGACGCCCGGTGGCGGCACGGCATTGACGTCGGCGACGACGAGCAGGTTCTTGGCCAGCGCCTTGTGCTCGGCCGTGATGACGCGCACCCCCGCGGCTGCGGCGGCGAATATCACTTCTGCGTTCTCGATGATCTTTCTCTTCTGTTCATCCGTCTCGCCATTGACGGGCTCGAGATCGACGCCGAAACGCTCCTTGGACACCGCTGCCGCCTTGATTACGCGGTCGACGCCGCGGTGGGCCACCAACTGGACCTGAGCGCCTTCGAGCGCGGCAATGACGGAGGAGGCGAAGCCGACGACGCCGGTGGCCCCGAACACGGCGACCCGCGTGCCTTTCCAACTGCGCCCGAACTTGAACTTCAAGACGCGCTCGACGCAGGCGACCATGGCGGCAGCGGTGGTAAAGGATCCCGCCGGGTCGGCGAATACGGAAAGCTGAAAGGGAGGCACCATGGCCTTCCTGGCGGCTTCCATCATGTCGAGGGCGAGGATGGCGTCCTTGCCGCCGATAAAGACGCCGGTGCGAACGCCGTAGTCAGGCGGCCGCGAGAAGATGGCGTCCTGCACCAGCGGCGTCACCTCGTCGAGCGTCACGTTGATGTAGGGGACTATGACCTTGTAGCCGGCGTCCGCTGCCATGTTCACGTCGAAGGGGCTCATGTGCTTTTGCGGCGAGAGCATGTGCAGGATGGGAGTCGCGTCACTCATTCGTTTTCTCCCCTTTCAGGTGTTGGCCTTTTTTATCAACATAGGCTCCACATGCGCACCAGTATTGCGGCCGCTGGCAATGCGGATTTCGAGGCCTTCCGCTGTAGCGTCTTCAACCAGAGAATGGTAGAGCCGCGCGGCCTCATCCGCGGAGGAAACGAACGCGAAGCCGGTCGGGCCCCAGGAGCTCTGGCCGATGCCGTGCGCACCGGCCTCGGCGAGGCGACTTGCCATGCGCCCGACGCCGCGGCTGGTCCACTTGCTGCCGCCCTGCGCAGCTGCAAAATGGCCGCCGACGATGTCCTGGATTTCGGACAGCGCCGATCCAAAGGCCGCGATGTCCGTCTCCTTGAGGCCGGGTAGAAGCCGCATGAGAACGAGGCGGCAGAGGCGGCTCGCCGCGCTGTCGGGGAACGGCGGCAAGGCGGCGAACGCTTCGGTCTCTCGATCGCCATGCACGCCTGCGGCGGTTTGGTCGAGGATCAGAAGGACCCGCCAATCGACAGGGAAGTCGGCACGGACGAGCACGGGAGGAGCGCGGTCGCTCGCGCCCCGGCCGCCGTCGATGATGAACCCGCCCTGCTCGAAGGCGGCCATGCCGATTGCGGAGCGCGCCCCTCGCTCGACGAGCTCGCCCAGCCTCTGGGCCTGCCATGAAAGGCCCTCGAGCGTCATGAGGGCGGCGCCCACCGCGAGCGCGAGCTGCGTGCCCGAGCCCAAGCCGGCATGGGCGGGGATTGCGCGGGCGACCTCCACGCTATATTGCCCCTCGAGTGCCAGGATCTCGGCGAAGCGGCGAACGGCCTTGAGGGCCCGTTCGCTTTCGGGGCCGGAGGAGGAGAAACCTTGGGCCCTCCTCAGGCACAGCTCAGTGGCCGGCGTGTCGACGGCAAGGCCAATGCTGCCATAGCGTCTGCCGAGACCGCCATTGAGGTCCAGGAAGCCGAGGTGAAGGCGGGCCGGCGCGAGGACGCGCAACGCCCGGGTGGACTGTTGTCGTTGCAGCAATGCCGACATTTCCCTTGGCGCCCTGGAACTTTGCCTTGCCGCCGCCCGTCGGATTACGTTGGAAATCGAGGAAACAGTGTCCACCAAAAGCGAGGAGAGAGCAACATGACCGCGCGCGAACAGGCGATGCCCGAGAGCGAAATCAACGCGTGGCTCGCCAAAAACCTGCCGCTATGGCGGCTCGAAGAGGGCTGGATCCGGCGAAAATACAAGACGCACGGTTGGAAGGGTACTCTGATGGTCATCAACGCGGTAGGACATTTGGCGGAGGCGGCCTGGCACCACCCCGACATCACGGCATCATACGCCTGGGTCGAGGTGCGGCTCATGACACATACGGCGAAGGGAATCACGGGCAAGGATCTCGCTCTTGCCAAGAAGATCGAGGAGGTCGTGCACTGGCAGCCGGCGAAGGAAGGCGGCGCGCTCGAGGGCACGCCGGCTACCGATATGCGCTTCGCATACATCAAGTATGATTGAGCAGGCAAGCAGATGGCTGACCCTCCGGGTCAGATATCTCGACATGAGTGGCACGGGTTTTCCATGAGGTGTCAGACCCGGAGGGCGTGACACCGTATGCGGAGTAGGCATCCCATCATGCCGACGAGCGATAGTGGCATGCCCGACTTCGATGCGATCATCGCGCTCGGCTCCAATCTCGGCGAGAAGGCGGCCAACATCGCGCGCGCGATCGAGCTGTTGACCGAAGGGGGCGACATCCGGCTCGTGCGGCGCTCTCGCGATTACCGCACGGCGCCGTGGGGCAAGACCGATCAGGACTGGTTCGCCAACGCCTGCATCGCGGTTTCAACCCGCCTGTCGCCGCACGAGCTTCTGGCGCGCTGCCAGGGGGTCGAGGAGCGGATGGGCCGAGCTCGGGGCGAGAAATGGGGGCCTCGCGTGATCGATCTCGACGTGCTCGTCTGGCGCGATTTGGTCTCGTCCGAGCCTGATCTCACGCTGCCCCATCCGCACCTCACCGAGCGCGCCTTCGTGCTCGCGCCCCTCGCCGACATCGCAGCCGATCTTTGTGTCCGGGGACGGAGTATCGAGGATTGGCTCGCTGCGATCGACACGAGCGGCGTGGTTCTGCTGGCATGACTGCCACGAACAATGCCGCGGATCGCGATGATCCACGGCATGGCAACTCTTAGTGGTGGTCAGTGGCGCCTATCGAGCGAACTTACTTCGTGCACTGCGATTTGATGTAGGCGAGCAGGTTCGCGCGGTCGCCCTCGTCCTTGACGCCGGCGGGGAAGATCATCTTGTTTCCGGCGACGACCTTGTCGTCGGCTTCCATCCACTTGAGGATATGCTCGTCATCCCAGACGATGCCCGAGTTCTTCAAAGCCTCGGAATAGCCGGCGAAGCCTTCGTAGGTGGCCGCCTTGCGCCCCAACACACAGGTCAGGATCGGGCCGAGCGCGTTCTTGGCGTTGGGACCGATCTGGTGGCAGGCGGCGCATTTCTTGAACACCCCCGCGCCCGCCTCGACGTCTTGGGCCGAGGCAACGGCCGGCAGGGCCAGCACCATGCTGGCCGCCAAAACCCACATCTTCATCTGGAATTTCCTCCCGTCGTTGGCACTTGGCCGCGATACTCGGTCGCGATACTCGGTCGCGATACTGGCCCGCGATTGTTGAGCGGGACGTTTTTACATGGCCCCGCGCAGGAGGAATAGTGCGAAGTTTCGCTTGAACCCGGGGTGAACAGAATGCCGCACCGGCAGGAATTGGAGGAATTCCCGCCGGCACGGTGTTCATCGTCCGCGATGCCGGCTATTCGCCGGGCGCCTCGGCAAGCGCCTTGGCCTTGGCGCCCCCCACGCGCCGGTACACGAACTCCGGAGCCGGGGCATGGCTTTCGACCTCGGCGACCTGGCCCCACTGGGCGTGGAGCGGGGAGAGCGAGCAGGCGGGGTCGGTATTGGCCGCGTCTCCCGTGAGCGCGAAGGCCTGGCAGCGGCAGCCGCCGTAGTCGATCTCTTTCCTCGGGCAGGAGCGGCAGGGTTCCTTCATCCAGTCGGTCCCGCGGTATTTCTGGAATGCCGCGCCGTTGAGCCAGATGTCGGCCAGCGGCTTGTCCTTGATGTTGTCGAACTCGAGACCTGTGATGCTCTCGGCGGCATGGCACGGGAGCACGCGCCCCGAGGGCGTGATGTTGACGATGCCGCGGCCCCAGCCGCCCATGCAGGGCTTCGGGAACTTGGCGTAATAGTCGGGCACGACGGCGTCGATGACGATGATGCCCTTCAGGCGCTCGCGCGCCTCCTCGACGTACCGGGCGGCGGTCATGAAGTCCTCGCGCGTCGGCATCAGCGCGGCTCGGTTCAAGAGCGCCCAGGCGTAATACTGGACGTGGGCGATCTCGACGCGCCCGGCCCCCATCTCGATCGCGAAGTCGATCATGCGCGGGACACTTCTGATGTTCTGGCGGTGGATCGGAGCGTTGATGGTGAGCGGCAGCCCGAGCTGCTTGACCCACTTTGCGACCTCGATCTTCTTCGCCATGCCGCCTTTATAGGAGGCGATGCGGTCGGCGTTCTCGGGGTCCACGTCCTGGATCGAAAGCTGGACGTGATCGAGGCCGAGATCGGCGAGCTTGGCAAGCCTGTCGCGGGTCAGCATCACGCCTGCGGTGATGAGGTTGCTGTAGAGCCCGACCTCGGCCGCGACGCGGACGATGTCCTCGAGATCCTTGCGCGCGGTCGGCTCGCCGCCGGAGAGATGGATCTGCAGCACGCCGAGCGTTGCCGCCTGGCGCATCAGGTCCTGCCACTGGGCGGTGGTGAGCTCGGCGTTTCCGCGCTCGAGCTCCAAGGGGTTCGAGCAGTAGGGGCACTGGAGCGGGCAGCGATGAGTGAGCTCGCACAGCATGCCGACGGGGGCGCGGGCGCAAAGCGCAGCAGCGGCCTCCGCGTCTTGCTCGGGGGAACGGTCCGGCTCGCGTGCGCACATGGGCATCGCGGTTTCAGTGACGTGGGTCGGGGCTTGCTCGTTCATGTCCACCGCGCTCCCTAAGAGGCCTTGACCACGCCCTTATCGGAAAGGTCCTGCAACATGGTCAGGATATCGCTGGTTATCTCATCAAGTGGGGCCTGATACTCCCGAGACAAGGTCTCTGCGATCTCGCTCACGCAACGGTGTCCGTCGCACAGCTTCAAGACGGCGACCGCGGTCTCGTCGGGGTTGAAGACGCGCTCCGGCGCCAGGATGATCCAGCGCCCGCGGCCGGGGTCGTGGCGCAGCTTGATATGGCGCGGCAGCTCCGGGCGCGTGTCGCCCGTCACGATCGTGCGGGCCGGCGCAGGTTTCAACGTCTCAGTCATTGAGGCTCTCCGGACGGAAGGCGCCAGGCGGGATATGTCCGGGCTCGACATACGCATGGTGCAGCGCGTCGAGCTGGGCCCACAGCACGTTGCACTTGAAGCGGACGGCGTCCACGCAGGCCTCCTGTACCTCGCGGCTCCTCGCGTGGCTCTTGATGTAGCTCAAGGCATAGTCGGCATCGAACGGGGCCTGGACGAGACGCTTCTTGAAGTAGGCCATGACGCGGTCGTCGATGAAGTCGTAGCTCTCGAGCATGCCCGCGATGCGCTCCTTGTGGATCTTGGGCGCGAATAGCTCGGTGAGGGAAGAGGCGACGGCCACGACCAGCGGCTGCTCGACGACGAAACGGACGTACGCCTCGACGGCGAACCGGGTGGCGGGGAGGGCGCCAGCCATGCCCATGACGTACTCGCGGTCGAGGCCGAGAGCGTCGGTCAGCACGAGCCAGCGCTCGATGCCGCCGGGATCGTCGCCGTGCCCGTCATGCTCGAGCACGCGGGCGACCCAGTCGCGCCGGAGCTGGCGGTCGAAGGCGCGGCTCACGAGGGCGGCGTCCTTCCTCGGCACGGCGGACTGGTAGCAGTAGCGGTTCAGGGCCCAGGCCGCGACCTGGCCCTTGCTGAGCTTGCCGCCGTGCAGAAGCTTATGGAACGGGTGCTTGTCGTGATAGCGCTCGGCGCCCACGGCCTGGATCGCGGCCTCGAATTGGTCCGGGGCCCAAAGGGCGTCGTCGCCGTTTCCTGCCATACGCCGCTCGCTCATAGGCGCACCTCCATTCCATCGTAGCCGACTTCCCAGCCGGAGGCTTCCGCTGCTTTTCGCTCAGGTGAGTTCTCGTCGAGCACTGGGTTCGAGTTGTTGATGTGGACATAGATCTTGCGGGCGACGCCGAGATCCTTGAAGGCGGCGATGGAGCCCTGGGGCCCCGAGATCGAGATGTGGCCCATGCGCGCGCCGGTCTTCTGCATGAGACCCTGGCGGATCATCTCGTCGTCGGTAAAGAGCGTGCCGTCGAAGAAGACGAGGGGCGCACCTTTGAGGCGGCGTGCCAGGGGGGGCTCGACCTCGGCGCAGCCGGGGACATAGAAGAAATAGCGCCCTGTCGATGTCTCAGTGACCTTGAGGCCGATCGTGTCGCCCTCGCGGCTGCCGAAATTTGCGGTGGCCCCTGCGCCCGCGTCCTCGAGATAGAGCGCGATCTTGCCGGGAACCACAAACGCCTCGACCTCGAGGCCCGTGGGCCCCTCGGCGCCTTCCACGGCGACGGGGCGCTCGAAGGGAAGCTCGCGGCGGGCCACGACGGATTTGTCGAGCACATTGAAGATCGAGTTGGTGGCGAGCGTCGCGAGCACGCGTGAGGAGCCGTAGACGACGAGGGGCTGCAGCTCGCGCAGGTTTAGGAGCCCAGCGACGAAGTCGACGTCGCCGCCGGTAATTACAGCCGCCTTGATGGGGCTATTGCGGAGCTTGCCGTTGGCGTAAGCGCCAAGCTCGGCTGTGTCGTTGATCTGCTGGCGGAGATCCGGGGCGGCGTTCAGCAGCACCCAGTCGCGCCCATTGGCGCTGACCGCCAGCGAGCATTGCGTGCGCGCCGTGAAACCGGGCTCGCGTGCTCTCACGTCGGCGCAATTGCGGCAATTGCAGTTCCATTGGGGAAAGCCGCCGCCCGCGGCCGACCCCAGCACCCGGATGATCATGACTTAAGACGTCTCAGGGCGGCGCAGCAACTTCGCCGAAAGTGGCGCCGCAAAAAGACGACGGCGGCCGATTTGCTCGACCGCCGCGCCAAACCTGCTCACATGAAGTGCGAGCGGACCAACACCGTTAGATGATGTCGATCTCGGCCGGCAGGTAGCTCGTGACCTCGAGGCCGACTTCCTGCTCGCGGACTGCGGGTTTCGTCCAGATCTTCATGATGTCCTCCTAGAATCGGCAAGCTGCCATCCAAACACGGAGCACCCCGCCGAGGGTCCCCCCTACCGAGATCGCTCGAACTCATCGTTCAGCTGCCTCGGTCTGCGCGCCGGGATCCGCTTGTCGATCTCCGATCGCCTTGGCGCGTAGAAACCATACCAGTTGGTTGATCAGCAAGTAAATTGTCGCTCACGAATTCGTGTGGCCGGGCGCCGGCTCGCGCCGACGGCGAACGGTGTATCCCTGCGCCGCGTGAGGGGGAAATGGTGAGCAAGGTTCGCGGCAGCGCAACAGCCGTGCGCGAGGATGAGGCTCCCTCTCGGAGGCCCCTGAAGGGCCTGGACACGGCCCGAGCGCGCGCCAGCGCCCGCCGGGCCTAGAAAGGTAATAAATCCTCACAATTTGGCATAGCGTGAAAAGACATGCTAAATGCGTCGTTCTGTACCTTTGATAGTAGAAAATTGTTGTCTGCTGCTGTATAGAGTTCCGGCGTTCGCGCGGCCAATTGCATCGCCAAGGCCGGTCGCGACGCGGGGATTGGAGAGGCATTCTTATCGCTGGGTCCGCTATGGTCTGCGGGCAAGCAGGCCGGCATTCCTGGCGGGTTGGGGGCGTGGGGACACGACCAAGGAGAGGACGAGTGAGGAGGCGCGCGTGACCGCGGTTCCCTTTCTGCCGAAAAACGCTCCGTTTACGGCGGAAGACATCGACATCCTCGATCAGCTCATGCAGCGCTCGACGCCGCTGCAGAGAAGCTGGCTTTCGGGCTTCCTCGCCGGCCTCGACGCGGCCCAGGCGCAGGCGGCCCAGCCGGTACAGGCCACGCGCCCGCGCGCGCCCCTCACCATCCTCTACGGCAGCGAGTCCGGCAACGCCGAGAGCCTGGCTCTCAAAGCCAAGAAGCTTGCCGCGAAGCTCAATTTCGACGCCCGCGTGGTCGACATGGGCGATGTCGAGCCGGCAATCCTCGCCAAGGCGAAGAGCCTGATCGTCTTCGTCTCCACTTGGGGCGAGGGCGATCCGCCGCAGCGGGCGGTGGACTTCTACAAGGCCCTGATGGCAGACGCCGCGCCGCGGCTCGACGGCGTGCGCTTCAGCGTCCTCTCGCTCGGTGACACCGCGTATGTGAACTTTTGCGCGATCGGGCGCGCGATCGATGCCCGCCTCGAGGCCCTGGGCGCGACGCGGGTCGCCGATCGCATCGATCTCGACCTCGATTTCGCGAAGGGGGCCGCCCAGTGGACGGAAAAGGCGCTCACCGCGCTCGTGCCCGCCGAGGGGCCGTCGACGACGGTCGTCCACGTCGACTTCAAGGGCGGCGTTCAGGCCGAGGAGCCGGACGAGCCGCTTCACACTGCGGAAAATCCGGTCGAGGCGGAGATCGCGGCACTGATCGATCTCAATGGCACGGGCTCGACGCGGGAAACGTGGCACGCCGAGCTTGCGGTCGAGGCGCCGGGGTTCAGCTACAAGCCGGGCGACGCCATCGGCATTGTGCCGGAAAACGATCCCGAGCTAGCGGCCGAGCTCGCCCAGTCCGTCGGGCTCGGCTCCGATTCAGCGCTCGTGACGAAGCTCGTGCATGGCTTCGACATCACCACCCTGTCGCGGCCGCTGGTCGAGGCTTACGCCAAACTCACGGGTCGCAAGGATATTGCTGGGCTGCTCGACGGGGATGCGTTCTTCGCCTTCGCCGCCGATCGCCAGCTCGTCGACCTCTTCGAGACCTATCCCGAAAAGCTCACCGCCGAGCAGCTCCTGAGGCTCCTGCGGCCGCTGCCGGGACGTCTCTACTCGGTTGCCTCGAGCCTCAAGGCGCACGCGAGCGAGGCGCACCTGCTGGTCGGCGCGGTGCGCTGGGTCTCGCACGGCAAGACGAGGAAGGGCGTGACCTCGACCTACTTGGCCGACCGGCGCCGGCAAGGGGACAAGGTGAAGATCTACGTCAGGCCCAATCGTCATTTCGGCCTGCCCGCCGACTCGCATCGGCCGATCATCATGATCGGAGCCGGGACCGGCATCGCGCCCTATCGCGGGTTCATCGAGGAGCGGGTCGAGACGGGCGCCAAGGGCCCGAGCTGGCTGATCTTCGGCGAGCGCAATTACACCTACGATTTCCTGTACCAGCTCGAGTGGCAGGATCACCTTGCGAGCGGCGCGCTGACGCGGATCGACGTTGCCTTCTCGCGCGACCAGCCGGAGAAGATTTATGTGCAGCATCGCCTGTGGGAGCACCGAGGCGAGATCTTGAAATGGCTGGAGGACGGTGCCCACCTCTATGTGTGCGGGAACGAGAAAGGCATGGCGCGCGATGTCGACGCCACGCTGGTCAAGCTGCTCGCCGAGGCGGCGAAAGGCGACGAGGAGGCGGGCCGCGCCAAGCTCAAGGAGCTGACCAAGGCCGGCCGCTATCAGCGGGATGTGTACTAGGCAATGGGGAATGGGCAATAGGCAATAGGCGGCAGGATCGGCCGGCACCTTCAGCCCAATGCCCAATGCCTATTGCCTAGTGCCTATTGCCCATCAGGAACCATCAATGAGCGACAAGCGGTCCAGGAACGAGATTATCAAGGAGCAGAGCCGGCTCCTGCGCGGGACAATTGTCGAGGGGCTCGCGCGCGTCGAGACGGGCGCCATCTCCGAAGATGATGCGCAGCTGACAAAGTTCCACGGCACCTACCTGCAGGACGACCGCGACGTGAGGCCTGAGCGCGCCAAGAAGAAGCTCGAGAAGGCCTTTTCCTTCATGATCCGCCTGCGGCTCCCGGGCGGCGTCGTCACGCCGTCGCAATGGCTGAAGCTCGACGACATTGCCGGAACCTACGCCAACGGCTCGCTGAGGCTCACGACGCGCGCGACGTTTCAGTTCCACGGCGTGATCAAGTCGAACCTCAAGCGCTCCATGCAGGCCATCAATGCGGCGTGCCTCGACACCCTCGCCGCGTGCGGGGACGTCAATCGCAACGTCGTCGCTGCCGGAAATCCGTTCCTGTCGAAGGCGCACAAAGCGGCGCACGATCTTGGACGAGCGATCAGCGACCACCTGCTGCCGAGGACCGGCGCCTACCACGAGATCTGGCTCGATGGCGAGAAAGTCGAGGACAAGAGCCGCTCGGCCGCGCCCGAGGCGGAGCCGATCTACGGCCCTCATTACCTGCCGCGCAAGTTCAAGACAGTCATCGCCGTGCCGCCCGACAACGACGTCGACATCTTCGCCCACGATCTCGGGTTCATCGCGATCGTCGAGAAGGGCCGCGTCGTGGGCTGGAACGTCACCGTCGGGGGCGGCATGGGCATGACCCACGGAGAGCCGAATACCTTCCCGCGCGCGGCAGACGTGTTGGGGTTCTGCACGCCCAAGCAGGCGGTCGACATAGCCGAGAAGGTCGTCACCGTGCAGCGCGATTGGGGCAACCGGGAGGTGAGAAGCCGCGCCCGCTTGAAGTACACGATCGAGGATCGCGGGCTCGGGCCCTTCCGCGCCGAGGTGGAGCGGCGCTTGGGCCACAGGCTCGGCAAGCCCAAGCCCTTCAAGTTCAACTCGATGGGCGACGTGATCGGCTGGCGGCAGGGGCCCGATAAGAAATGGCACCTGACGCTTTTCATCGAGAACGGGCGGGTGAAGGACAGGCCGGGGCTCGAGCTCAGGTCGGCGCTGCGCGAGATCGCCGAGCTCGGCGGCGCCGATTTCGTGCTGACCGCCAACCAGAACCTGATCCTCGCCAACATCGCGGCCAAGACGAAGCCCAGGATCGAGACGATCCTCAGGGCGCACGGCGTCGGCATCGCCACGTCCTCGGGCTTGAGGCGCAACAGCATGGCCTGCGTCGCGCTGCCGACATGCGGCCTTGCGCTCGCCGAGAGCGAACGCTTCCTGCCCGAGCTCGTGACCGCGCTCGAGGACCTGCTCGACAAGGCGGGGCTGCGCGACGACGACATCGTCATCCGCATGACCGGCTGCCCCAACGGCTGCGCCAGGCCCTATCTCGCCGAGATCGGTCTCGTCGGCCGTTCTCCCGGGCTTTACCATCTCTATCTCGGCGCGGCGTTCGACGGCACGCGGCTCAACAAGCTCTATGCGGCGGACGTCGGCAAAGAGCGCATCGTCGAGCTGCTCGGGCCGCTATTCGTGCGCTATGCCAAGCAGCGCAAGGCCGGCGAGCGCTTCGGCGATTTCGTGATCCGCATCGGCGCCGTGAAGCCGACGCTCGCGGGCAACCGCTTCCATGCCGACGTGAACCTTGCGCGCTGAGCTCGCAGCGCCGGCGAGGCTCCCCGGCCATTCAAGTCCTGAGCGTGAGCAGGTAGGCCGCGTAGAGCAGCACCAGCGACAGCGCGATGCGGAGCAGCCAGTCGGGGATCAGCCCCGTGATGCGCGAGCCGATGGCGATGCCCGGGACGGAGCCTGCGAGGAGCGCAAGCAGCAGCCACAGGTCCCAGTGGCCCATGCCGGCATGGCCTACGCCCGAGACGAGCGTCAAAGGTATGGCATGGACGATGTCGGTGCCGACCACGCGCCGGGCGAGCAATGCGGGATAGAGCCCGGTCAGGACGGCGACACCAATGGCGCCGGCGCCGACCGAGGTGAGCGTGACCATGGCGCCGAGAATGAAACCGAAGAAGAGCGTCGGCAGGCCGCGAGCCGGCAGGTGAACAACGGCGTGCGCCTCGGGCGGCGAGTGGCGCCTCAGCCAGGGATGAATGGCGATGGCTACGGAGCTGACGACGAGAGTGACCGAGAGCACCTGGCGGATGTAGATGGCGAGCCCGTGCGCATCCGTCTTGGTGACGTAGAGCAAAGCGAGCATCGAAAGCGCGCCCGGGAGGCTTCCGGCGGCGCACACCACCACATCGCGCTCGCCGGCCGCCC
>Ga0209751_10002813_pt1 | contig 17167 bp, 12 predicted proteins | sample RifCSP13_1_FD_184019 | JGI IMG/M metagenome (GOLD analysis project Ga0209751, IMG submission 184019) | Soil microbial communities from Rifle, Colorado - Rifle CSP2_sed 13_1 (SPAdes) (version 2) | ecosystem: Environmental > Terrestrial > Deep subsurface > Rock core/Sediment | place: Rifle... | reverse complement strand
AGTACCCGTTTCGCCTGGCACTGAGCGGTCCTCTCCGGTTTCCGTTACGGGATCCGTAACAATTCCGTAACGCTGCGAGTCCCGTTGGGGCTAGGGGAAAGGTACGGCTCGTCCAAGCCTGCGCCCGTGGCCATGCTGATCGACGTGCCCCGTCGCCGACGCATCAGCTGGCTGATGCTCCTCTTGGCGCTGCTCATGCTGGCCGGCCTGATGCCGGCGGCGGCCGCGGCTGCCGATGCCCCGAACAGCCTTGGCCTCAACGCGACCTATGACGTCAGCGCGACCATCCGCTGGGGCGCCGGCAAGCTGCTGGTGACGAGCACGGCGACCATCACCAACGACACCGACGAGCCGGTCTCGGCACTGACGTTCAACCTCGTCCCGGCGCGCATTGGCAGGTTGGTCCTGCGCGACGTGCGCGTCGGTGAGGATGCCGCTTCGGCGATCGTCGACGACGAGAACGTCATCGTCGAGCTGCCGGTGGCGCTCGAACCGGGCCAGCAGACGACAGTGACGATCAGCTACAAGGCGACTTTCAACACCAGGTCACGCAACAAGCGCTGGCTGTTCGCCAAGCGCAAAGGGATCATCACCGCCTACCGCTGGATCCCCTGGTTGAGCAAGCGCTACACCTTCGCCACGCCAACCTTCGGCGACCCGTTCGTGACCGGGACAACGAGCGAGGTCCGGGTGACGCTGACGAGCGACAAGCCGAATCTCAAGTTCGCCATTTCAGGCCATCCCACAGAGGGCGACGGCGTGACCGAAACGTTCGTCGCTCATGACGTGCGCGACTTCAACTTCACCGCCAGCCCTTACTACCAGGTCACGACCGAGACGTACAGCGGCGTCGAGCTGGCCTACTACCGCATCTCGCTGCCGTTGACCAAGATGGCCAATTACGCCCACACCGCGTTCGATCAGTTCAGCGCGCGCGTGGGCGCTTATCCGTACGATCGGCTGGTCATCGCCGAATCGCATTCCGGCGAAGGCATGGAGTCACCGGGGCTGGTATGGATCCCCCAATCGGCGACCACCTCGGCCAAGCTGCGCTACCTGGTCACCCACGAGTTCGCGCACCAGTGGTTCTACGGCGTGGTGGGCAGTGATCAGGCGGGCGATCCGTTCGCGGATGAGGCGTTGGCCGAGTTCCTGACCCGCAGCGTGATCGGCCACCGTGGCTCGAAGTGCGTTGAATCGGTGCTCGACATGCGCGTCTACGACTATTCGCGCGGCTGCTACTACGAGGTCATCTACGTCCAGGGCGACAATTACCTGAACGACTATCGCCTGCGTGTCGGCGACGACGCCTTCTGGGCCGGCGTGCGGCTCTACTACGAGCGCTACTCCTTCAAGCTGGGTAGCTCGTACAAGCTCCTCCAGACGCTCGATGAGGCGGCCCCCGAGGGCACCGGCGGCGGCCACGCCCAGCGCTTCCCGAGTCTCTATCCCGGCGGTCCTTAGCAGGCTCGTTTGACGAGCCGTCCGCGGGCATTTAGCATCGTCTAATGCCGACTCACTGGGTCGGAAATGCTGCGGGAGGACCTGACTGATGGAGCTGGGCGCACTGATCGGCGGCCTTCTGACCGGACTACGCGAAGGCGTCGAGGCGGCGCTGATCGTGAGCATCATCCTGGCCTACCTGGCCAAGACCGGGAATCGCCGCCACTTCGGCAAGATCTGGTGGGGCACCGCGGCGGCGGTCGGCATCAGCCTGGTCATCGGCGTCGCCCTGTTCGTGACCGTGGGTGGCTTCGAGGAGCCGTACGAGCAACTGTTCGAGGCGGGGGCGATGTTCCTGGCCGCCGGCGTGCTGACCTGGATGCTGTTCTGGATGCGCCGCCAGGCGCGCACGGTAAAGGGTCAATTGCAGGCCGCGGTCGATCGCGTGCTGACCGAGGGCAGTGCGTGGGGCCTGGCCGTGCTGGCGTTCACGGCAGTCATTCGTGAAGGAGTCGAGACCGCGCTCTTCCTGGTCGGCCAGGTCACGGCGGCCGCGGGCAACGCGCCGGGTGGTGAACTGGGAGTGCTGGTCGGAGCGCTGGTCGGGCTGGCGATGGCCGTCGCCATCGGCTGGCTGATCTACGCCGGTGCTCGGCGCATCAACTACGGCACCTTCTTCCGACTGACCGGACTGGCGCTGATCTTCATCGCCGCCGGCCTGCTCAGCCACGGGGTGCATGAGCTGATCGAGGTCGGCTGGATCACCATCGGGACGCAGACGGTGTTCGACATCAGCGCGATCCTGCCCCACGACGCCGGTCTCGGCCTGTTCCTGCGCGCGCTGCTCGGCTACACCTCGACGCCCGAGTTGACCACGCTGGTGGTCTACCTGGCCTATCTCGTGCCCGTGCTGTGGCTCTACCTTCGACCCGTGCCTGTTCTCCAGGTCGGGGGCGAGCGCGCGGCTACGACGGCCTGATCCGGACTTTTTCCTCGGGCGCCGGCCGCGCCCGGAACAGGGCGAAGAGAGCCAAGTCGTAGCCGATCTTGAGCACTCCGGTGGCGATCAGGGGCACGCCCAGGCCGAGCGGCACGAGCAGGCTGCCGGCGATCACCGGCGCGGGTACCGCGGCGATGCCTCGGGCGAGGCTGGTCACTCCGGCAGTGGCGGTGCGCTCGGCCGGATCGACGACGGCCATCGTGTACGACTGGCGGGTGGGTACGTCCATCGACGCCAGCGCGGCGCGGGCGAGGAACAGCGGTGCGGCGAGGAAGAAGCTCGGCGCGACCGCGACGCCGATCAGGAACAGGCTTGAGGGGATGTGGGTGAAGACCATCGTGTTGACCAACCCAATCCGGCGCGATAGCCACGCGGCGACCGGGAACGAGGCCGCCGAGAGGATGCTGGCGCTGAAGAACAGGCCGCCCAGTACAGCAGGATCGGCCGCAAAGCGGGTCGCGAAGAAGTACGCCAGGAAGCTCTGGACGGTCAGGCTGCTGGCGAACGAGTCCAGTCCGAACACGACCGACAGGCGGGCCACGATGGGCCGCGAGCGGTCGATCGCCAGCCGGCGCCCGAGGCGCTCGCCGGTCTCGGCGCGGGCATCGAGCCGGCCCTGGACGAGCAGCCCGAGCAGGCCGATCAGCGCGTAGATGAGGAAGGCCGGCGTGTAAACGTGCGGCCCGCTCACGCCAAGTAACTGACCGAGGACCGGGAAGAGGCCGATCGACAGCGCACCGAGCGCTGCCGCGGCCGAGGCGAGCAGGTTGTAGAGCGCGAAGGCACTCGTGCGCTGGTCGGCGGCCACGGCCTGCGGCAGCAACGCCTGGTCGACCGTCTGCAGGCCGGTCGACTCGTTGGCGTTGACCGCGACCATGCCCGACAGGGCGATGGCGGCGAGCAGCAATGGCTCGTCGCTCACCAGCGGGATGAGCGCGGCGGCGGCCATAAGCCCCGATCCGAGCATCAGCAACCGGCGTCGGCCGATGCGGTCGCCGAAGAGGGCGATGATCACCGTCAGGCCGAGGGTGCCGGCCAGGGCCGCCGAGAGGACCAGCCCGATCGCCGCTGCGGGTAGGCCGATACCCGATAGGTACAGGCCGAGGGCAACTGAGTTCAGTCCGAAGGCAAAGCTGCGCAGCGTGCGCGCCACGATCACGATCTGGCCGTTGCGGTCAAAGGAAGGCAGCGAAGCGCGCGATAGCCGGTGCATTGGCGCCACACTAACGATGAGCGGGTAGTACTTCTCGGTCCGCACCGGCAGTACCATCGGCCTACTAGAAGAGGGACAAGCCTCGCCCTCCCTCGGCCACACCGGGCGACTGTCCTGTACCAGGTGTCAATCGACCAGCTCGCCCTACTGTTCGTCACCGTCATCGCCGCCAACCTGGTCCTTCTTATCGCTCTCCAGCTACCGTGGCGCGGACGTCGCGAGCGAGAGGGCCCGGGCGCGCAGGCGGTAGCGGCGCATGGGCCTGAGGGCGCTCCAGCCGATGGCTTGCCTCGCCCGTTGACCACAGCCAGCGCCCTGCCGGCGGCGGTGTATCAGCGCGTGGTCCGCGTCGCCAGCCTGATGTTCATCGGCGCGGCGATGGTCGTCGTGGCCCTCACCGGAAGCGGCGACACCACCGTGATCATCGTCTACCTCGTGCTGGGCGCATTCGTGATCCTGCTTTTCCAGGACGTGCTGCCCGTGGCCACCCTGGGCGCGTGGCGGCTGCCCGTCGAGGCCGCCGCGGCGATCGTTTTCCTGACCATCCTGCAGGTGCTCACCGGCGGCCACACCAGCCCGTTCTTCTTCGGCTACATCCTGCTCGCCGGCGCGGCCGCGCTGTGGGCGTCGGGCATCGGCCCGCCGCTGCTGGCGGTGGTCACCAGCACGGCGTACCTGGTCGGAGTGCTCGTGCCGGTGGGCGCCCTGCCGTCGTCACCGGCTGACCTGGGGCGGGTCTCGTTCAACCTCATCGCGCTGTCGCTGGTGACCTACGTGGCAGCGATCGTCGGTCGCGAACAGCGCCGCGCGCGCGAGGATGCGCTGCGCCTGTCGCGCATCGATTCGCTGACCGGGTTGCACAGCCGCGACTACTTCCTGGGCGAGGTCGAGCAGGAGATCCTGCGCGCTGCCCGCAGCGGCCGGCCGTTCGCACTGCTGATGATCGACCTCGATGGATTAAAGGCGGCCAACGATCGCTTCGGCCACGCATCGGGCGACCAGCTCCTGCGCGCCGTGGCCGAGACGCTGAGCGGCGACATTCGCGTGACCGACATCGCCGCGCGCTACGGCGGCGACGAATTCGTGCTGCTGCTGCCCGAGACCGACCTGGCCGGGGCGATGCTCGTCGCCGACAAGGTGCGCATCGATATCGGCCGCCTGGCGCTGCCCAGCGATGGCTCGGTCATCCGCACCTCGGCCTCGATCGGCCTGGTCACGTTCCCCGACGACGGCCGGACCTCGACCGAGCTGATGCGCCGCGCCGACCTGGCGATGTACGAGGCCAAGCGGCGCGGGCGCGACCAGATCGTGCGCTTCGCGCGCGAGACGAAGGTACCGATGGCCACCAGCGGCCAGGCTGCACCGCCCGCGGCGACCGCCACGCCGCCACCAGCCACCCTGCCACCAGCCACGGCCCCGCCAGCTGCGGCCGCTGGTGAAGCGACCGAGGTGCCGCCGCCCCCGCCGCCGCCATCGATACCCGTGCCGCCCGAGTCACCCGGCCCCGCGCCGTGGGAGGCGCTCTGATCCGCCCAGCGAGCCAAACGTCCGCCGAGCGCCCGGTCGGAACCCGAATTCGACGGATGCGGGCTTGACAACCGACGATTGGTCCGCCAGATGCAATGGGCGTCCGCGTCAGGCCCTGACGAGGCGTGGTCCGGGCCGGAGCCGGGCCTGGAAAGGGCCGAGATGTAGCATCGCGCGATGAGCGACAGCCGCCCAGCGCGCAACCTCGGCTTCGGCACGCGCGCCCTGCGCGCGGCGACCAATCCACCACGGGTCGACCAGCGGCCTGACGCGGTACCGATCTACCAGGCGGTAACTTTCAGCGCCGAGACGGCCGCGGAGCTGGCCGATGTCCTCGGCGATCACCAACCGGGCTACGCCTACTCGCGCATCGACAATCCCACGTCCGCCGCGCTGGCCGTCGCGCTGGCGGAGATCGAGGGCGCCGAGGCGGGCTACTGCTTCGCCAGCGGCATGGCCGCCATCCACGCCGCGTTCGTGTCGCTGCTGCGCGCCGGTGACCACGTCGTCGCCGCGCGCCAGATCTACGGCAGCGTCCAGCACCTGCTGGACAAGGTCCTGCCGCGCTTCGGGGTCGAGACGACGTTCGTCGACGCGACGGACGCTGACGCTGTCGAGGCCGCCTTCACGCCGCGCACCCGGCTGCTCCACGTCGAGACGGTCGCCAATCCGACCATCGTCGTGGCCGACCTGGTCGCGCTGATCGAGCGCGCCCATCGGCGCGGCGTCATCGTCAGCGTCGACAACACGTTCGCGTCACCGTGGCTGTGCCGGCCCATCGAGCTCGGCGCGGACCTCGTCGTGGAGGCCCTGACCAAGTGGATCGGCGGCCATTCTGACGTGCTCGCCGGCGCGGTGGTCGGCCGGTCCGACCTGATCGCGGAAGTCCGCCGGGTGCAGATCGACACCGGCGGCACGCTCGCCCCGCAGAGCGCCTTCCTGGTGCTGCGCGGCATCGCGACGCTCCACGTGCGCATGGAGCGGCACTCTGCCAACGCGCTCGCCCTGGCGCGCCACCTCGAGGGCAGCGGCGTCGACACCGTCTACTACCCGGGCCTGCCCAGCCACCCCCAGTTCGCCGTCGCCCAGCGCGAGTTGCGCGCCGGCGGCGGGATGCTTGCCTTCGAGCTGGACGACCGGCGCGCGGCCGAGGCGCTGCTCGACGGGTTGACCCTGCCGCCGCGCACCGCTTCGCTGGGGAGCGTCCGCACCATCGCCGTCCACCCACCCTCGAGCACCCATCGCCAGTTGGACGCCGCGACACTGGCCGCAATCGGGATCCCACAGGGCCTGGTGCGCGTCTCAGTCGGGCTGGAGGAGATCGACGACCTGATCGCCGATTTCGACCAGGCGCTTGCCGCGGCGCGCCGTCCCGCCGCCAAGACGCCCACTTCCACACCGGCCTAGGCCCGATGGCCGACTAGCCGTCCAGCAGGAAGACCAGCCATCGCCTCGATCACCCTCAGTCGCCGCGCCGACGCACAGCTGAACCCCATCGGCCGCCTTGGCTGGCTGGCCTGGCGGACGCTGACCAGCGTTCGCTTCGCTGTCCTCCAGATCAGCGTGCTCGCGGTGGCCGGCGTGATCGGCACTGTCCTGCGCCAGTTGCCCGCGTTCGCGCTGCACGACCCGAACGCCTACGCCGACCAGATGGCGCGGATGCACGTCGTCTACGACCCGCTGACCATCCTCGGTCTGAACATCGGTCCGGGCATGGTCGATGTGTTCGAGCGGCTGGGCTTCTTCCGCGTCTTCTCCGCGCCGTGGTTCGTCCTGCTGCTCACGCTGCTGGTGGTCAGCATCGTGGTCTGCACGCTCGATCGGCTGCCGCAGTTGTGGCGCACGGCGCACCACGTCAAGATCGTCCAGGCTGCGCCCTTCTTCGACCTGCGCCTCGATGACCGGGCGCGCTTCGCCGGCGCCGACGACGCGGCCGCCGATGCGTTCCGCGCCGTGCTCCGCGGCCATCGCTACCGGCTACGGGAGGAAACGGTTCCCGCCGCGCCCGATGCCGAGACCGCTGCCCAGATCCGCCACCTGTACGGCGACAAGCACCAGTATCTGAAACTAGCCACCCTGTTCACCCACCTGGGCCTGATCCTGTTCCTTGCCGGTGGAGCGATAACCACGGCGCTCGGCTACGAGACGGTGGTCTTCCTGGGCGAGGGTCAGACGGCGCCGGTTCAGTCGGTCGGCACGCCCGACAACCTGCTGGTCAAGAACATCCACTTCGAGGCGCCCACTCGCCCCGACGGCTCGTTCGCCGACTTCCGGACCGACCTCGCCGTGTATCAGAACGGTCAGCTGATCGCGCGCAAGATCATCCGCGTCAACGACCCGTTGGAGGCGAACGGCTACGTCTTCCACCAGAACACCTTCGGGCCGGCCGAGAACCTGGCCATCCGCGACGCGGCCGGACGGCTGGTGTGGGACGGGCCGGTGCTGCTGGCGGGCGAGCTGGCCGGCCGGCCGCAGGGCTTCCTGACCATTCCCGGTTCGCAGCTCGGGCTGCTCGTGGTGCTCGATCGGAGCGTCGACGGCGCGCCGCTGCTGGCGCTCACCGGCATCAGCGCCGAGACCCAGCCAGGCGGCGGCAACATTGCCTTCCTGCGCGTGCTTGGCCTGGGCGCCACCACGGAGCCGGGCACCACCGCCGGCTATGCGGTCAGCTGGAAGTCGGCCGGCGCCTACACCGGCATGGTCATCAAGCGCGACCCGGGCCAGGGCCTGATCTGGGTCGCCTACCTGTCGCTGATCACCGGCCTGACGCTGACCTTCTACTTCCCGCGCCGCCGGGTGTGGGCGCGGCTGCACGGCGACGACCTCGAGCTGGCCATGATCGCCGACCGCTACGTGGACACCGAGCGCGAGTTCGGCCGGCTGCTGGACGAGCTGTCGGCCCGACTACGTAACCGTCCCGAGCGTCGTTTGCAACCGTCCGCGTGCCCCGGCCAGTCTTAGACTCGGGCCAGCCGTGCGACGCCGGTGTGCGACCGTGCGCGGGCTGCGACGGAGGGTCTGTCGACGATGGTCATGGAGCTCGGCGAGAAGACCGTCACCCCCACCAACGGCCATGCCGGCCACGGCGGGAACGGCAATGCACGGTCACGGACGAGCGCCGCTGCGGCGACGGTCCTGCCGGCGACAGTGATGTCGGGACGCCAGAGCGCGATCAGCGCCATCTCGAACCACCGCGTCGGCTCGACCCAGGACTACCTGGAGCACGCCGGCGAGGACATCTTCGGCCAATACGTCTTCAACGACGCTGCGCAGCGCAAGTACCTGGCCAAGCCCATCTACCAGAAGCTGCGTCAAACGACCGACGGTCACGAACCGTTCGACCTGACGATCGTCGATGCCGTCGCCCACGCGGTGAAGGAATGGGCGCTGGCCCACGGCGCCACGCATTACACGCACTGGTTCGTGCCCATGACCGGCTCCACGGCCGAGAAGCACGACTCGTTCCTGGTGCCCAACGGCGAGGGACGCACGATCGCCGAGTTCTCGGGCAAGAACCTCGTCCAGGGCGAGCCCGACGCGTCGTCCTTCCCCTCGGGTGGGATCCGCGCCACGTTCGAGGCGCGCGGCTACACCGCCTGGGACGTGACCTCGCCGATCTTCCTCCAGGTCGAGCCGAACGGCGTCACGCTGACCATCCCGACCGCCTACGTCTCGTTCACCGGCGAGGCGCTCGACTACAAGATTCCGCTGCTGCGCTCACAGGACGCGCTCGGCAGGCAGGCGCTGCGCGTGCTGCGCTGGTTCGGCAACACGACCGCGACGCGCGTGTTCACGAACATCGGCCCCGAGCAGGAGTACTTCCTGGTCGACCGCCGGCTGGCGGAACAGCGGCCCGACCTGCTGTTGACCGGTCGCACGCTCTTTGGCGCTCCGTCGCCAAAGGGCCAGGAACTGGAAGACCAGTATTTCGGGCCGATCCGCGAGCGGATCCTGGCGTTCATGATGGATCTGGATCGCGAGCTGTGGCGCCTCGGCATCCCGGCCAAGACGCGCCACAACGAGGTGGCGCCGGCGCAGTTCGAGATGGCGCCGGTGTACGAGGCGACGTCCGTCGGGTCGGACCACAACATGGTCGTCATGTCGACGATGCGCAAGCTCGCCCAGCAGCACGGGCTGATGTTGCTGATCCACGAGAAGCCCTTCGCCGGCATCAACGGCTCGGGCAAGCACAACAACTGGTCGATGGCGACCGACATCGGCGAGAACCTGCTCGACCCGGGCACCGACCCACATGCCAACGCCCAGTTCCTGGCCTTCCTGCTGGCCGTGATCCGCGCTGTCGACGTCCACGCCGACCTGCTCCGCGCGTCGATCGCCGACGCGGGCAACGACCATCGTCTGGGCGCGAACGAGGCACCGCCGGCGATCATGTCGATCTTCCTCGGGTCGCAGCTCGAAGACGTCATTCACCAGCTCGAGCAGGGTCCGGCGTCGTCGTCGACGAACGGCGGCAGCCTCGACCTCGGTGTGTCCTCGCTGCCGGACCTGCCGCGCGACGCCACGGACCGCAACCGGACCTCGCCGTTCGCCTTCACGGGCAACAAGTTCGAGTTCCGTGCGGTGGGCTCGTCGGCGCCCATCTACTGGCCGCAGACCGTGCTCAATACGGCGGTTGCCGACTCGCTCAGTCAGTTGGCGGACGAGCTCGACAAGCTTCAGCCGGCCGATTTCGAGGGTCTCTCCGAGATCTTGTCGGGGATCGCCAAGGCCCACAAGCAGGTGCTTTTCGAAGGCAACGGTTACTCCCTCGCGTGGCACGCCGAGGCGGAGCGCCGCGGCCTGCCCAACAACAAGACGACGGTGGACGCGCTGCCGGCGCTCGCCACGTCGCGCGCCAAGGCGGTCTTCGCGAACTTCGGCGTCCTGTCGGAGCGTGAGCTCGCAGCGCGCTACGAGATCGCCTGGGAGCGCTACGTCAAGGTTGGCAATATCGAGGCCAACACGGCGCTCGACATCGCGCGGACCATGATCCTGCCCGCTGCCGTTCGCTATCTGGGCCAGCTCTACGCCGTCGGGCCGGCGTCGCGGGCCGTCGAATTGCTGTGCTCCAAGGTGGGCGCGCTGACCGACCGGCTGAGCGCGGCCATCGACGAACTCGAGCACGCGCAGCACGCGGCTCACGAGGCAGGCTCGGTGCACGAGGAGGCGAAGGCCTTCGTCGATGGAGTAATCCCGGCCCAGAACGCGCTGCGCGCGGTCGCCGACGAGCTCGAGACGCTGGTGGCCGACGACCTATGGCCGCTGCCCAAATACCGCGAGTTGCTTTTTCAGTACTGAGACGTCTTACCTGGAGCCCTTCCGAATCACCCACAGGCTGCGGACGGGGGAGCGGCGGTGACCCCGCCGCTCTTTCGTGACGGCGCTCAGCCTAACGAGTACCAGCGCATGCTCCTGGCGCGGTTGGGCGAGCTCGACCCGGCCGAGGTGCAGTCCGGCACCCCGGCACAGATCCGCGCGCTACTGGCTGACGCCGGCGCCGACCTGCGCACCCGGCCCGAACCGGGCGAGTGGTCCGTCATGCAGTGCGTTGCCCACATCTGCGACGCCGAGCTGGTCATTGCCGGCCGGTATCGCTGGATCCTCGCCCACGATCAGCCGGAGATCATGCCCTACGACCAGGACCTGTGGGTGGACCGCTTCCACACCGACCTCGCGGAGGAGCCCGAGGAGATGCTGTCCGTGTTCGAGCCGCTGCGGGCGGCCGACCTGGCGCTCTGGCGGAGGACGCCCGTGGCCGACCGGGCACGCTACGGAATCCACCGCGAACGCGGGCCGGAGAGCTACGAGTTGACCTTCAGGCTCACCGCCGGCCACGACCTGGTCCATCTCGACCAGGCGCGGCGCACCCTGGAGCAGGTCCGCGACAGCGTCTGATGCCAGCGCCTATTGGCCGGCCCACTTACCACCTGTTGGCCTCCTTACCACTGGGAGTGCAGAAAACGTGGCTAACCTCCGGTTGAGGCCCGACGCTGCCCCTTGGACTGACTGGCCTCACGCTCAGCCGAGCACGAAATCGTCAGTCGACCGGCGCCACCGCGCACCAAAACGCCCCGAACGAGCACGCTGGCCGCGTTTTCAACACTGGGAGTGTTACGAGGTCCGTTGATCCACGAGACGCGCTGCTGGTGGGCGACGTCTGACCCGCTGCTGCTGGACTATCACGACCAGGAGTGGGGCCGGCCGGTCAGCGACGATGTCCGGCTGTTCGAGATGCTCACCCTGGAGGGGTTCCAGGCCGGCCTGTCGTGGCTGACCATCCTGCGCAAGCGCGAGGCGTTCCGTAGCGCATTCAGCGGCTTCGATCCGAAGGTCGTGGAGGGCTTCGAAGATTCCGATCGCACGCGACTCTTATCCAATGCGGGCATCGTCCGCAACCGGGCCAAGATCGACGCCGCGATCGGTAACGCCGCGGCCTTCCTCGAGGTGGCGGCCGAGTTCGGCTCGTTCGGCGCCTACCTGGCGACCCGGCTGCCGCCACCGTCGACGCTGCCACCGACTGCCAGCCCGGCCGATCTGCCCACCACCACGCCTGCCTCCGACGCCCTCTCACGCGACCTCAAGCGGCGCGGCTTCAGGTTCGTGGGCTCGACGATCGTGTACTCGTTCATGCAGGCCGTGGGACTGGTCGACGATCACCTGCCAGGCTGCTTCCGCTACCGCGGCTGAGTGCTAGGGTTCGCCGCAGAATTCTCCGCGAGGCTGGAGGGGCGGGAGAGAGGGTAGGCCGGTGAGTCGGCTGTGGCGGGTCGTTCGGCGCCTGCTGGTGATCGTCAGCGTGCTCGTGCTGGTGGTGCTCGTCGCCTTCGGCGGGCTGTTCACCTGGCTCGTGGTGCGCGGCATGCCCCAGCGTGATGGCGTCGCCCACATCCCGGGCTTGAGCGGTCCGGTGCGTGTCGTTCGCGACACCAGCGGCATCGCCAATATCTACGCGACCACGGCGGAGGATCTGTTCGCCGCGCAGGGCTATGTACACGCCTCCGAGCGGATGTGGCAGATGGAGGTCTGGCGGCGCATCGGCGCCGGCCGGCTGTCGGAGATCTTCGGCGACACCTCGCTCGACGACGACAGGTACATCCGCACCCTGGGCTGGCGCCACGCGGCCGAGCAGGACCTGGCGATCATCTCCGATGAAGGCCGCATCGCGCTCGAGTCGTACGCGCACGGCGTCAACGCCTGGCTCGACCAGCATGGCGACCTGCCGCTGCCGTTCGTCGTCGCCGGGTTGCAGGGTGCCGGCGGCGGGCTGTCGGGCTACCGGCCCGAGCCGTGGACACCGGCCGATTCGCTGACCTGGCAGAAGGTCCAGGCCTGGTCGCTGGGTGGCAACTACGGCGAGGAGCTGCTGCGCTCGCTGCTGCTCAAGCGCGGGCTGATCGACGAGCAGATCGGCCAGTTGGCGCCGCCCTACGATCTAGGGCGCCCGGTCGTGGTGCCTGGCCCGGGACTCGCCAGCATCAACCCGCCCGCTGCCGCGCGGCCGTCCGCGCTCGGCATGAGGCAGGCCATCGCCGCCCGGCTCCTGCGCGCCAGCGATTCGCTCCGCTCGACGGTCGGGATGGCCGGCGCCGGTGCCGCGCTGTCCGGTTCGAACGGCTTCGTCGTCGCGCCCAGCCGTTCGGCGACCGGCGGCGCCCTGCTCGCCAACGACCCGCACCTCGGCCTCAGCATGCCTTCGGTCTGGTACCTGGTCGCGCTGCACTGCGAGCCGATTGGGGCTGCGTGCCCGTACGAGCTGGCCGGCGCCGGTTTCCCTGGTGGCCCGGGCATCGTCCTCGGCCACAACGCGCGCATCGCGTGGGGCCTGACCAACGTAGGCCCCGATGTCCAGGACCTGTTCGAGGAGACAGTAGACCCGGCCGAGGCCACGCACTACCTCTACAAGGGCCAGAGCCTGCCGTTCGACGTGCGCCACGAGACGATCAACGTGTCGGGCGGCGCTGCCGTCGCGCTCGACGTGCGCTCCACGGTACATGGCCCGGTGATCAGCGACGTCGACGGCAACTTCCAGCCGACCGCTGACGGCGGCGCCGAGCTCGGCCGCGGAGGCCACGTTTACTCGCTCGCGTGGACGGCCACGATGCAGCCGGACCGAACGTACGACTCGCTCCTCGCCGTCAACCGGGCCGCCAACTGGGACGAGTTCCGCGCCGCTCTGCGCGACTTCGGCGCACCCTCGCAGACGTTCCTGTTCGCCGATGTCGAGGGCAACATCGGTGTCCAGATCCCAGGCTGGTTCCCGATCCGCGCCTCGGGCGATGGACAGTACCCGGTCAGCGGCGAGGACGGTGCCCACGATTGGACCGGCTTGGTGCCCTTCGACGAACTGCCCTACGCGTATAACCCGCCCGAGGGCCTGATCGTGGCCGCCAACAACCTGCCCGCGCGCGATGGTGCCTACTTCGGCCGCGACTTTGATCCCGGCTACCGCGCGGCGCGCATCCACGAGCTGCTCCGGGGTAACCGGGCGATCACCACCGATGACCTGCGCGCGGCGCAGTCGGACGTCAAGCTGACGCGCGCCGCCCCTGTCGTTGCGGCGCTGGCCGGCATCACCTCGACTACCGCCGACGGTGCCCTGCTGCGCGACCGGATCACCGGCTGGGAAGACCTCGAGTGCACCACCGATTCGCTCGGCTGCGCCGCCTACGAAACGTTCGAGTATCGCCTGCTGCGCGGCGTGTTCGACGACGAGCTGGGCGGCGCCCGAGACGCGGACAACGGGGCGTGGCGCTACGTTGGCAGCGAGGTAGCGCACGAGTTCCTCGGCCGGTTGGTCGGCCAGCCCGACAGCCCGTGGTGGGACGACGCAACCACCGCCGATGTCCACGAAACGCGCGATGAGATCATGGCTCGTGCCCTCGATGAGGCGGCTGCGGAGCTGCGCGGGGCGCTCGGCGTTCCAAACAACTGGACATGGGGGCGAATCCACACGGTCACCTTCCAGGAGCAGACGCTGGGCACATCAGGCATCGGCCCGCTCGAGTGGATCTTCAACAGGGGCCCGGTCGGCGCCCCCGGCTCGTGCACCACGGTCAACAAGATCTGCGGCTGGATCGGCGACGATTGGCCGGCGGCCGCCGACGACCGACCGGACCTGCAGCTCCGATTCCGGGCCGGCAGCAGTCCGTCCTATCGGCTGGTGATCGACATGGCCGACCTTGACGGTGCGACGATCCTGCAGACCACCGGCCAGTCAGGCGTGCCGTTCGACGGCCACTACGGCGACTTCATCAGCCGCTGGCTGGACAACTCGCCACTGCCGCTGCCCTGGACACGCAGCGAGGTCGATGCCGCAGCGACACAGACACTGACGCTCCAGCCCTAGCGCAGCAGGTCCGGCTTCAGCTGCCCTCGCGGCGGGCGCCCATGGCCTCGCCACCATCGACGCCGAGCACGTTGCCGGTCATCCAGTAGAGAAGGGGCGAAGCCAGCGCCACCAGCGCGTCGCCAACGTCCTCGGGCCGCGTGAGCCGGCCACCGGGGTTGCGCGCCTCGGCCGCCGCGCGCAGTTCCTGGTGACCGGGAATACGGCGCAACGCCGGTGTGTCGGTCACGCCGGCGCGGATGGCGTTGACGGTGATGCCGTGCGGGATGAGCTCGAGCGCGAGCTGTCGGACGTGGGCCTCCAGGGCTGCTTTCGCGGCGCTGACCGGGCCGTAGGTGGGTACCGCCTTGCTCGCCCCCTCGCTGGTCATTGCGAAGACGCGGCTGCCGTCCCCCAGCAGCCCGGCATGGAACAGGTCGCGCACCCAGTAGACGAGCGAATGGGCCATCACGTCGGCGGTCATCTCGAGCTGCTTAAGGCTGACTTCCTTTTCCTCTGGATCGGTGGTGACGTATGAGAGGGTGGTTCCGAAGGCAAGCGAATGGAGGACCACGGCGATGAAGGGATCCTTCCCCTCCGCGCGGCGCTGGTCGAACAGCTCGCGCGTGGCGGCGATGATCTGGTGGCGCTTCTCCTCGTCCGCCGCGTTGGCATTGTGGAAGTGGACCGGCACGCCAGCCGCGGCGATCTCGTCGCGTACCGCCTGCGCGTTGGCGATGGTGCCGCGCAGGTCCAGGTGGACGCCGATGATGGGATAGCCGGCGCGCGCCAGCGCTCGTCCGGCGGCGGCGCCGAAGCCGCTGCTCGCGCCCAGGATCAGCGCCCATCGCTCGCGTTGACTGTCCATTGCTGCCGAGTTTAGCGAGCTTGCTAGGCTGCGCCGAGTGAGCAGCGCGCACGTTCGACCCAGCCTGACGCTGTGGCTGCTCAGCGCGGCGCACGCGGTCAATCACGCCCAGGCGGCGTTGCTGCCGCTGGTCTACCTCGCGATCATCGGCGAATTCGGCGTCAGTGTGGCCGCGATCGCCTTCCTGACCGCGATCGGCAACGTCGCTTCGGGCCTGATCCAGTTCACCTACGCCGGGGTGACGCGGCTCATGTCGCGCCGGGTGATCCTGACCGCCGGCGGCCTGGTCTTTGGCGGCGGCATGACCGCGCAGGCGCTGGCCGGTGGCTTCGGGCTGTTCTCGGTCGCCAACGTGCTGTCGCGCGTCGGCGGCTCGCCGCAGCACCCGGTGGGCAATGGCCTGATCGCGGAGCAGTTCCCTGTCGAGCGCCAGGGTCTGGCCATATCGGCGCACATCGCCGGGGGCAACGTGGGCACCGTCCTCGTGCCACTGCTGGGAGCGTGGCTCATCGCCGGTGTCGGCTGGCGCTGGACGGTCGTGCTGTTCGGCGTCCCGGCGATGTTGATCGCGCTGGCGATCTTCGCCCTGGTGCGCGAGACGGGCGCCGATCGCGCCGCCGCCCGCGCCTACGGCTCGCTTCGCTCGGCCCTGCGGACGGTGGTGCGCGACCGCAACCTGGCGCTCGTCTACCTGTCCGCCGCGGCGGGCGGCGGCGCGCGCGGCCTGGGCGTGCTCAACATCTTCGTGCCGCTTTACCTGTCGCTGGTCGTTCACCTCGACACCGGCACCGTTGCCCTGATGTACGCGGTGCTGGTCATCGGCAGCGTGCCCGGCCCACTGGTCGCCGGCTGGCTGTCCGACCGCTTTGGCCGCAAGCAGCTCATCCTGGCCGCCTACGCGGGCGGCATCGCGGCGCTGATCACCTTCGTGCTGGCCGGCTCGAACGTCGCGCAACTGTGGCTTGGCATCGTGCTCATGAGCACTTTCAACTTCGTCGAGAGCCCGCAACTCCAGGCGCTGCTGTCCGACCTGTCGCCGCCGGCGCTGCGCGACGCCTCCTTCGCGGTCTACTTCACGCTTGCCTTCGGCGTCGGCTCGCTGTGGGTCGCGCTCTATGGCGCGGTCGTCTCGATCCTCGGCGAGACTGCCGGCCTGCCGATCACCTTCTGGTTGATGGCCCTCGCGTTCGTCGTCGCGTCGATCCTAGTGCTGCCCGTTCGCATGCCGCCGCGGCCGGCTGGAGGGGCGTCAGCCCTCGGGGTGCCGCAAACGTTCGAGACCGTGCTCGGGTGACCAGCGCAATACGCGTCGGTCTTCGCCGAAGCTGATGTAGCCGGCGCTGGCGATGTCGACCGCGAAGACGTGGAAGGGATCGGTCGGGCGCCAATCGATGGCCGCCTCCTGGGCGTCGGCTATTGCGTCGCGGGTGGGCTGGTCGAAGATCTCGATCGCCCGGCCGTAGACCTTGAAGTCGCCTCTTTTCGGGATTCGTTCGCTCTGGCCGTTGGCGAGTGCGATGCGCGGGTCGCGGCGCAGGTCGAGCGCTTTCCCCGACTCGGGCATCATGCCCAGCAGCAGGTCGTTGCCGACGAAGTACACCTCGCACGGGCTGATGCGCGGCCAGCCGTCGCGGCGCAGGGTGCCCAGCGTGCACCGTCGGGACTTCGGCCCAGGTGGCCGGGGTCCGGCCGGGGTGAGCTGGGCGGCGAAGGCTATACTCTTGGTCGCCCGGCGCCCATGCGGCCCGGGGTCCTCGGTCGGGGCGTAGCGCAGCCTGGTAGCGCACAGCG
>Ga0209751_10002811_pt1 | contig 17174 bp, 18 predicted proteins | sample RifCSP13_1_FD_184019 | JGI IMG/M metagenome (GOLD analysis project Ga0209751, IMG submission 184019) | Soil microbial communities from Rifle, Colorado - Rifle CSP2_sed 13_1 (SPAdes) (version 2) | ecosystem: Environmental > Terrestrial > Deep subsurface > Rock core/Sediment | place: Rifle... | reverse complement strand
CCCACGCCCTTCAGGACGTACCGCATCGCGAGGGTCGCGGCGCACCCCGGGCACCCGACGTGGCCGGACAGCATGTACTCCTCCGCGGGGATCGTGAGGCGGGCCATGTCAGGTCCCCTCCTCCGCGCGGTGGAGGTCGGGCCACGTGACCTCGTCCCCGTCCCCGTCGCCCGCCAACAGTGCGTCGAACATCCCTTCGATCACGGGCGGCGTGAGGTCCCGCCCCCCGAGGCCGCCGATGAAGTTGCGGAAGAGGGGCTTCCGCGGGCCGCCCGCCACGCTGCCGACGACCTCGAGGTACGCGGGCCCGCCGTGGCCGAAGCCGTAGCTCCGGTCCAGCACGCCGAGCCGGTCCGTGAGGCCCGCGAGCGCGCGCATCTCCGGGGCGGGGAACGGGCGGAACACCCGCAGCTTCGCGAGCCCGACCTTCTTCCCCTTCTCCCGCAGGTCGTCGACCACCTCGCGGGCGGTCGACGTCGCGGTACCCATCGTGACGAGGACGGCGTCCGCGCCGTCCGCCTTGTACAGCTCGACGAACCCGCCGTACGAGCGGTGGAACCGCCGCTCGAACTCCGCCTCCGCGTCCAGGATCGCGCGGCGGGCCTGCCCCATCGCCTCCGCCAAGGAGTACCGGAACTCCATGTACAGGTCCGGGCCCATGAACGAGCCGAGCCGCCCGATCTTCCCGATCTCCAGGACGTGGGTCCTCGGCCGCGGCGGGAGGAAGTCGTCCACCTCCCGCTGCTCCGGGATGTCCACGGCCTCCACCGTGTGGCTCAGGTAGAACGCGTCCTCCGTGACCATCGCGGGGAGCCGGACGTCGTCCCGCTCCGCGAACCGGAACGCCATCAGCGTGGTGTCCAGGACCTCCTGGTTGCTCTCGCAGTACACCTGGATCCAGCCCGTGTCCCGCTGGGCCATCGTGTCCGTGTGGTCCGTCCAGATCGACCAGGGCGGGGCGACCGCGCGGTTCACGACCCCCATCACGACCGGGGCCCGCTGGCCCGCGGCCCAGAAGAGGAGCTCGTGCATCAGGAGGAGGCCCTGGCTCGACGTCGCCGTGTACGTCCGCGCGCCGACCGCGGACGCGCTCAGGCACGCCTGGAGGGCGCTGTGCTCGCTCTCGACCTTGATGAAGTCCGCGTCCAGCTCGCCCTCCGACACGAACTCCGCGAGCTTCTCGACGATCGTGGTCTGCGGGGTGATCGGGTACGCGCTGATCACCTGGACCCGGGCGAGCTTCGCGGCGAAGCTCTGGGCGTAGTTCCCGGTCACGATCTCCTTCGTTCCCACCGTCACTCCTCCCGGACCATCGCGATCGCCCTCGGGACGCACTCGTGCTCGCAGATTCCGCAGCCCTTGCAGAACTCCATCTTCACGTACGGGAAGCCCTCCCCGTCGAGGCCGATCGCCACGTCCGGGCAGAACTTCCAGCACACGTTGCACCGGGTGCACTTCGAGAGGTCGATCACGGGCGTGATCGTCCGCCAGCTCGCGGTGCCCTCCTCGTCCGTCGGGACGGTGGCGAAGAGCCCGCCCCGGAGGTCCTCGGCGGTCCGCGGGGCCTTCCGCTTCACCCGACCACCTCCGCGGGCGTCAGGACCCCGGCGTACGCGTCCCGGGCGGCGGCCGCGTTCTCCTCCGGCTTCGCGGGCACGGCCTCCGTGATCGCCGCCACGACGCTCTCGATCCCGACGAACCCACCCACGCGGGCGAGGGCCCCGAGGATCGCCGTGTTCACGATGGGCTGGGTGAGGCTCCCGAGGCCATGGGCAATCGCGATTGAGGTCGCGTCCACGGTCGCGACCCGGCCATCGAACGGGATCCCGAGGCGGTCCGGCGTCCGCTCCGTGTTCACGAGGAGGAGCCCGCCGGGCTTCGCGCCCGCCGTGACGGGGACGCCCTTCAGCAGGCCAGGGTCCAGGACCACGACGATGTCCGGGGTCGTGATGCTCGTCCGGAGGCGGATCGGGCGGTCGTCGATGCGGGAGAACGCGGTCACCGGGGCGCCCCGCCGCTCGACGCCGAAGAACGGGAACGACTGGACGGACTTGCCCTCGCGGAACGCGGCGCGGGCCAGCAGCTCCGCCGCGATCACGGTCCCCTGACCGCCGCGGCCATGGAATCGAATCTCCAACATGGCATCGCCGCTGGGACTCCGATGGGCCCCTAGCCGCTTTGACCTACGATAAGTATAGTATGTAGATTTTCCCGAAGATTTGCGGGTGCACCGGGTCCTCAGGCGTATGCCGGGGTCCTCAGGCGTACATTCCCTTGTAGTAGGTGTCCGTGGTCTGTGCCGTACTGGCTCGAACGTCGCGAAGCGCTTGACCGAGCACGAGCTGACAGCGCACCGCGGCGACCACAACCTCCTGAATGCCGTCGGCGAGACGCTGTACGGTCTCGGGTCGGTTGTCCGCGACGACAATCTTCTGTTCGACCCGTATTTGCTGCAGCACCTTGGGCTCCTTCTCGCCGAAAATCAGCGCATGTGCCGTCCGGCCCTCGGCCATCTCGCGCTTTACGATCAGGTACAACCGCTCGAGGAGATCCGGAGGCTGTCGCGCGAGGAGGGCCCCGTCCTCGGAGCCGATGTCCATTGGATAGAGAAGGAAAACGTAGCGCTTCTTGTCGATGCCAGTCAGGTTGTGCTTGCCGTGTTTGAGTACCAGGACCTTGGCCGTCTTCCCGGGTTCGACCTCGCCCTCCGCGTCCTCGACCGGCACATCCAGCGCCGACGCCGCCCGACGTAGCTGCTCAAGCACGCGGTCACCGAAGGCGCGGAATCTGTTCGAAGAATCCCGCTCGATCGCCCTCGTACAACTCGACGATCTCGGCGAGGCGACGCACGTCGACCCGTATGAGATTCGTTACCGGGAGCTTGAGGTGGGAGGTAGGTGTGACATCCGCCTCATGGTGCCTGTGTACTCGGTCGGGCATTGTGTTCACTCTCTCAGGGGCAGACGTGCACATGAACCTGCCCCCTAATAGTACACGACAACGACCATCCCCAATCCGAAACCGGGTTATACTCCCTCGCGTTCCGAGGCCTGGTTCCCATGGCGGCAGAGCGGATCGTGATCCTGGGGGCGGGCTTCGGCGGCCTCACCGTGGCCGAGGCGCTTGACCCCGTCGCGGGGATGGGGAAGGCGGACGTCACCCTCGTGGACCGGAACGCGATCTTCCAGATGGGGTTCTCGATGCAGTGGGTCTTCGCGGGCCGCCGGAGGCCGGACGAGGGCGAGCGCCCGTACAGCGCGCTCGCGACCCGGAACGTGCGGTTCGTGCACGACGAGGTCGCCGCGATCGACGTCGCGAACCGGTTCGTCCAGACGCGGTCCCGCCGCCTCCCGTACGACCACCTCGTGCTCGCCTTGGGCGCGGAACTCGCCCCCGAGCTCGTCCCGGGCCTGGGGGAGGGCGCGTACAACCTCTGCGACCTGGGGTCCGTGGGCCAGTTCCGCGCCGCCCTCGACTCGATCGAGAAGGGCGTCGCGATGATCGCGATCGCCTCGACCCCGTTCAAGTGCCCGCCCGCCCCGTACGAGTACGCGTTCCTGGCCCACGACATCCTCAAGGACCGCGGGGTGCGGGACAAGGTCCGCGTCGTCCTCACGACCCCGGAACCGCAGCCGATGCCCGTCGCGGGCAAGATCGTGGGCGAGCAGGTCAAGGCGATGATGGCGGAGCGGGGAATCGAGTACCTCCCGGGCCACAAGCCGAAGTGGGTGGACGTGCGGGCCCGGACCGTCGCGTACGAGAACGGCAAGGACCTCGGGTACGACGTGCTCGCCGCGATGTACCCTCACCGGGCGCCGAAGGTCGTCCGGGACGCGGGCCTCGCGGACGAGTCCGGGTTCGTGCCCGTCGAGCTCGGGACGTTCCGCACGTCGAAGGAAGGCGTCTACGCGATCGGCGACATGGCGGCGGTGAAGCTCCCGAACGGGAGCCCGCATCCGAAGGCGGGGGTGTTCGCGGAGGCGCAGGGGATGGCGGTCGCCCGGGCCCTCGCAGCGGCCCTCGGTGGCGAGGGGGCGGAGAAGTACGAGGGCCGGGGCGTGTGCTTCGTCGACACGGGCGAGGACAAGGCCGCCCCTGCGGAGATCCACCTCCTCGCGGAAGGAGGGCCGAAGGTGAGCCTGGAGGCGCCCTCAGTCGAGGGGCTCATGGGGAAGCGCAAGTTCGAGCGGGAGCGCTTCCTGCGCTGGTTCGGCGGGTGACCTGCCGGCCCACGTACACGCCCACCCCCGCCGACCGGCCGTCGGCGATTTGGGAAAACCCTTTTAACTATCACGATAGTTATGCCGGCCGCCTGCACGGGCGAGAGGGGGTTCCGTGGCGGGGAGGCGGGTTCGATGGTGCAGTCGACGGCTCGGTGGGCGAGCGCAGGGATCGTTCTGATGTTCGTGGGCACGCTGTTGATGACGGGGGCCGCGCCGGTCGCGGAGGCGCAGGGGACGGGCCCGACGATGCTCGTCCCGAACCTCGGCGTCCGGACCGTGGTGGGCGGTCTGGTGACGCCGAGCTCGATGGCGTTCCTGGGCCCCGGCGACTTCCTCGTCCTGGAGAAGAACACGGGGCGGGTCGTGCGGGTCACGGGCGGTGCGGTCGCGGGGACCGTGCTCGACCTCGCGGTGAACTTCGGGTCCGAGCGGGGCCTGCTCGGGATCGCGCTACACCCGGACTTCCCGCGGAACCCCGGCGTGTACCTGTACTGGACGGAGAGCACGACGGGCGCGGACACGAACGTCCTCGCGAACACGCCGCTCCTGGGGAACCGGGTGGACCGGTTCGTCTGGACGGACTCCGGCCTCGTGTTCGACCGGAACGTCATCCTGATTCGGGCGTACCAGGCGGACGCAGGCCAGCCCCTCCGTGGGAACCACAACGGCGGGGTGATCCGGTTCGGGCCGGACGGGAAGCTGTACATCATCACGGGGGACAACGGCCGGCGGGGATGGATGCAGAACCTCGCGTGCGGGCCGACCCCCGCGTGCCCGGGACCGACCGTGCCGGACGACCAGTTCGGCGGGCCCGAGACGGACAACGCGCACCGAACGGGCGTGATCCTGAGGCTCAACGACGACGGGTCCACCCCGGTCGACAACCCGTTCTACGCGGCGGGGACCGCGATCGGCGGGGAGGTCGGGGCGAACGTCCAGAGGCTCTTCGCGTACGGGATCCGGAACAGCTTCGGGATGGCCTTCGACCCGGTGTCCGGGGACCTCTGGGAGCAGGAGAACGCGGACGACTCGTTCGACGAGATCAACCGCGTGGAGCCGGGGATGAACGGCGGGTGGATCCAGATCATGGGCCCCGTGTCCCGGATCGCGCAGTTCAAGGAGATCGAGACGACGTTCGGCGGGAGGAACCTGCAGCAGATCCGGTGGCCCCCCTCGAACATCGCGGACACGCCGGGGGAGGCGCTGTCCCGCCTCCTGATGTTCCCGGGCGCGCACTACAGCGACCCGGAGTTCTCGTGGAAGTGGGCCGTGCCCCCCGCGGGAATTGGGTTCCTGAACAGCCGCGCGCTCGGCCCGCAGTACGAGAACGACCTGTTCGTGGGGGCGGCGACGCCCGCCACGTTCGGCGGGTACCTGTTCCACTTCCAGATCACGGGCAACCGGCTGAAGATCGGCGTGGACGACCCGCGGCTCGAGGACCGTGTCGCGGACAACTTCGCGAAGCACGACATCACGGAGAGCGAGAGCCTGCTCATCGGCGAGAACTTCGGGATCTCCACGGACATCCAAACGGGGCCGAACGGGAACCTCTTCGTGGTGTCCCTGTCGAACGGGGCTGTGTACGAGATCTACCGGACGAAATAGCGAACGGCGCCCTCACTCGAAGAGATCGTGGTGCCCGCACGGGCACTTGCCGGTCGCGTTCGGGTTCGTGATCGCGAAGCCGGAGGCCTCGAGCGACTCCGCGTAGTCGATCTCCGTCCCCTTGACGACCCGCGCGCTCGCGGGGTCCACGAGGAGCCTCACGCCGTGGGCCTCGACGACCTCGTCCCCCTCCGACGGCCCCTCCGAGGCCCGCAGGTCGTACGCGTGGCCCCGCCCGCCCATGCAGTGCGTCCGAAGGACGCGGAACCGGAGGGCCCGCCCGCCGTCGCCCTCCGCGTCGAGGAACCCTTTGATCTTGTCCGCGGCCCGCTCCGTCAACACGAGAAGCTCGGAATCCGCCATGGGAGTGCGATGGACCGCCGTCCCCTTGCCCCTTCCGCCTTCCAAGTGGAAGGCGCGCACTCGGCCTAGCGGGACGCGCCGTGGGCCTAGTGGGCGCGCCCCACCTCGGGCCTCGCCGCGCCCGCCTTGATCTTCTCGTACCGCTCCGCGTACAGCTTCTCGCAGGAGCGGCAGCAGACGTAGTGGTCCCGCCCGTCCATCTTCAGCTTGATCGGCTCCCCGTCGATCACCTTCCGGCACTGGAAGCAGATTAGGGACGTGGACAGCCCCTCGGATATCACCGCGCGCGGCTCGTCCTTTACGCGCTTCGTCGCGATGTGATGGCCGTACTCGAGGATGCCGTCCACCCCCTCGACCCGCTCGAGGAACGGGTCGACGAGGCCCCCGTCCGGGAGGACTGCCTCCGCGAGGACACGGGACCCGCGCGTGCGGACTGCCCACCGGACCTCGGGCATGGCGGCAATCGCGTCGCCCACCGCGTCCGCCTTGGCGGGCTGGCATTTCACGTCCAGTATCAGCGAGGTCTGGCCCAGTCGCTCCGGGTCCACGGACGCGTGGTACCCCGATAGGACCCCGAGCTGCTCGAGGGTCGCGACCCGCGCGCTGATCGTGGGGACGCTCACCCCGACGCGCTGGGCCAGGTCCCGGTACGACAGACGTCCGTCCTCCTGGAGCGCGCGGAGGATTTCAATGTCCGTCCGGTCGAGTTCCATCAGGACCATCCCACGGCCGTGGCGACCCATAAAGGTTGGCGGGGCCGCCCCCTTCCATCCGGGACCGGGGGAGGGTGCCGGGCCTTCCGAACGGAAGCCGGAACCCAATTGCCGGCCCCCTCCATATGCGTCGCGATGCCTCAGTGTGCGGGGTGCGGGAAGCGGATGGCCCGCGCGCGCGTTCGAGAGGAGCTAGACGGCCGCGTACGTCCTTATTGCTCCCTCGAGTGTCTTCGGATCGACCTCCGTGGGCGGGTCCGCCACGGACGCCACGGGGAGACCTGAGACTATGGTGTCAATCGCAGCGAAGAACCTGCTCCACGACCGCACCCGCCTCGCGATCAGCGCCGGCGGCGTCGGATTCGCGATCATGCTCGTCTTGGTCCTCGGCGCCACGTACGACGGCGTCTACCGCCAGGCGGGCCTGTTCGTGGAGAACAGCGGCGCGGACCTCTTCGTCGGCCAGGCCGGCGTCGCGGACACCCTCCACAGCTTCTCGATCCTGCCCCTCAACCTCACCGACGACATCGCGGCGATCCCGGGTGTGGAGCGCGTGTGCGCGATCATCTCCCGGACGGTGGAGGCCCACATCGGGGCCGCGGAGCATCCCCGCTTCGTCCTCGTCGGATACAACGAGAGCCATGGCACCGCGGCCCCATGGAAGATGCTCGAGGGCGGGAGGCTTCCCGGACCCGGAGAGATCGTGATCGACCAGGTCCTCGCTCGGAAAGACGGGGTCTCCCTGGGCGCCGAGGTCACGCTTGGCGGGCGGACGTTCCGAGTCTCCGGTGTCAGCGTCGAAACGAACATGTTCATCATGCAATACGCGTTCGTTCGCTTCGAGGAGATTCAGGGGATTGTCCTGCCTCCCGGGTCCGTCACGTACTTCCTCGTGAAGGTTTCCGCAGGGTACGACGCCCGCGCAATCGGGGACGAAATCGAGCGCCGCGTGGCGGGGGTGGACGCGTTCACGATCGGCGAGCTCGCCTCGAACAACCGCGAGGTGATCTCCGGGTCCTTCCTCCCGATCCTCCTCGTCCTGTACGTGACCGGCTTCGTCATCGGCATCGCGGTCATCGGCCTGACCGTCTACGCCGCCACCATGGAGCGGTCGCGGGAGTACGGCATCCTGAAGGCGATCGGGGCGGGGAACCGCAGGCTCGCGGGGCTCGTGCTCGCGCAGGCCATCCTGCTCGCGGTCTTCGGCTTCCTCGCGGGCCTCCTAATCACGGGGGCGGCGGGCCTGATCATCGGGGCGGCGGTCCCGGAGATGACGCTGTACTTCACGCCGGCGGCACTCCCCCAGGTCTTCGTGGCCTCAATCGGGATGAGCATCGTCGCGGCCTCCCTGCCGCTGGGGCGACTCGCGCGGATCGACCCCGCCTCAGTCTTCCGGAGGGGGTGAGGATGGACGCGCTGCGGGCTGCAGGCCTGACGAAGACGTACGGGGAGGGCGACGCTGCAGTTCGAGCGGTGGACGCCGCATCCCTCGCCCTCAGAGCAGGCGAGGTCACCCTCATCATGGGCCCCTCGGGGAGCGGAAAGACGACCCTTCTGTTCCTCCTCGGCGGCCTGCTCCATCCGACCGCGGGCCACGTCTGGGTCAACGGGCACGACCTCGCGGGCCTGCGGGAGCGGGAGCTGCCGGGGATACGCCTCCGGAACTTCGGCTTCGTATTCCAGGACTTCAACCTGCTCGCGAACCTCACCGCGCAGGAAAACGTGCAGGTGCCCATGGAGCTCGCGAGCGTGCGGCCCGTCAAGGCCCGTGAGCGGGCGGCGAAGATTCTGTCCGCCCTCGGGTTGCGGAAGCGGCTCGATTTCCTCCCTGAGAAACTGAGCGGCGGGGAGAAGCAACGGGTCTCCATCGCGCGGGCCCTCGCGAACGGGCCGCGGGTCCTCCTCGCAGACGAACCGACCGCGAACCTCGACAGCGCGCTCGGGAAGACCGTGGCGGGACTTCTCCGTCGAATCGCCCGCGCGACCCGGGCCGCCGTCCTCATCGTCAGCCACGACTCCCGGATCGTCGAGGTGGCGGACCGCCTCCTTCTGATGGAGGACGGCCGGCTCCGGACGATGCCGTGAGGCCCCGGGGCGGACCTTACAAGTGTTAAGCAAAGGCTCCATGACCCTCCCCGGCTTCGGGGCCCTCCGGAGCAGTCGCGATGGCGGTCGACCCGGTGTGCGGCATGTACGTGGACGAGGCGACGTCCACGCTGAACGCGGTCGTGGGCGGGAGGAAGTACTACTTCTGCTCCACGACATGCGTGGAGACGTTCCTCGAGCCGGAGAAGGAGATGAAGAAGCTCCGGTTCCTCGTCGCCTTCTCGTTCGCCCTCGGGATCCCCGCGTTCCTCCTGTCCCTCGCGATGGAGCTGCGCTGGACCCCGGATGCGTGGATGAGCCCGATCGTCGGGCGGCTCGACGTGTTCACCGTCGTGGTCTTCCTGCTCGCCACGCCCGTCCAGTTCTGGCCCGGATGGCGGTTCTACCGCGGCACGGTGGATGCGATCAAGAACCGCAGCGCGAACATGGACGTCCTCATCGCGATGGGGACGACCGCGGCGTGGGCGTACAGCACGGCGATCCTGGTCGCCCTCCCCCTGGGGATGAACGTCGACCCCTCCGTGTACTACGACACCGCCGCGATCATCATCGCCCTGATCCTCCTCGGCAAGTACTTCGAGGAGGTCGCGAAGGGGCGGGCCTCCGAGGCCCTGCGGAAGCTGATGGACCTCCAGCCCCGCACCGCGAAGGTCCTCCGGGACGGGAAGGAGGAGGACGTCCCGGTGGAGCTCGTCGAGGCCGACGACGTCGTCGTCGTGCGGCCCGGGGAGCGGATCCCCGTCGACGGCGTGATCGCGGACGGATTCTCGAGCATCGACGAGTCGATGATCACGGGCGAGTCCCTCCCCGTCGAGAAGAAGGCGGGCGACCCCGTCATCGGCGCGACGATCAACAAGTCCGGCCTCCTGAAGGTCCGGGCCACGAAGGTCGGCAAGGACACGACCCTGTCCCAGATCATCCAGCTCGTCGAGGACGCGCAGCTCTCGCGGGCCCCGATCCAGCGGCTCGCGGACCGGGTCGCGGCGGTGTTCGTCCCCGCCGTGATCCTCGTGGCACTGGGGGCGGCCCTGTACTGGTACTTCCTCGGGTTCGCGACGTGGACCCCGACCCTCCAGGGGTACGGCCTCCACACCCCCCTCACCGCGTCCCTCTTCGTGTTCGTCGCGGTGATCATTATCGCGTGCCCGTGCGCGCTCGGCATCGCGACGCCGACCGCGATCATGGTCGGCACCGGGAAGGGTGCAGAGAACGGCCTGCTCATCAAGGGCGGGGAGTACCTGGAGAAGGCGGAGCGGCTCACGACCGTCGTGTTCGACAAGACGGGCACCCTGACGAAGGGGAAGCCGTCCGTCACGGACATCGTCGCGTTCACGGGTGCGACGGAGGACCGAGTGCTCGCCCTCGCCGCGTCCGCGGAGAAGGGCTCCGAGCACCCGCTCGGGGAGGCGATCGTGCGGCGGGCGACGGAGCGCGGCCTCCCGCTCTCGGACCCGGAGGGCTTCGAGGCGATCCCGGGCCTCGGGGTCCGCGCCCGCGTGGGCCCAACCGCGGTCTTGCTCGGAAACCGGAGGCTCATGGAGCAGACGGGCATCCCCACGGCGCCCGTCGAGGCGGATCTCGCCCGCCTCGAGTCGGAGGGGAAGACCGCGATGCTCCTCGCGGCGGACGGGCGGTTGGCGGGCGTGATCGCGGTCGCGGACACGCTGAAGGAGAACTCGAAGGCCGCGATCGCCGCGCTGCAGCGGATGGGCGTCGAGACGATCATGCTCACGGGCGACAACCGGCGGACCGCGGAGGCGATCGCCCGGCAGCTCGGAATCAACGACGTCCTCGCGGAAGTCCTGCCCGGGCAGAAGGCGGAGAAGGTGAAGGAGCTCCAGTCCCGGGGGAAGGTCGTCGCGATGGTCGGGGACGGGATCAACGACGCGCCCGCCCTCGCGCAGTCGGACGTGGGCATCGCCCTCGGGAGCGGGACGGACGTCGCGATGGAGGCGGGCGGGATCGTCCTGATCAAGGACGACCTCCGGGACGTGGTGGCGTCGATCCAGCTGAGCAAGCGGACGGTCCGGAAGATCAAGACGAACCTGTTCTGGGCGTTCTTCTACAACAGCGCCCTGATCCCGGTCGCGGCGGGCGTGCTCGTGGCCCTGGGCGTGATGCTCGACCCGATCCTGGCGGGGGCCGCGATGGGCTTCAGCTCCGTGTCCGTCGTGACGAACTCCCTCACCCTCAAGCGCTTCAAGCCGAGACTGTGAACCACAAAGGAGGTGACAGATGGAAAAGGACCCAATCTGCGGGATGACGGTGGACCCGGGGATGACGAAGATCACGTCGACCTACGGCGGGAAGGCGTGGTACTTCTGCTCCGCGGGCTGCAAGCGGTCGTTCGACAAGAATCCCGCGAAGTACGCGAAGTGAGGCGGCCCGCGGGGCCGCCCCGTCCCTATTTCCAGTACGGACACAACGTTCATGGCCCACGCGCTTGCGTGCGCCGAGCGTGGGGAGCCTCCGGGCCGTGTGGGCCCAGATGAAGTGGTCCCGCCCTCTCCTGTTCCTGTTCGGGCTCGACCTGTTCTGGGTCGTGTCGATCTTCCTCGCGCCCGCCACGATCGCGCCCGGGACGTTCTCGTTCACCGTGGGCCGCGCGAACGTCGTGGACCACTGGGACCTGTACTCGACGGACGCGTTCAACTGGTACGCGAAGGTCGTGTACGTCCTCGGGGACGCGGAGTGCCACCAGCTCTGGTACCGCTCCCTGTGGATCAACGGGAACCAGATGCCCGTGGACGCGCGGGACACGAGCCTGTACATCTACGGTCTCTTCGGGCTGTTCTGGGCGATGATGACGCCCGCCGCGATCACGACGAGCGCCGGGGTCGTGAACGCGTTCCCGCCGCGGGTCCGGCAGTGGGCCCGCCGCGTCGGCCCGGTCCCGTTCACCGCCTTGGTCGTGGCCGCCAGCCTGCTTCCCCTCGCGGTGGACGGGTTCACGCAGCTCTTCTCCACCTACACGCACTACGAGAGCACGAACGCGACGCGGATCTTCACCGGTGCCCCCGCGGGCCTCGTCGTGGGGCTCCTCCTCGGCATGATGGTGAAGGCCCTGAAGCAGTTCCGGGTCGAGCACGACCGCGCGCGGGCCCTCGCGTCGCGGAGCAGTGGGGCCGCCCCGCCGCGGGAGACGTCTGGCACAGGTTCATCTACCCGCTAGGCCGTTCGGGCGGCGGTGAACGCGCGCGCCCTCTGGGCGGGCATGACCTGGAGCCGCGGGCTCTTCGTCCTCTTCGCCCTCAACGCGGTCTGGATCGCCTCCCTCTTCCTCGCGCCCCTCACGATCGCCCCGGGCACGTTCGCGTTCACGGTCGGCGGCGCGAACACGGTGGACCACTGGAACCTGTACTCGAGCCCCGCCTTCAACTGGTACGCGAAGCTCATCTACACGATCGGCGACTCGCAGTGCCACCAGCTGTGGTTCCGGTCCCTGTGGATCAACGGGAACCAGATGCCGATCGACGCCCGCATGGCGAGCCTGTACATCTTCGCCGGGTTCGGCATGTTCTGGGCGATGATGACGCCGGCGTCGGTCAGCGTGAGCCGCGGGATCGCGAACGCGTTCCCCGGTTGGATCCGCCGATGGGCGGAGCGGGTGGGCGTCGTCCCGTTCGCCGCGCTGCTCCTCGTGATCGGCCTCCTGCCGGTCGCGCTGGACGGGTTCACGCAGCTCTTCTCCGCGTACACCCAATACGAGAGCACGAACGCGACGCGAATCCTCACCGGAGTCCCGGGCGGGCTCGTGACGGGCCTGCTCCTCGGGATGATGGTGAAGTCCCTCAAGCAGTTCAACCTCGAGTACGCGGCGGTGCGCGCGGCACGGAGTCCGGAGCGCCCGGACAAAGTGTAATAAGCCCGCCCCAATTGCGACCTCCGTGGCGAAGAAGAAACGGAAGGAGGAGCCCGAGGTTGAGGTCCCGGACTTCGACGAAGTCAAGTTCATGAGGGGGGAGATGCGGGCCCTCCGGGTCACGGTCCTCGTGGTCCTGTGGGCGATCCCCGCCGCCCTCGTGAGCTGGGTCCTCACCGTCCCGCCCCTCAGCGTCTCCGTGGTCGCGTTCTTCGCCGGGATCGGGATGCTGTTCCTCCTGAAGTGGGTCCTGCCGATCCTGCGGGTGGACATCTCCGAGTGGAAGCGGAAGGACTGGATGGGGCAGGGGTCCACGTTCTTCTTCACCTGGCTCGCGGTCTGGCTCCTCCTCCTGAACCCGCCGTTCACGGACCTCACCCCGCCGCTGATCGTCGGCGTGAACGTGGGCGGGGTCCCGGTCGCGTGCGGATCCCGGGTCAATCCCGACGGGTACCTGCCGATCCTGAACGTGTCCGTCGGGGACAACGTCGCCGTCACTTCCGTGACATGGCAACCGTCCGGGTCGGGCGCGAACCTCATGGAGCACCCTAGCGGTATTCTGTGGAGGACGGCGGGGCCGGTCCCTCGCGGCACTGGCATCACGATCGTTGCGAAGGATGGGAACGGAAACGCCGCGGTCTGCGGGATTCTCGTCGATTAAACGACTCTACCGCTCCCACGGGAACCGCTTGTCGAAGAACGCCGTGAGGGCGCCCGCGTGCGGGGCCCGCACCGCGTCCGCGTCCACGCGGATCCGGAGCCCGCGGCGGGCCGCGCGGTCCAGGTCCCGGCCCAGGCTGAGGGTCCGGAACTCCCGCTTCAGGAGGGCGGCCGCGTCCGAGGCCTCCCGCCACACCTCCACGACCCACCGCTCCCCGCGCAGGTACGGCCCCGCGGCCCGGCGCCTCGAACGGGTCCACTTCCGGAGGAATTCGTCCGCGTTGCGCACCCAGGCGGGCGGGCCCTCGTGGACCTGCACCCGCGGCCGCGCGAACACCTCGAACTCGAACACGAGGAGGACCTCCTTCCCCTCGATGCCCGACGTCGAGTGGAGGACCTCGAAGCCCTGGCGGCGCAGCAGGTCGAGGACCGCGCGGTGGGCCTTGCGGACCTGCGGGTACGAGACGTCCTCCGTGAGGGCCGGGGCGGGGATTGCGACGGAGAGGAGGCGGGTCGCCCGCCGCCTCAGCAGGGCGCGGAGCTGCGGGACCGTCCTCGGCCGCAGGGGCCGCGAGAAGTAGAACCGCTCCGACGGCTTCCCGAGGTACGCGCGGGCCGCGTGCGCGAACGTCGCCATCTGCTCCGAGGACACCGCGCTCGCGACGTTCCGGTTCCCGTCGACCGGGTCCACGACGACGAGCGGCTCCTCGAACCTCCGGGTCGCCTTCGCGTCCAGCTCGAGCACGGTCCCCGCCCGCCACGAGCCTGCCGCCTCGAGGACCCCGCGGAACGTGCCGTGCTTCAGGACGAGCAGCTCGCACAGGTACCCGGAGAACCCGCGGACCTTCGCCTCCGCCCCGTACACGCCGATCCCCTCCGTCCACGCCTTCAGGAGGCGGACCTCGTTCCCCTGGCCCTCCGCCAGGTGGCCGAGCACGTAGTCCACGTGGAGGGGCGTGCGGTCCACCGCGGACAGCCGCTGGGCCGCGTCCGTGATCCGGTAGCACGGAACGATCTCGACCTCGAAGCCCCGGAACCAGCCCCGCGTGTACGGGTGCTCCGCGTACATCCGCACGGGCCGGTCGAGCAGGTCGCCGAGCGCGAGCCCCTCCTTCTCCAGCGTCTCCCTCGGGACGTCCGGCGGGAAGGCGACGAACATGTCGATCTCCGTCGAGGTCAGGTGGGTGCCCTTCGCGACGGAGCCCACGAGGATCGGCTTCGCGTCCAGGCCCGCCGCGGCGATCCGCTCGGACAGCGCGTCGGAGAGCACGTGGACGACCGCGTGGAGGCGGGTTTCCTCTTCCTCGTCCGGCACGATCTTCCGGAGGACGCGCTCTTCCACGGGGCCCATGGGGGCGGGAATCCCGGGGGACTATAAAGAATGCCGCGCGGGGCGGGCCTCCCCGAGCGTCAGCCGAGGAGCCCGTTCGCGCGCGCGACCGCGAGGACGCCGTTGATCACGAACTGGACCCCGACCGCCGCGAGGAGGAGCCCGAGGATCCGGGAGAGCGCGAGCGTCCCCGTCCGCCCGACCCGCGAGAAGATCCGGTCCGCGTACGTGAGGGCCGCGAAGCTCGCGAGGACCGCGACGAGGATTCCCGCGAACACGAACGTCTTGTCGAGCGGGGAGGCCGTGTCGTGGGACATCAACACCATCACCGTGCTGATCGCGCCGGGGCCCGCGAGCAGCGGGATGCCGAGCGGCACGACCCCGACCGCCTGGCGCTCGAGGGCCTCCGCGTGCTCCCGCTCCGTCGTTTTCGTGCGGGGCCGCTCCCCGTGGAGCATCTCGAACCCGACGCTGAACAGGAGGAGCCCGCCCGCGATCTGGAACGCGGGCACGGTGATGCTGAACGCGATAAAGATCCACTGGCCGACGAGGCCGAACACGAGGAGCGCGAGCAGGGCGACGAGGCAGCTCTTCTGGATCACGGCCCGCTTGTCCGCGGGCGGGTAGCCCTCCGTGAGGGCCGCGAAGAACGGGACCGCGCCGATCGGGTCGACGACCGCGAAGATCGAGGCCACGGCCGTCAGGCCGAACGCGAGGTCCACCATCGTTTCCGGGGACGGGAGGCGGCGCGGGCCTTATGGCTTTCGCATCGAAGCAGGATTGCCTGACGGAACCCGCATGAGCTTCATCCAGCCGCCGCCCTCGTACACGGCGAGGCGGCGGGAGACCGCGACCCTCTCGAACTCGTCCCAGGTGATGACCTCGAGGCGGTCGTCCTTCCGGGTCGAGAAGCGGAGCGTGTTTGTCCCGCGCACCTTCGTGGGCCGGACGCCCTTCCGCTCCGCGATCTCGCGGGCCGTCCCGAAGTCGATCTGACGAAGTGCCGTCATGTCCATCCCTTCGCCGCGGGGCCGCCGCGGCGGGCCGCGATGGCTCCGCGAGTTATAAGTGTCTTGCGTTTGTCGGACGCGCCCGCGTTGACAAACGGGGGGCCCCGCCTCCCGTGCGGGACCGCCCGCGGGCGTTTTCACGCGTGATTCTGGCGGCGGCGTTACTTATATAGAGAATGACGGGTGAATCCCCTTCGGACCCGAGAGGGGTGCCCGCATGGCCGACAAGACCACTCCGGAGCGGATCGCCGCGACCGACATCGGGAGCGCCATCAAGGCGAAGGTGGACAAGCTCAAGGAGGCGCAGACCCAGGTCGACGCGCAGAAGAAGGAGCTCGACGTCGAACGGAGGAAGCTCGACGCGGACAAGCGGGAGCTCGCGAAGATGGAGCAGGCCCTCGAGGCCCTCAAGGAGGACCTGGACCGCCGCGACGACGAGCTGTCCCGGCGGGAGGGAGAGCTCGGGAAGGACCGGAAGTCCCTCCACGACCTCCAGGAGAAGCTCGGGGGCGAGGACAACCGCCTGAAGGAGTGGGCGAAGGCCCTTCAGAACACGGAGCAGCAGATCGAGTCCCTCCAGGACAAAGCGAAGTCGGAGCGGGACGAGGTCGGCGCGAGGCTCGCGGAGGCGAACGCGAAGATTGTGTCCCTCGTGGAGCGGGAGGAGCTCGTCGCGAGCCGCGAGGCGGCCCTCGCGGACAGCCTGGAGCGGGTCACGAAAATCGGCGAGTCGATCGCGGGGCGGGAGAAGACCATCGCCGCGCAGCAGGAGGACTTCATCCGCCTCCAGAACGAGCGGGTCGCTTCCCTCCAGCGGCGGGAGGAGGAGACGTCGGCCCTCATGGAGACGTTCAACAAGCGGATGAAGGAGCAGGAGGGCCAGTTCACGAACCTCTCGACGATGGAGCAGACCCTGAAGTCTGAGCTCGAGAAGCTCGCGAAGGAGCGGGCGCGGCTCGTCGTGAAGGAGCGGAACATCCTGGAGGTCGAGCGGAGCCTCGCGTCCGCGTTCGAGGCGAGCGGGATCGAGTGGGAGCCCGCCGGGGAGGCGCCCGCGAAGGCGTCCCCGCCGCCGCCCCCGAGGGCCGCCGGAGAGCGGCCGCCCGCCCCCGAGCCCGCGCGCGGCGCCCCGCCGCCCCCGCCGCCGAAGCAGAAGGAGACCCTGGAGCAGGAGTTCGAGAAGGTCGTGGCGGGCTCGGGCAAGGCGACGAAGGCCGACGCGATCGACCGGATGAACCGGGCCCTCGAGATCGCGAAGCGGGCGCGGGACGCGGGCCAGGACGTCACGGAGGTCCGGAGGAT
>Ga0209751_10002810_pt1 | contig 17180 bp, 20 predicted proteins | sample RifCSP13_1_FD_184019 | JGI IMG/M metagenome (GOLD analysis project Ga0209751, IMG submission 184019) | Soil microbial communities from Rifle, Colorado - Rifle CSP2_sed 13_1 (SPAdes) (version 2) | ecosystem: Environmental > Terrestrial > Deep subsurface > Rock core/Sediment | place: Rifle... | reverse complement strand
TTGATTCATTTGATTAGCAGGATTGCTCACTCGTGCCGTATACGCGATCAATTCCTCCGCAGACAGGTGTTCCAAATCTCCTGATGGCTTTGTCAGAGAAATAAGTTTTACACTACATGTTTCCATTATGATACCCGTTCTTGAAGATTGAACATACGAAGCCACCAGTCCTTGTCTTGTTGCCGGTACTTTCGCCGGCTAAGCCACCCTTGTACGGTACAACGAATTTGTTCTTGTCTTCGTTGCCCCATATATGGCCGAATAATTCTCATCCATTCAACGGCAGTTAGTCCATTGCAACCAGTACCCCACATTCGCTTACCAGTAACAGTGAGATTTTGTTTCCATACATTTGTCTTCATAATAGAAGCAGCACGCTCAATTACATCGTAGTCTGACATTTGCAAAAGCATTCGTGGCACATTACCAGTTAGACAAAATGTACCATCTCCTTCCCATAATCCCGCCAACCAGGAAGCGTCCATGACTGTGAAAAATGGTAGTAAAGGAATCTTCGGCCACGAATAACAATCAATAGCGGTATGTACATCATCAACTGTATGGAATACACCCGAAAAAAATTGAGACATTACATCTAAACGTTCTGGTTCTCCTTCTTCATCTAATAACATGAAAACAGGCTTACCTTGGCCAGACATAAAGCCCGCTTCCGTGTGCCCGCTACGTCCCGCCGGTAAAGCTAGCACCGCAGCATGGCAACGATTAAGATGGAAATGATCAAAAGCATATACATGTTTAGCGGAGTGATTTGAAAGCGCCTGTTCGTAAGTATGCCCTCTTCCGCGCTCATAATCCCGCCAGGCGTCATCCGCTCCCGACCCGGCTGAGTACCAGTTTTCGAATACTTCGGTATTCTTAGTTCTAAGCCTGGTGGCGATCTGAGGTATACGGGCATTCCGTAATGAACCGATCAGGTATATACTACGGTAATTATCTACTAATCGATCCCTCATCTTTTATTTCCGTAAATTAGGCACATGATAGAATCAGACAACTCTTCGCCATACTCTGCTAAGTATTGAAGCAAGCATGGGCCGTGTAGGTACTTGGCTACTATCAGTGGTGGAGGAGGCTCCACTTGAACATAGATCTCATCATTGTCTAATGGCAGGGTACACTTAGCGCAGATGAACTTGGCCGATTCCTGGATCTTAGTCATAGTGGCCGCAATATCGTCCGGATCTAAGTCGTTAGCTAGACACCACTCCCGCCAGCTCTCGGCAGAGAAGCCCCACATCATGCTTTGACTTCGGTACCATCAGGCAATATAACTCGACCTTTATCTGTAATATTACAAATATATTCAGTCCATTCTTTTGGATTTGATTGACTAATCCAAACTAACCCAAAGCCCCAAAGCCACGCACTTGGACTGTGCATATAAATTGGCTGAAGTTCACTCAAGCATCCAACCGAAAATGCAACCCGACGTTCTTTTATGAAAGGATCTCTATATGAATCCATTTGTTGTCTATGTACGTGTCCATACACCACTGAAACCGATTTGGATCTATCTAAATGAAATGCAGCACTATTACGTGAAGCCGACCAGCCATGAACTGCGATCAGGTTTTTCGTTATTGGATAATAGGGCAGAATTGGAGCACTATTTTGTAGGTAAGGTATGTATTTAAAATTAGATCTACCTTTAGATAATAGATATTCAGGTGAAATAGAGTCATACAAAGACTGAGCCCCTGCTCCGTGGTCTATAGCCCATCGAGTAATTCTGCTGTTACCAGTAAAATTTACTTTACCGTTACGTCTGGTAATTAACGTACCATCAATACTTTGAATTGAAATTACAGTATCAATAATTTTAGTGTCACTAATTTTTGTGAAAGGTTTATTACTTAATATGTTTGTATATATTTTAACATGATATTGTGATTTACAGTCGAGCTTAAATCCGCTAAGATTTTTTAAATTGCCTTTAATTACACATGGAATATTATTTGTAATACTTGCTAGTTGCAGAATATTAGCAGCGCATTCATCAGTAGTCTTCCATAGTACGTATTTAGCCCCATTAGTGTTTTTAAAACTACCATAAGTGTGTCTTATTTCTTCGATAACTACTTTAAGTTGATTTTCATTTAAATTTACCCAATTTTTTGGTATAGTTTTATTATTATTTAACTGGGAAATTAGATGTCGCGCTTGTTCTGAATATAAACAAATGTAGTAGGGTTGAAGTTTATTAACCCCTGATTTTGTTGCTTTACGAATAGTATATTTAATATCTAAGTCGTTTAAAAGAGTTTGAAGTCTTTCAATTTTTCTTGGTTTGCTTAATTTCCATTGAACCCTTGCTTTGATTCCTGATCCTATTACAAAAGTTGCACCCATAATAGCTTGAATCATCAATCGTAATTCATTATCGGACTCTATGATTGTTGACGTTTTCTTACTTAGCCCAGAATAAGTAAAACGATGTTGCTTAATTTTTCCTATTTCCATAGGAATTAATTTATTGTCTACATATATTTTATGTGTATTTGATACTAATTCATCTGACATATTCCCTGTGACGGAATATAAAGGCGCTGGATATCGAGATAGCGCTTCAGGTAGATTATATGTAATATTTATATTGGAATCAAAACTCGCAATCTTGTCGTACATTGTTAATTTGGATGCAACGATCCAACCATTATCAGTGAGAACCTCTGTATCTATTTGGATTGACTCATGATTTCCTTCTACAAACGCTGTCTCAGTTTTTGTATATTTTTGAGCAAAATCTATAAAATCATTTCCCGGTTTCACCTCTTCTTCAATAAAATTAGATTGTCGTAATTCTTTTAATGTTTTAGCTCCATGGGTACTAAAAGCTCCACAATCTAACATGTCCCCCAAAAATACTGTACGTGTAGGCTTAAGAATTGTTAATGCTTTTTTAGTCACTTCAACCGCTTGTTTGTTTTCAATAGGGAAGTGCACATCAGGTATTATCATTACTAGATGTCCGCCTGATGCTTTCTTTGCCATCATTCTGCCTCGTATCGGGCCATGATGTCTTCTTCATGCATGATGAGCAGCGACTTCTCTCCAACAGTCACTTCATTGCCCGCGTACTTGGAGAAGAGGACTCGATCTCCCGGCTTCACGAAGCGACATTCAGTAGCCACCGTAACAACGACGCCTTCCTGCGGCTTTTCCTTGACTGCATCGGGGATGATGATACCGCCTGGAGTTGTGGCAACGTTCTCGACTACCTCCACCAGGACTCGATTGAATAGAGGTACGGCTTTCATTTTGTCTCCTTGAGCTTTACTACTAGCGTCTTATACCAGTCGATGAATTCGACTAGATCGAAACGTATCTCACCCTTCGGTCCGCCTTCGCCTGTCGTCTGCCATATGACGGCACCGATCGTGCCCTTGAGTGCGTTGTATTGAGCTTGCTTCATAGCCTTGCGGCCTGGATCTGCTGCGGTCTTCTTCGCTTCTACCGTCACCGGAAAAGAACGACGGGCAGCGGGACTCATCATAAGGTCTGCTCCTCCGCTGCCCATAGGTCTACTAACCACGTCACCTTCGTCTAGCCCGAATTTCTCGGTGATTAGACGAGCAATTTCCTGTTGCCATTTTCGCCCCTTCGATTTAGCACTGCTCGGTCTAATCTTTGCCACGTTGTTCGTTCCTTGCTAGTCTTGCTAGACTCCCATGATAGTTTCTATCTCTATTATAGGACAAGCCGAATTTCGTTGTGCCAGCCCCTTCTCCTGCCGCTCGCTGCTCATCAAGCGCCTCAGGTTGCGGGACAGCATGATCCGTTTCGCTAACGAAGGTCTTCGGCTGGCGTCGCCATTCCTTGTAGGCTTTCCACGAAAGGATCAGGAAGATGATCTCCCACAGCCAGATGCTAGACATCCCCATCATAACGCCAAGTACAATCCAACCTACGTTGCCGAACATGCGGAGCCCCCAACCGTTAATGTCTCGCTTACCAAGGAACCACGTTCCTATCGCCAGGAAGGCGTAGAAAACGTGGCCGAACATATCTATTTCGTTCATTTAAATGCCATATAGATTCGTTCATTCCAACACTTGACGTATTCCCAACGGGGAAAATAGTACGCAACCCGTTGCCATATCATTTTCCTGTACCAATGATACTTCACGGCCTTACCTCATCTTTGGGTGTAACTAACGGCACACCCACCAGCTTGTTGTACGGATCATAGACAGCATCCACAATCCCAATATCGATGATTGCCTTAGCACCCAGGAGCCAAAACTCGGCCTTCTTGGTCTGCTTCTTCTTCCAGAATTCCGCATCATGCTTCGTGTGGCGAGCCATGAGCTCAAACCATGAATCAGTCATCCAGTCTTCGAAGTCTCGGCGATCTCTGGCTTCTGAAGCCTTCAGTTCACCTTGCCCCATGCCGCCTCGATACTCGTGAGCCATAACGACGCAGTTCTCAGTAGCATAGCGCTTGTGCCCGCATGCCAGCATTAGAACCCCCGCTGAAGCCACCTCACCATGTCCGATGATAGTTACTTCAAAGGGTGCTGACCGTATAAAGTCATAAAACTGATAAGATGAGGTTACATCTCCACCTGGTGTGCATAGCCAGATAGTTACAGGCGCTTTGTCGTCCAGTCGGACAAGTTCCCACATGATGCTTTGAAACCAACAACCAAACCCGCTCTCAACTTCACCTTCGACCCAAACCGTTCGGGTTTCAAAGTCAACAAAGAGTCTACGGTTCTGCTCCCATCGGGACTCCTGTGCTCGCACATGAGTAAGCGACGAATTGACAACTTCGTGTTCATCTTCTTGATTCGTAAGACCCACCATCATTGCTCCAGTCGTGAAACGCCACGCTCCTTGACTACCCGTACCTGATTCGGAATCAACATCTTCAATGACTCCTCGTTGCTGACCAAAAGGATTGTGTCCTTTTTCTTGGCCATGTAGGCTTGTAGGTAGTTGACTACCAGTTCGGAGTTGCGAGCATCGAGGGACATGAAAGGTTCATCTAAGATCGCCAGCTTACTTGGTCCGTCCACTTGGGACTCTGCAAGGTCTGCAAGCGCCATTCCGACAGCAAAATTAACCATCTGCTTTTCTCCCCCCGAGAGAGAATCATAAGTTCCGCCGCCAGTGGAAGAGTCAACTGAGACAGTGAATTCGTTCTTTTCATCGGTACTCTTCAACACTTTCGTAGTTGTGAAAGTGACCTTCATCTGCGGATTTCCCAACGCACTCAAGTGTATTCTACTCTTATGTTCCAGAAACGGGCATACCTGGCGGAGCAATTCGTTTTTCAGTTCTTTGTTGAACGAACCTAGCCAGAACTCAAGCGCTGTAACCTCTTTAGCAGTCTCATCAATTTTCGCTTTGAAGGCATTATATTGACTGACTACATTGTTCATTCGCTTTGCATTCTCTTCGTACAAAGCGGCATATGGGTTCTTTGCTTCCATAGCATCAGCCAATGCAAACTCAAGTTGCTGGACCTTAATGTCAGACGCCTGTGTCCTCAAGGTATCCAATTCTCGCTGCCGTGCTGCGAAGTTCTGATTTCCGGTGTAGAGGTCAGCTAGAACGTGACGTGACATTTCTAGCCCACCCTCGACCGCCTGAAGGTACTCCTTAGCTGTAGTCTTGGCTGCTAGAAGTTCGTCCTTTTTGCCTAGGTATTCTTGTCGATCCTTGATGAAACGCGCAATTGCTTCCGGGGTAAACGGTACTTTGCATGTAGGACAGATAGGAGCCTTCTCTGGTTCTGGTACTGCCTTCAGGATCAGTAGGTTCCGATCAGAGTGATTAATGATGTCTTTATACGTCTTCAGATATGGCGTTAACTTAGAAATCTCCGCATTGGCCTCATCGATCATCTGTTGGGTCAAGATCGGATTGTACATGTTCTTTAGTAGGTCTTCTAGCTCACACATGCGCTCATGGCCTTCACCTGTGACTTGTAACGCTTCAAGCTGTGCTGTTAGGTTAGCAATAGAAACAATCTGATCTTGTTCCCACTTATCGACCGAGGTTGAGAGTACACGTTCCTGGCGTTGGCATTCCTGTAGCTGCCCTTGAGTTTCCGTTACCCGATCAACGTAGCGTTGGACTACTTGTTTTACTAGACCGTGGTAGTGCCTGGCCTTGTCATGCAGTTCATTCAGGCGTTCGAACGGGAGAATGTTCTCTAGCAGTTCGACCTGAGCTTTAGGTGTGAGGTCTAGGAATGACGCAGACTTACCTTGACCGAAAAAATCGGTTTGAAGAAAGGTCTCACGATTACGACCGAGGATCTTGTTTACGATAACCTGAGTGTCTTTCTCAGTTGTCGAAGAGATGTTCTTATCTGCATCCAGATCATAGAGTAGTAGCCGGGATGGCCCACGACTCCGGTGAAGGCGAAACCTACCGCCGCTAGTAGATTCGAACTCAATCTCACCAAAGGTTTCTTCGCCTTCACCACGAAATCGATTAACGACTGCATCTGCTTTTTCTCCACCAGCCGTCTGGCCGAATAGCGTCCACAGGATTGCTTTGTTACTAAGTGAACTCTTGCCTGAGGCGTTAGCTCCACCTTCATCAATGGAATGACCGGTGACAAGTAACAAGCCTCTATTGTTAAGATCAAGTGTTACATCCTTCAATGAAAACAAATTCTTAGCGTGTAGTCGCAGTAATTTCATAGAACACTTCTGCTTCTTCTTGTGTATCAAATGTGTATCGCACTGCCCACTTACGAACGTGTTTATTCCACGTCACACCAGGATACTTACTTTGCTTCGAGACCCGGCATCGTCGATTTTTCCCGTTAACAGACGGCGTAACCCACATACAATTAGCGGGTTCATAATTACCGTTATTATTAGTTCGATCCAACTGAAGTCCGGGTTTCCAAGTAGAAAGCATATCCTCTTTAAAGTTCTCGAACTTCATCCAACGATCACAAACCGTGATGCCCCGGCCACCATAATCCTTGTATTGAGGACATTTAGGATTGGAACAACGCTGCTTCATGTCACCCCATGCATGATAAATCGGGTGCTTTTTGCCTCCAGTGCTGAATCCGTGTTTTTTCATTTTGTTGTGTCCACTATTGTACTTTCTAATAATCACGTTAAATAGTGGGCACCTGATAGTTATCTTTGAGTAGCTGTTCGCCCACTAGGCGATCGTATTCGGTAATCACACCGGCGCGTTCCTTCTCGTACGCATAGGCATAGATGATCTCGTTCAAGGAGTTGAACTGTTTAGTCTCGACTTGTTGTACACTCTTGTCTAACTGGATGACGGTCTTGACTTCGACAGATTCGGCTCCTGCCTTGGAAAGCTCACGGGCTGCATCCTCAATGAATGAAGGGTTATGATCCTCCGTCACTAGTCGGATGAAGTTGCCAACAATCTGATCGTTAGGGAGCTCGGCAGGAGAATGGATCTGAACAAACTTGCTTGCTTTGGACTTAATTTGATCCATTCGAATATAATCTCCATCAACTTGACAATGAAGCCATCCTCGGCATTCACCCGTGTCACCCCAATTCAATTGTATCAGTGATCCTGGAATAGTCAAACGATCAGTTACATGTTTATGTGAATGGTAATGCCCAGTAAAGGTTTGCAAACATTCAGGGACCATATCAGGAGTTAGAATCTCGTTGAGTGTGAACCCTTTCGAATTAATCTCCACTCCACCTACTCCCTGATGAAGAAAAACTAAAGAGCGAGGAGTAATCTTTTTTAGTCTGGATTTCAGAACCTCTTTGTCGTGAGTGAAGGATGAAAAATACATCTCAATATCTTTAGCCCTAGGAAGTACAATAGGTTCATCTATATGACCATGATATTCAATGCCGCCATCCCAGCCCTTGAACAAATAGAGAGCGTTTTTCGATCCGTCCTTGTTGGCTTGGTCATGATTTCCATCTATTACATAGAGATTAAGGTTGTTTTTTTTAAATGCCAGTCCAATGTCCGTAGCTGCTTGACTGACTTCTGCCGTAACAGTACTAGTATGAAAGAAGTCACCAGAAAAGAATACATCTTGTACGTCGTGTTCTTTAGCATACCGCACCAGTTGAAGGACGGCATCTACTTGTCCTATCAATCTAGAGTTATACCCAGATATGATCTTGCTACCGTAAGACCATTCATGGATATGGAGATCCGAAAATACAATGAAACTGTAACTCATCGATATTTGATTCCATGCTTAAAAGCATTCGGTTTAGGCATATAGTTTTATCCAATTATCATTGGATGCAAGTCGGAGAAAGTACGAATAGAAACCTTCGAGACCCAAAATGTTTCCCTCAGGCCCTTCGTAAGTATCTACGAACTTCCGCCAGTCCCGTTTCGCCATGGTCGTCCCGGAGGGTACGAAATTGTAGTTCATGTTGTTGATCTTCTTGATAGCACCAATCTTTTCGAACGCATCAAAGAGACCCACGTACAGATCAAAGCCCTTCTCCGTAAGTTCCACTGTGACAGTTGGGGCACCCGTCGCGAACATGCGGTTCTTCTGAATCGATAGTTGCACTGTCTCGCCTCGACGTGTGCGATCATCGCCCTTCTCTCCATCGTAGATATTGCCAACTCGCTGGAACTCTACCCGTACACTGGAAAGAAGCTTTGCAGCATGGCCACCTGCACTGTCCGTCTTCTTGCCTATCATGTTTCCAATCAATGCAGTAGCGTGGTTGATGAGAAGCAGGGTGACCTTCTTCTCTGCAATGAGCGCGTTGAGCTTGCGAAGGCCGCGTCGAATTGCTCGGGCGTCTTCACCTACACGTTGTTCTTCATCGAATTTGCGTGCCTGGTTAAACCGTGTCTCGACTCCTGTGAGGGAATCGATCGCGATGACAATAGGGTTAGTCTCCGTTGACACGTCCACTTCGTTTAGAAGGAATTGAATGGTCTCAAAGATCTCTTCAATATCATTTGGCTCCTTCACGATGAGAGCCGCCGGTTGCACGCCGCACTGTGCTGCGCGTGATGGATCGAAGCCTCGCTCCGTATCCAACAAGATTGCCAGACCTCCCATACGCTGAGCCTGGGCCATGGCATGATAGGCGGCCGTGCTTTTGCCTGAATACTGCAAACCGTACAATTCAATGATACGGCCGGCTGGCCATCCGTTACGACCGATCGATAGATCAAGCTCCGGGACGCCAGTCGGAATGCCGAAAGGTACGTGGGAAGTAAGAGTCAGATCTGTACCGAATGCTGCTGTACCTGAATTCTTATCTGCCCCAATCTTTGCCTTGTTCAGTTTCTCCAGAAGTGAATTGGCATCATCTTTTGTCATCTATTTCTCTGCAACGGAAACCGAGAGTGGTGCTCGCAGCCTCCAGGTGTTGTGAGTTAGGAACTGAATGTCCTCAGGTTTAGCTCTCCGTGTCTCGCACGCTCCGGACACCGTCCGGAGTCTATGACCTTTTGTCATAACTCAACACCTGTGTATTGTCCTACACCGTTGATTAGAAGGATCTCAAACCCACCAAAATCTACTAATTCGTATTTAGTACCTTTGAAGTGGCTGGTGAGTAGTTTATCGCCTTTAGCGATTAGCTTATCGCCTTCATTGTATAGCTTATTGCCTTCAGCGAGTAGCTTATTGCCTTCATCGTATAGCTTACAGACTTCATTGAATGGCTTACGGTACTCATTGTGTAGCTTATGGCCTTTAGCGTTTAGCTTATTGCCTTCCTCGAATCGCTTATTGCCTTCATCGAATCGCTTATCGCTTTCAGCGAGTAGCTTATTGCCTTCAGCGATTAAGCTGGCTCTCTTTTGAAGGACTTTAGTTAGGCGCATAGCGTCCCCAAAGAACCTAAATTACTAAGGAAGTATACGTCGGACGACGGGTACGGACGGCAATTCAGCCGCCGTCTCTGTCACCTTGCGGGGTGTGCCTGCGTTGCGCAGGGTGCCACCAGCACTGCGAACGTACTTTGCCATAGTGGGAACACTGACGCCCCACGTCTCAGCCAGCGATCTGAGACGAGTGCCTCCTTCATAGGCTACCTTCATCTCGTTCTTCTGTTCGAGTGTATAACCTTTGGACTTGGCCATATTATACCTTTCTCATCAGTGGGGGTGGGATCACAATGCCTGCAACCTTGGGACCGACAGTCGGTGGGACGAAGGTCTTCATAGTCGGGGTGGGTGCCGGGGGGGCAGGAACCACTGCTGTCGGTGCTGGCTCGCCTGGATTACGCACTGTCGCTGCCGGGGTTGACACAGGCTTGCTTTCCTGCGGCTCGTCCGACATCAGACTCAGGAACTCGCTCTGTGTGTCCTCGTAGGTCTTTGCGGGAAGGATGGACTCCAGGTCATTCAACTGGAACTGGTTCACATCGATGCCCTCTTCGGTCAGTTGCTTCACGATATCTACGCGAGTAGGGATAACCTTCACCTTGTATTCCGTCTTGAGGCCCTGGCCCGAGCGATCAATGTTGACATTGAAGCCATGGTCATAGGAAACGATGTCACCGTATCCACTGGCTTTGTCAACATCTAGATCCACAAGGGCCTTCTTTACAGTCGAGCCGATGCGAATGACTTTCACGCCGTCCTTGGCCGAGACCTTGTTGGTTGGGTCCGAGAGGATCACTGCGTTGATGAGGAACTTGACAGTGGGCTTGAAATCCTTGGCTCCGCCCTCATCACCGGCCTCGTCCAATCGTGCACATTCCTCGCAGATCGGGCAGCGACCGTACTGATCCTCGCAACACACGATCGAGCGCTGCTTGCTTGGGATGAAGTGCTCTACCACTTTGTGGAACCACATACCCTTGTTCGAGTATGCGGGCATGATGCGAAGAGTCGTGCGTCCGGGTGCTAGGTTGCGAGCAAAATTGCCAGCACCCTTCAAGTCTCGCTCGTGTTCTTGCTCAAGCCTCTTCTGATCTGTTTCGTGTCGTTCTAGTGCCATTATTTAGCCCTTTCTTGTTATTGCAAATTGTTGATGCTCATCGGGCACCGCCCGATGATTCCAGAAATCCGAGGCTGCATCCCAGCCCAGCATGTAGGATGTTACGAGCCGCGTTTGTATCGCGGTCGTGTAGAGCACCACACTCTTTACATTCCCACTGCCTTGCTTACCGCAGCTTTACCGCGAAGGCCCTTCGTGGATAGCGCCACTGAGAAAAGTTGATTCTGGCTACTTCGTGTGTAGCGTTGGAGGAGCCCCTCTTGAGGTTCTGAAGCTTTACATTGAGAACCAAGGCGTCGCCTAACCCCGAGCATCGCTCGGGGATTGCGGCTCCGAAGAGCGTTCAACCACCTGGATTTCATGCTCCCCCAAGAACGATACAATGGATGTATCTTACCGCGACGGCACAATCCGTGTTTGTTGTATTTCATCCCGGTTACGCCTGGCATTAGCCTCTATCCGCACGAATACTCTGGCCTTCTCTAAACGCAAGGGCTCTCAGGTTCTCGGACTTATGAACCAATGCGCTCATTACCCAACGCATGATGATCGCATCCTGACTGGCTAATGCCAGATGGGATGAAATCTCCTGGACTACATCAGACTGCGTGACTTCGCTCTCGACCTTGGCCTCGGTGAATTTTACCCCGGCGGTGACGAACTTGCTGCGAATCTCGCTATCCAACTTAGCCTTGGTGTTGTCAAGGTACGTCTCAAGACGTGCCACTCGTAGCCGACATTCCGCTTCGATGATACCGTACTCGTAGATTAGACGCCCTACCTGGCAAAGCTCAACATCCAGGACGGACATATCGATGCTCAGGTGGTTTGGGTCAATCTCGACCGGTAGCAATTGGCCTTCTCTTTCTACGTGAACTGCTGTCATTTTGCTCCTTACGCTGGGCGTAGGTCCATCATTTATACTGCGGCCTGTTCAGCCTTTGCCCATGTTGTACCCCAACCACACTTGACCGGGAACTTCTGGTTACCTAGTTCTGGAATCGGTCTCTCGGCTACCAATCGAAACGTCTCTTCGAACCAATCTTGGATTGATTCATGAACGCCAGCCCCGATCGAGTCGTGGACCGTTAAGCATAATCTACACAAATCTGGACCAATTTGCAACTCATCGAGAATCGACTGCATCGCGTTCAGCGTGCGCACGGTGATACCAGCAGCAGGGGACTGAACCGCCGCGTTGGTGGCAGTTCTTTCGGCAGCCTTACGAATCCACTCATCTTTGTGTCCCAGGTCTGGAACGATGATCTCTCGACCAAATGCTGTGAGTACTTTGTTGCCTCTTGCGCGTGCCATATCAGGCACATACACGAGGAACTCGTTGATCTTCTTGTACTTCTCACGGAAGTTCTGAACGAACAGCAAGGCGTTATCCTTGCCGATCTTCATCTTCTTGCCCGTACGTGGATCTTCATAGTCGATCTTGGCTAAGGCATAACCCTCCGAGCCGTAAATGACGCCGAAGTTCAAAGGCTTGCCGACATGGGAACGGTTGTAGTCTGATACTTCAGATGGTTCGATCTGTAGCGCGCCTGCGGCCGTGAATCTGTGAACGTCGCCGTTGGGGTCAGCCAGAATATCTATCAGCGATTTCTCGCCCGTAAGCTGAGCGAAGACGCGCAATTCAATTTGTTCGTAGTCGGCATGGAATAGCTTGAACCCATCAACTTCATCGATCATGTCCCGCATGAACAGATCGCCGTCGATCGGATTATCTTCATCTGTCTTGGGGATCTGGTGGAGAAACGTGCAGGACAAGCGACCCGTCAGGACGCTAGCCTGGTTGTACGAGTACCGTACGCGGCCGTCCGAATTCATGTTAGCCTGTGCCTTGACTACGTATGTACTCAGAAACTTGCGTCGGTTCCGGTACTTGACGATGTAGCCGGCGAGCGGGCATTCATCCTCATCGATCTCCATGAGGGTGTCTTTGTCTGTACGGAATCCGCTAGCTGATTCCTTGTCGATTACGATATGTCCGTAACCCATCTGTGTCAAGTGCTTGGCCACCTGATCCGGCGAGCCGGGGTTAAAGTCCGGCTGAGTTAGAGCACGGCACTTGATGGTCAAATCTGTGATCTCTTCCTCGAATGCTTTCTCGATGCGTGCAATGTTCGGCAAGTTCAGATGGTTACCGTTGTATTCCATCTCCGCCAAAGTACTGATGGCACCGAGGCACTCGTCCGTGTACACCTTCATCAGATTAGCTTTGCGAGAGATACGTTCCAAGTAAGCTTCTACCAAACGATACGATAGTTCGGCGTCTGTTGCGCCGTATTGCCAGAAGATATGATCGGGGATGTTGTCATAGGTGCAGGTCTTGTCTCGGCCATGACCTACGATGTCGTTCACTGTCTCTTCATAGTTGCCACACAGGAACTCGCTGTCTGCGAGATCTTTCAGGCCGTGCGGTTGGCGAACGTCCAGAAGATGGTGCATAACCTGGCCATCTAGAAACCAGCCTACTGTTCTGATGGAGCACCAGCGGCGTAGAACGTTCATATCGAACTTCAGGTGGTGTCCACACTTGATGATCTTAGGGTTCTCGTATAGCTCCGCCAGCTTGCGGTTTACGCGCTCGCGCTGCTCATCTGTCCAGACAGGCGTCAGCTTGTACTTTCCCATGAAGCTGGCGTCAGGATCGTGTTGATAGAAAGGCACCACCCAGGTTTGGCCAATACCGATGGACATTTGGACCATGATGCAAGGAGAGTCCATGAAGTTCAGATCAGGAAGTTCCGTGTCAAACGCGAAGATGCCATGCTCCGTGATGATGTCAATCACCTCGGCCAGGCGCTCTTCGCTTGTTACGACTTCGAACTCCGGTTTATAGAAGGCGTTAGTTACTTCAACTCCATTAGCGACCTGGCTGGCACGATTAAGATCGTTCTGAATGTGCTTCTTTACCCGCATGTCCTGGTTGACGAGGTACTGCTTTGGGTTGAACGTCGGGATGACGCTAAACTCCATAGGATCGTCCCACTTGGGGTACGGCAAGTTGAAGACCTGACCGTGTAGCGAGTTGATGCCACCCTTGCCGTCTAGGCCGAACAACTTCAAACCCTCGGAGCCCAGCAGAATGATAGTCGAAGGCTTGTACTTCCAAAGTTCATACTCAAGATGCTGCCTACACGCTTTGTATTCGCCTCCAGACGGTTTTCGTGAAGGGCCTAGGCACTTGCCCTGGTTCGTCACGTACGTCGTTCTGGGGTCAAATGCGGCGAACTGAAGAGCAGTTATGAGAACTCTCCTCGCATCCCCCCATACTGGCAAGCCAGCACGGTCGGCCTCCTTGTTCGCATAATCATTGATAACGAACGTACGATACGTTCGTGACTTCGACGGGTCACCACGTTTACCTGCCACCAGTTCCTCAAGCGAGCATCCCCAAATCTGAGGGTGCTTACAATAGGGCTGGCTCCAGTTGTTGGTCAATGTAGGCAGAGCGCACAACGGTTTGCCCCCCGTGTTCGGGTCGCAGTTGTGGTACGTCTGGTACAGAGGGAGAGTTGAAGCAGTATCGCTCACTAGTTGACTTCCCAGTCGTCAACGTCATCGGCGAGGTTATCAACCCCGACATCCGCGCCCGCGTAAGACCTGATCAGATTATTGAGCGCAAATAGCTCCTCTTCCATATGAGTGCAGTCGATGCTCAGTGCCATAAATCCGTCCGCAAGGGTCTGCGGGTCTTCCTTGGCCACGAGACGGATCGCCTCAAAGAACTTAAGTGCCTGCGAGTCCGGAGCATTACCTTCCAGGTCCGCAGCATCGAGATCGATGCGCAGGCGGTCCAGGATGTTAGCGGCTAGCTCCTCCGTTGTCATGGTCTCAAAATCGAACCCAAACTCAGTCATGATTGCCTCCTGTTTTGGTTAGCGAAATCTTCAGCTTCTTCTTTGGAAGAGAAGTACTTTTTATATCCCCATCTTTTAGAGTTCTTGTCCCAAGTAACTCCGTTCTTTTCACTTTGGAACTCGGATCGATTACGGCGATTTTTTAAGTTCTGAGATATTGTGGACCATCGGCAGTTTGATGGCTCGTAGTCCCCGTTGACATCAATTCGATCTAACTCTAGCCCTGATTGCCAAGTTGGAAGCATATCCTCTTTGAATTTCTCGAATGTCAGCCAGCGGTCACAAACTTTGATTCCTCGTCCGCCATAATGCTTCCAATTAGGTACGTTAACGTTGGAACACCTGGATTTCATACTTGTCCAAGCCCTATAAATGGGATGTATATGTCCCTTACGGGCGAATCCATGTTTAATAGAAGTTCCTATCATGTTGTAGTATCGATGATTGCACTTCGTTGTCTAATATTCTGCAAAGCAAATTCTATCCAAGGCTTAAGTTCACTAATACTATAATGATCTGGTTGGCCTTTAATTCTAAGTGCAACCGCTTGTACTCCCTTCTCTCGTAATCTGGTTACCGCTCGACTAGCCAGGCGCGCCGCCCCTTCATCCCATAAAATGACTACTCTCTTCACGTCTGAATAGTGAATTAGATCAATCTGTTCCTTGCTGAGATCAGAGCCGAAGTTGCTGGTGCCATTGAACGACTCCATCAGCCAGATGCCATTAAAAGTGTTCTCAACCAGCAGGATGTTCTCTTTAGATTGCATCTCCCCCCAATTGAAGATCGTACATCGGGTACTGGCACCAGTGGCGTACTTGTACCTGGAAATATTCATTTCCTTCCACCACGCTGCGCGGCCCACGTAATTCAAAAGCTCACCATTCGAATAGACCGGAATGTAGACCCGCTGGCCATCAAACTGAAACTTAAAGCGATACTGATTTTCATATGATACCCCGCGTTTCAAAACTTCGCCAGCAGCGCGTTCATACTTAGTCATATACTGGCCGTTAACAAGCTCAACCAGAGGCTTGGCTCTCTCAGGGATCTCTAGCTTAGGCTTAGGAGCAGGCTTCTCGTAATGTTCGACCTCACTGTTGATGAACGTACCGATCTTGGTTCTGGATCTGAGATTCAAAGCTTTGAGGGATGGACTGTAACCACACGAGGCTCTATGGCAATGACCGACCTGTAACCTAAGGTTGAAGTAGAACTTCTCGAACTGACAGTTAGGGCAAGGGAACCTTACCTCGTCACCAACTTTGTTGGTGACGCCGTATGACGTGTTGAGCCATTGTTCTAGTGTCATTTAAGATGTCTTCTTCCAAAGATGCTAGGATGCCTTCTTCGATCTGGACTTCGTAGTCGTCTAGAGCATGATTCTGAGAATTTTCTTTCTATAATTATAGAAAAAGATTTCTAGAATCATGCTCTCTGGTAAAAGATAAGTAACGACCTGAAAGAACTGCTGCACAGGAGACTTAGGCATACTAGTCATAGGTCCTCATGCTCATTACATTCTGGATCACTGCTGAGAGCTACTCTCCAGGCTTGCATCTGGACTTCGTAGTCGTCTAGAGCATGATTCTGAGAATCTTCTTTCTATAAATATAGAAGAAGATTCTCAGAATCATGCTCTCTGGTCTGTTCAAGAGCTTTTGTCCAGCTACCCCCTAAAAACTCAACCAGGAAGTTTCTCTTCTGAGTGTAGTTCGGTGTTAGACCAGAATAAGTAATCTGAACTCGTTGACCTTCATTGGCAGTCCAAGGAAACGTCTTTAGCGCTGCCAAGTCAATATTCAGTCCTATTCGGTTACCTCCCCTCAGTATGAGCACAGCAATGTTAGCTCCACCAAATTGCCTTACCTGATCAATTATAGCTTCCCAAACCTTCGGTTGTTGGGCATGCATACACCGAGCGTAGGTATAGTAGGTACCTAATGGACACCCTTGATCACATAGATCAATCGAAGTCCAATCAATAGGTTTCCAGTTAGATCTGTATCCTGCTTTATGCCTCCAAAGATACCAGTCCATTTGATTTGGTGCGGTATGAAGAGTTTTCTGGCAGATCTCATAAACAAATCCCTTTTTAGGTCCAGGTTGAATCGCTTTGATCTGCGTCTTGCAATTCAGTTCTAGTTCTCCTAGTTGTTCTCGGATCAGTTTATGAGCACTACTAAACACCTTCTCGTTGCCATAATTGTCGATCACAGTTAGAACAGCGGTGTCTGGATACTCAACATTGAAGTCAGTACTTATTAGATTTCCCTCAAGAACGTCGCCTAGTTTCTTTGCTTTCCACTTACGCACGTCCATTAGTTAGTCTCCACGTCTTCACATTCAGCCGGAATGAGAATAAAGTTGGTTGGCGTCTCTAG
>Ga0209751_10002809_pt1 | contig 17186 bp, 20 predicted proteins | sample RifCSP13_1_FD_184019 | JGI IMG/M metagenome (GOLD analysis project Ga0209751, IMG submission 184019) | Soil microbial communities from Rifle, Colorado - Rifle CSP2_sed 13_1 (SPAdes) (version 2) | ecosystem: Environmental > Terrestrial > Deep subsurface > Rock core/Sediment | place: Rifle... | reverse complement strand
GCTGTTAGCGAATACATTGTCAGGTGTAAGCCTGGCCCTATTTTGGTTCTCGTTTCCTCTCTTGCTGCCCTTGCAAGACTTGAGAAGTAACTACGTCAATCTTGTGCTCGATAGCGATTGGGTGACCGTGAATGCTCTCGATATCATCGGGATAACGCTAGGCCTGTTGGGTTTGATAGGATTGTATGCGAAGCAGGTGGAAAAGGCCGGTATTCTGGGATTTGTGGGATTCCTTCTCACTTTCATCGGTCTCGCTCTGCTTGAAGGTATAGCGTTCTATGAAACTTTCATTTGGCCTGTCCTCGCCGTTCAGGCCCCGACTTTGCTCAGTTTTCAGGGGCCACTGTATACAAACACGACATTCCTCTTAGGTTCGGGTCTGGGCCTAATGACAAACGGTGTAGGCATTATCTTGTTTGGTGCTGCCATGTTGCGTGCAGGCATACTCCCGCGCTGGGGAGTGTTGCTGCTTACCGTAGGCGCGCCGCTCTATGGTTTTGGCGCGCTTTTCGGTGAACTGGCCATTGTCCTTCGCTCTATCGGTGTAGCGTTGTATGCTGTGGGTCTTGCGTGGCTGGGCTATACCCTTTGGGCCAGTAAGAGCAACATGACCGGACAACCTAAATCTGTGATGTAGACCGAAATGACTTCTCGAAGCTTATGCCTGCTGCCCATGGCACGCTCTGCGTTTACATTCGAGTCAAATTCCAAGCGCCGGGCGGGCTACCGCGCATGCAGGCGACTTGGCCTTCGCTGCGCTTCGGCCAAGCGCCTGATGCCCGTCGTTGGGAAGCGCATGGTACATACTTCCGAATCTCTGCCGTATCCTGAGACGTTATTGCTGAAAGCGAAGTATAGACAAACGGGGACTTTGCGATTTACAAGTACACCAGAGAGCGCCATGATCCCGAGGAGTGGTTCTTCCCTGGCGCAGGTCAGTATGTATTCAAGAAAGAGGTTGTCATGAAGACAAGTCGCTTTCCTCTCCGCCTCAAGGCAATGGCCCTGGCAAGAACAACGGTCATGGGCCTGCTCGCGGCCGCAGTGATTTGGGGCTTGTCGGCCTCCCTCACGCCGGTCGCAGCCCAACAGCCGCGCGAATGTACCGTGAAAATTACGATTGACAAACTGGAGTCTATTACCGACAATGAAGTCGGGGATGACGATTATTGGATAGATGACGTAAACTTGATCCTCTCGGGCCATCGCGGCCTCCAGGCAGCAGGCGATGTCACCAATGCGCTTGACTCTGAAGGGCGGGGAACGTGGCACAGCAATGCCGGAGGCTTGATGACGATCCATCGCGTCGTGTTCGATCAGACTCCCTTGCCTGGGAAGACCAAAGACAGCCGCGTCAGCGCGATGGTCAGCGGAACCCTGGTGGAGGAAGATGATACGCCCATGAAAGAACTTCGCACTGAAGTCGAAATCCAAGCCTCCGATGAGCGGGTGTGGCAACTCCTCACCGATTTCGCCAGTTTTCCCCAGTGGAACCCATTTATCCGTCGAGCCAGTGGGGAAGCCAGGGCGGGAGCGCGCCTAGAAGTATACATCCAGCCTTCGGGTGCGCGTGGCATGACGTTCAAGCCGACCGTACTCAAAGCAGAGCCAAATCGAGAGCTGCGTTGGCTAGGTCGTCTTCTCATGCCTGGCCTTTTTGATGGTGAGCACGTTTTCACCCTTGAGCCCCTTGGAACGAATCGCGTACGCTTTACCCAGCGCGAAGTTTTCACAGGCTTGCTGGTTCCCTTATTCGCGCGCGGACTTGACACAGACACGCGACGCGGCTTTGAAGAAATGAACCGCGCATTGAAAGCACGGGCGGAGCAATCGTAAGCAGATATTATTCCCAAAATTGGAGGTGCCAAATGGCCAAGATAGTTAAGAAGAGCTTTGACGCCCCGGACGAAACGCGGCCCGCCGCCAAGGCTAAGGTCGCGGTCGTGGACCTGGGTGATGTCCAAGCGATGCGCACGACTTTTGAGCCGGGATGGCGCTGGTCGGAGTCCGTCAAACCGATTGCGGGAACCGACAGCTGCCAGGTCCTCCACCTCACCTATGTCATCTCAGGGCGGATGGCGGTCCGGATGGACGACGGGTCCGAAGCAGAGTTCGGGCCAGGCGATGTGGGAGTGATCCCTCCGGGGCACGACGCTTGGGTAGTTGGCGATGCTCCCTTCGTCGGCATTGACTTCCGAGGCGGCGCCGTTTATGCTAAGCCGCCAAGCTGAGTAGTTCAGTCAATGTCTGAGAAGCCATTGTCCTCCCCCGCCCCCTTGCCCCCCGGCTACGATGACTTCGCGGGCGAGATTCAGGTAGAAAACGGCAAGCCGCCGGCGTGGATGGCGCAAGTGCCGCGAGTAGGCATTGTTCTCTCTTTGGTGTACTATCTCTACGTCCGCGCGTTTGACCCGGTCAACCTGGTCGTCGCAGCGCTGCTCGTCCTCTGGCTGATCTACACGCCGATTGCCCAGAAGCGCGGCTGGTTCTTTATCCCGATGTAAGCCGCCTGCGCGCCCGGAGCATGCGGCGCGCAGAAAGGAGGTCTCTATCGAGCGAGCCACTGTGATTTCTTATTGACCATCCTCTGTCAACCATTTCATAGCCAGCCGAAAGGCAAAAGGAGACACCCATGGCAGACCGAGCACAGCAAGCGAACGACTACATGAAGCAGAAGATGCTCTTCACCCCGCGCATGTTCCAGATCATCAACACCGTCGCGCCGGAGACCGGGGAGCGCTTCGCCGATTTCTACGCGAGCGTCTGGCAGGACGGCGCGCTGCCGCGCAAAGTCAAGGAACTGATGTTCACCGCGATCGGCGTGTCCTACTGCTCGCCGCGCTGCCTGATCCACGTCATCCCGGCCATCGAGGCGGGCGCCACCGACGGTGAGATTTTCGAGGCGGTGACGGTCGGCACGCTCGGCGCGGGCTTCGTCCCCGGCGGGCCGGGCATCCCCTACGCCTTCGAGTACGCGGTGAAAGTGCTGGACGTCGCGGCCAAGTACCGCAAGGGCGAGAAGTGGGAGTATCTGCCGACGGCCCAGTACGATCACGGTGTCTACTGATCCCATCGTCGCGGTTCAGACGGGAGCCTGATCCCCAGGTTCCCGTCTGCTGATTCCCATATATCCTGCGCGCGGCCAGAAGCATTCGCGCTTCGGCCCGGCGCCAAACTGGCCCGCTGGTGCGCGAATGCTTCGCCCCCAAAAAATGCCCGTGGGCAGTATCAACTGTGAGTGAAGATTCCCTGCTCAAAACGATAGCGTCGTTGATTCAGGACGAGGCGGCTGTCACCCAGGAATTGCTGGAGCGCCTGCGCGAGCGCGACGGGCAGGTGGGGCTGCTGCTCCGGGTGTTGAGCCGCCGCCCGGAGGTCTTCGTCCCGCACGTGATGCAGGGCGCGCGGCTCTACCATGCGCCCAAGGCGATTGACCCGAAGACGGCGGAGCTGGCGGCCGTCGCGGCGGCGGCGGCGTTGATGTGCGAGCACTGCCTGGAGGCGCATATGCGCGCCGCCCGCCGCAAAGGGGCCACGCTGGAAGAGATTTTCGACGTGCTGCTGATCGCGGGCGCCGTGGCCGAGTCCTCCACGTTGTCGGTGGCTTTTCGCAAGTTTCGTCAGATGGAAGGAAATGAAAATGAAACCCAAGGAAGTGATCTTCGAGGCGTTTGATTTGAAGTCAACGACCCACATCCCGGCGACGGTGTTCGGCGGCGGGGTGTGGACCATCCGCCACTGGCAGAAGCAGTTCGGCGAGATGATCGCCGACCCGCGCGCCTACGCCGATATGATCATCAAGACTAACGAGGAGCTCCGCAGCCCCATCGTGTATGTCGGCTCCGGTTACAACAATTACCTGGCCGCGGCGGTGGGCGGCAAGATCAAGGAGCGCCCCCTGGGCGCGCCCGACCTCGAGGCCTCGCTTGTCAAAGAAGCCGCCGACGAGATCATCGGCACGGATGTGACGATCATCGAGCGGGATCCCGTCATTCAGAACATCCGCGAGGCCGCGCGGCTGGTGGCTAAGGCCATCGGCGACGAGGTCGTCGTCACCGTCACGGCGTGGGGGCCGTTCACGCTGGCCGGGCAGATGTACGGCGTCGAGCCGATGATGAAGGCGACGCTGAAGAAGAAGGACGAAGTCCACAAGATGCTGGACTTCGCCGCCCGGCTGGTCAAGCAGTTCTACAAGCCGCTGGTCGAGGAGAAGGTCATCCCCATGCTCGCCATCGCCGACCCGACCGGCTCCGGCGACCTGATCTCCGACCGGGTTTTCCGCACGTTCTCGCTGCCCCATCTCCAGCCGCTGATCGGCTGGGCCAAGGAGCACGGCGTGTACACCTGGCTCCACATCTGCGGCAACACGACCGACAAACTCGAGTCCATCGCCGAGACGGGCGCGAGCTGCTTCAGCCTGGACTACAAAGTGAACCTGGCTGTCGCCAAAGAGAAGATTGGCGGGAAGATCGCGCTGGCCGGGAACATTGACCCGGTGTCCATCCTCAACCAGAAAGGCCCGGAGGACGTCCGCGCCGCCGCGCAGGCCTGCATCAGCGCCGCCAGCGCCGGGGGCGGCTTCGTCCTGACCAGCGGGTGCGACCTGCCGCCGACGATCCCAATGGACAATCTCCGCGCCATGCTAGATATGGCACAAACCGGATAATTTCCGTCAGATTACCCCGAACCCGTTGACACGGGTTCCTTTTTTGTGCTATTGTACACCACAAGCAAGTGGTGATTTTCCGATTCGAAGGTGACAGTGGTTCCTTCGACATGGACACTACCCTCAGCCATCAACGTCTCATGGAGGTAGGTTTCAGCAAGTATGAGGCCTGTGCCTACCTCGCCCTCCTCGGCCACGAGGCCTCGACGGCCGTCGAAGTCGCCGATCGCGCGGGCGTGCCCCGCCAGCGTATCTACGATATCCTCGAAAGCTTGCGCGCTAAAGAAATGATCACGGTCCGCGAGGGACGGCCGGTCCGCCACACGGCCCAGCCTCCCTCTATCGCGCTCCAGGCGCTGTTGATGGCCCGCCGCCGCCAGCAGGACGCCGAGAATGCTCGTCTGGAAAAACTGATCCAGGGCCTGGTTCCCGAACTCGAACAATCGCTCGGTGAAAATGGCAATGGGCCAGCCAATTTGCTAGCGCGCGTCCTGCGCGCCAGCGAAAGCATCGGCGGACTTTAGCCGATAGCTGAGAGCGGATGGCTGAGAGCAAGTCTTACCCACCCTATGCCATCGGTCATATGCTATCCGCCAGATTAAGGAGTGTTTGCTCATGATTTTCGTCGTCATCGGCGAGGCGAAACCGACGGCCACTCTGGAACAAATCAAAGCCAACCGGCAGGCCTTCGTCGAGTGGGCGCAGCGGAGCACCTTCGCCAGCAAGTGCCAGACCGTCGCGCGCTACGAGGTCGTGGGCGCCTCGCCCAAGAAAACCTTTTGGGTGATGGAGGCCGAAGACCCGGCGATGCTACACGGGCTGGTGGAGTTCTTTGCCGACGTGTGGGATATTACGGCCTACCCGGTCGTGCAACGGCCAGTGAGCGAGGCCATTTGAGCGCGGACGGGAACCAATCGCAGGGTCAAGGGTAGAGACGTTCCGGCGGAACGTCTCTGCGGGAATAATATCCATCTCAATCAGGCTGACGATCTCCTATGGCAACGGTGCAAATCTACTACTGGAAAGACATTCCCTACGGCGTGCGTGCCCGCGACGAAAAGGGGCGCGTGACCAAGCACCTGCCTTTAGCCTTCGGCGCGGCGGTAGACGCGGCGGCGATGGCCGAGGGGCAAACCGAAGCCGATCAGTATCAGGCTGGTTTTGTGTGGGCCCCCGCCGAGGAGCGAACCGGCGCGGCGGAAGAGGTAGCGCAAGTGGTCGTGGACGAGATTATTGCGGCCTACCCCCCTGCCCGCTTGGCCAAACTGGCGCGGCGGGAACAGACCTGAGGCGAATGCGCGATGAGCGCCAGGAATCACACGCCCGACGCTATCCGCGAGGCCTTTCGCTTCGGCGCCCCCGCCCAGACCCCGGTCACGCTCTTCGGCGCGGGTCAATGGAGCGTGTATCAGGCCGGGCGCGCCATGCGCGCGCTGGCAACTGACCCCGACCTGATGACCGAGGCCGTGCTGGCGACCCAACGCAAAATTCCCAGCCCGATCGTGTTCGTCGGCTCAGGTTTCAACAACTTGCTCGTCGGTGCGCTCGGGGGCCGCATCCGTTATCCGCGCCTCGGCTCGCCCGAAGTCATCGCCCCCATTATCATGGAAAGCGCTGACGAGGTCGGGGGCCTCGACCTCAGCGAGCTCGACCGCGACCCGGCGGTCTACACCCTCCGCGAAACCGCGCGGCGGACCGCCGAGGCGCTCGGCCAGGCCGCCATCGTCGCCGTCACGCAGTGGGGGCCGTTCACCACCGCCGGGCAGATGTATGGGCTGGACGGTTTCCTGCGCGCCACCATCACTTCACCCGAAGCCGTCCACAAAATGACCGGGTTCGCGGTGCGGGCGCTCAAGCAATACTACAAGCCGCTCCTCGAGCACCGCGTGATCGGGCTGATCAGCCTGGCCGACCACTCGGCCTCGTCCGATATGATCTCGCGCAAAGCCTTCGCGAAGTTCTGCCTGCCGCCGCTGATGGAATTTATCGAGTGGGCCAGGAAGGCCTATCACGTGGACACCTGGCTGCACATCTGCGGGAACACGGCGGACAAGTGGGACCTGATGATTGACAGCGGCGCGGTCTGCCTGAGCCTGGATCAAAAAGTTGACCTGGCGATGGCCAAGCAGGTGTGCCGGGGGCGCGTGTGCATCGCGGGCAACATTGACCCGGTGCACGTGATGGACCAGGGCGGGATTGACGACGTGCTGGCGGCGGCCAAACGCTGCCTGAACGCCGCCGGGCCGGACGGGTTCATCCTCACCACGGGCTGCGAGATGACCCCGACCACCCCGCTGGGCAACGTGCAGGCGATGATGGAGGCGGCGCTGTAGACCTCACCATGAGCACTTACGTCGAAGTCTTTGCGGGCGTTTGCGGCCACTCGGCGGTCATCGAGATTTCTAAAGTTGATGACGCGCACGTGCAGGTCGTGATCACCAGCGCCTGCGACGAGATCACGGCGATGAACCCCGACCTCGCCCGGGTTCAGTGGAAGGGCAAGGGACACGAGGTCTTCAAGCGCATGACGGAGAGCGTGGTATACCAGTCGGCGGCCAGGCACATCCGCCACACCGCCTGTCCGATCCCGGCGGCTATCCTCAAGGCCATCGAGGTCGAGGTGGGCATCGCCCTGCCGAAGGACGTGACGATTACGTTCACAAACTCAGACGCTAAATCCCAACCTCCAAAGGATGAACAGCATGGCTGATCCGCTGGCGATGAAGAACAAGTTTTACGAGTGGTCCAACGAGGTCTTTGCCCAATCGCCCTTTGATCTGAAGACGACAAACCTGATGTCCATGATCGCCGCGCTCACGTTGGGCAATCAGGGTGCGGTCTCGTACTTCTATTTCTCGGCCAAGAAAGCGGGCGCGAGCGAGGCCGAACTCGCCGCCGCCGCCGACATCGCCGCCTCGGCGACGGGGTTGAATCTGTACACGCTCATGCCAAAAGAGTAAGATCAGTGATCAGTGACCAGCGAACAGTAGTCTTACGACTGATCATTGATGACTGATGACTGACGACTGATGACTGACAGCCCCAAGCACCTCGTCATCTTCCAACCCTCCGGCAGCCGGGGACAGGTGGAGGACGGCGCGACGATCCTGGAGGCCGCCCGGAGCCTCGGCGTCGAGATCGAGACGCCCTGCGGCGGGCGGTTGATGTGCTCCAAATGCCGGGTGCGCGTCGAGGAAGGCTTCTTCGAGCGGTTCGGCGTCGAATCCAGCATGAGCCACCTCAACCCGGTGTTCGAGAAGGAGCGCGAGTTCTTCCGCTCCAAGGGCCTGACCGAGCCGAACCTGCGCCAGAGCTGCGTGGCGACGATCCACGGGCCGGTCGTCGTCTTCGTGCCGGAGGAGAGCCGCGCGGTCAAGCAGCTCGTGCGCAAATCGGCGCGCGAACTCAACATCGCGATCAAGCCGGCCGTCCGGCGCTGCTTCGTCGAGATGAAGCCCGCCACGCTGCACGATCCGCTGGGCGACTGGGAGCGGCTGCAGAAGGCGCTGGAGGCCGAGCACGGGTTGCGGACTCTGAGCATTGAATATCGCGCGCTCGTCGGATTGCAGAAAGCAGTGCGCACGGGCGAGTGGAAAGTGACGGCGTTCGTGTGGCAGGGGCGCGAGGTCATCCGCGTGGCGCCCGGCGTCGCCGAGTATTCGCTGGGCCTCGCGGTGGACGTGGGCACGACGACCGTCGCCGGTTTTCTGTGCGACCTGGATTCCGGGAAGGTGCTGGCCCACCACTCGATGATGAACCCCCAGACGCCCTACGGCGACGACGTGATGGCGCGCATCACCTACGCCATGACCAAGCCCGACGGGCTGGAGAAGATGCACGCGGCCATCCTGGAGGGGCTGAACACGATCGTGGCGCAGGTGTGTGAGGCGGCAGGCTATCAGCCGGAGGAGATTTGCGAGGCCGTGCTGGTGGGCAACACCTGCATGAATCACATCTTCCTCAACATCTTCCCCAAGTACGTCGGCGTTTCCCCGTTCGTCCCGGCGATGCACCACTCGGTGGACGTGAAGGCGCGCGACTTCGGCCTGAAGATCCTGCCCGCCGGCAACGTCCACGTCCTGCCCAACGAGGCCGGGTTCGTCGGCGCCGACAACGTGGCCTGCGTCATCGCCGAAGAGCCGTACAAACAGGACGAGATGATGCTGGTGATTGACATCGGCACGAACGGCGAGATGGTGCTGGGCAACCGGCACAAGCTCATTTCGTCTTCCGTGCCCACCGGCCCGGCGTTCGAGGGAGCGCAGATCCAGTACGGGATGCGCGCGGCGGCAGGCGCGATTGAAAAAGTGGACATTGACCCCACAACCTGGGAGGTGCGCTTCAAGGTCATCGGCCAGGAGAAGTGGTCGAACGAAGTGCCCGCCGAGGAGGTCAAGGCGCGCGGGCTGTGCGGCTCGGCGATGATTGATCTCGGGTGGGAGTTGTACCGCGCCGGCGTGGTGGACGCGACCGGACGGTTCTCCAAAGAAACCCACTCGCCCCGCCTGCGCCAGGGGCCGGACGGCCCGGAGTTTGTCCTGGCCTGGGCGCACCAGACCGCCCTCGGGCGCGACATCACCTTCAACGTCAACGACATGCGCGCCTTGCAGCTCGCCAAGTCGGCCATGTATTCGGCCGCCAAGATCATGATGCGGCGGCTGGGCGTGACTCAACTGGACAAGGTCGTGCTGGCCGGGGCCTTCGGCAGTTTCATTGACAAAGTCAAAGCCATGGCGATGGGCCTGTACCCGGACTGCGAGCTGCACAACGTCTTCGCCGTCGGCAACGCCGCCGGGGATGGGGCCCGCATGGCCTTGTTGAACGTGGACAAACGCGCCGAGGCCGACCAGGTCGCGCGGCAGATTGAGTATGTGGAACTCACCGTCGAGCCGGATTTCGAGAAGCAGTTCGCGGCGGCCATGCACTTCCCGCACATGACCGATGCGTTCCCGCACCTGCAAAAGATGCTGAACAAGGCCACGCACGACCGCGCCCAACGTCTCTTGCTGCACAATCCGCTCTTCGGCGGCCTGTCGGTGAAAGCCCTCCGCCGCCTCGCCACGGCGACGGAAGAAGTGCGCTTCCGCAAGAATCACGTCATCTTCGAAGCCGGCAGCCACCCCACGGCGTTGTACGTCGTCAAAGAAGGCGCCGTCCTGCTCACCTCCAGCGCCGACGGCGCCAATCCGCAGACGCTGGAACTGAAAGACGGCGGGGTGCTGAACGGCGCAGCCGTCGCGAACGGCCGGCCGCACGGCGCGTCGGCCAAAGCGGCCGCGCTCAACACCAGGCTTCTGGCGCTGCCCTACGCAGAAGTCGCCAGCGTATTGGAGACCGAAACGGAGTGGAAACGGCAGTTAGCCGGGGCCGGCGCTTAGAAACAGGAGAACTCATCATGCCCGACACCTCAAAAGAAACCGTCCTCAAAGTTCTGCGCGGCCATAAAGGAGACCGCGTGCCGAACTTTTCCGGCATGGGCAGCATCACGCTGCATGGCATCCAGCAACTCGGCTACCGCTTCAACGAGATCCACGGCGACGCGCGCAAGATGGCCGCCGCCGCCGCCAGCACTTATCGCTTCTTCGGCGTGGAGAGCGCGGTCGTCCCCTTCGACATGGGCATCGTCGCCGAGTCGCTGGGCGCAACCGTCAAATACTATGAGAAGGCCGACCAGGGGCAGATCATCTACCCCACCATGACGCGCAAGGTCGTGGACCGCACCACCGTGACGGTCCCGGAAGGGCTGAGCGAGGCCGACGCCAAGACCTACGTGATGAAGGAGATCGAGCGGCAAATTACCGAATACCGGCTCCAAATGCCGTCCGATATCGCCCATACGGGCCGCATCCCCGTCGTGCTGGAGGCCCTGCGCATCCTCAAACGCGAGCTGGGAAGCGAGATTGCTATCGGCTCGTGGACGCTGGGGCCGTTCACCGAACTTGGGCAGATCATGGACCTGGAAGTGCTGCTGAAGATGTCGGCCAAGAAGCCCGACGTGGTCAACCGGCATCTGCACTTCATGGTAGATTACCTGGCGCAGGTGATCAACCTGTACATCGAGGCGGGCGCGGATTTCATCACGGTGCGCGAGATGGGCGCGACCGCCAGCATCCTCAGCCCGCGCATGTTCAAGTCGCTGGTGCTGCCCAACCTGCAAGCCCTCTTCGGGCGGATCCAGGCTGTGCCCACCGTCCTGCACATCTGCGGCGACACCAACCCGATCATCGAGCTGATGGCGCAGTCCGGCGCGAGCGCGTTGAGCATTGACCAGACGAACCGGCTGAACGAGTCGCGCGCCAAACTGTCGAACGTGGTTTTGCTTGGCAACTACAAGCCGTTCGGCGCGCCGTTCTGCGAAGGCACGCCCGAGGAAGTGGAGGCGATGATCAAGCAGGCCATTGACCAGGGCGCGGACGGCGTGTGGCCCGGCTGCGACATCTGGCCGGTTGTGCCCGTGGAGAACATGCAGGCTATGATGGCGGCGATGCAGAGGTATGGAGCGAATCGCTGATCGCGGATAGCAGAGGGCAGATCGCGGATGGCGAATAGTGACAGTGACTATAGGCTATCGGCGATCAGCCATCCGCCATTCGCCATCAGCCCAAGGAGGCAACATGGCAACCCCTGAACAGCAAGCGGATATCCTGGAACGGCTGAAGAACGGCGTGATCGAGTACGACGAGGAGAGCGTGGTCAAGGCCTCCAACGAGGCGCTGGAGACGGGCATGGACGCCTACCAGGCCGTGATGGACGGCCTGGCGGCGGGGATGGACGTCGTCGGCGCGTACTTCGCCAAAGGCGAATACTTCGTGCCCGAAGTGCTGATGTGCGCCGACGCGCTCTACGGCGGGCTGAACATCCTGCGCCCGCACATCAAGATGGACCAGGAGAAGATGGTCAAAGGCTCGGTCGTGATCGGCACGGTGGAAGGCGACATCCACGACATCGGCAAGAACCTGGTCAAGATGATGTTCGAGGTCGCCGGGTTCACCGTCCACGACCTCGGGCGCGATGTGCCGCTCGACAATTTCGTGGACAAGTACCTCGAAACCGACGCCGACATCGTGTGCATGAGCGCCATGATGACGACGACGATGATCGGGATGCCGGTCGTCATCGAGAAAGTCCGCGCGAAGAACCCGAGGGCCAGGATCATGATCGGCGGCGCGCCGATCAACGAGGACATCGCGCAGAAGTGGGGGGCGGACGGGACCGGCAAGGACGCGCCCAACGCGCTGCAAGAGGCGCTCAACATGATCGGCGTCCTGCGCGAGCTCGGCGACCAGTTCAAGACCGAGCGCGTGCAGAAGGAATGGGGCGCGGATGGGTTGCTGGATGCGGCGAAAGTTTGAACTTTGAGCAGGCCCCTTCGCGGCGACACCGGCCTCACCGACCTGATTGACGCGCGCGACCTCCCCAAGCACGATCTGCGCTTCGAGGTGCTGGGAACGCTGGACGAGGCCTCCTCCGCGCTGGGCGTGGTGCGCGCCAGCGACGTGCGCCCGGAGACGCGCGCATTGATCCTGGAGATTCAACGCGATTTGTGCTGGATGATGTCAGAACTGGCGGCGGTCTCCGGCGACCAGCGCGCCGATACGCACATCACGCCCGAACGGCTGGCCGCGCTGGAGCGCGCCTATCACGCTTTGACCTCCGCCCACCCTCTGAGCGCCGCGTTTACCGTGCCGGGCGATAGCCTGGCAGGCGCGCTGCTGCATTTGGCCCGCGCCATCATCCGCAGGGCTGAGCGCCATGCCACGCGGCTGCATGACGCCTCGCCCCTCCCGAATCCAAACATCATTCCTTATCTTAATCGCCTGTCTACGCTTATTTACGCCCTGGCCCGCGCCGAAGAAGCCGCCGCCGGCATCTCCCAGCCGACGGTGGCGCATGAACCGGAGGGCGGCTTTTGAAAAACCTGGTCCCCCTCCCCTACCGGCGCGTCAGCGTCCAGCCCTACTCAGGCGAGATGACCGAGGCCGCCTTCCGCGCGCACTTCCTGGGCCGCGAGGCCTATCGCCGGACGGATTACATCGTGCTGCGCCAGGGCGAGGCGACCGCCGTCATCGCGATCACCGCGCCCGACCGCCAGAGCCTCTTCAGCCCCATTGACTCCGTAGGGGTGCTGGCGCTGCCGGAGGCATGCGTGTTTGCCGAGGCGCCCGACACCGACCCGGCCAACCCGTCGGCGCTGGCGGCCAAAGCGCACGAACTCGGCCTCGGCCCGGAAGCCACGCTCGTCGTGCGAGGCAGGTACGAGCATGTGAATTTCATCCACCACCCGGACCCGCTGGTCATCCGCGTAGTCGAAGTCGCGCCGCCCGACCCGCCCAAGCTGTTCGGGTTGGCGCAGCACGTCCTCAGTTATGCCGACCTGCCGCCCATCCGCCTCGAACTCGAACGGATTGACCTGAACGACCTCGCGGCCGGACACGCCCCGGCGGCCTTCCTGGTCCCCTGTCGCTCTGGCGGCCTCGACCGCTTCGGCGCGCCGGTCTACTTCCTGGACGAGCGGCCGGCGGCCCGCCAGGACTGGCTGCTGATCGGGTGCGAGCGCAGTTTGCAGTTTCACCGTCATTACTACGGCGACGAGCCACCGCGCGTCGAGATGTGCCCGCGCAAACTGGCCGGGACTCGGAACGAGCCGACTTTGCTGAAATGCTGCCTGCTCGAATTTGACATGGAGCTGGACGGCCAGATAGCGGTCGTGCCGTGGGGCGCGGATTTGAAGATGGTCGAGGAGGCGCTGCGTAGATTGGTCAGTCAGCAGCAATCAGTGACCGCTGATGACTGGAGGTTAGCATGAAAGCCTGGGCCGATGTGTTCACCCATCTCGACGAGCGCAGCCGCAAGCCGCGCACGGCGGGCGTGACGATGATCATTGACAAATGCCAGGGGCCGAACGCCACCGCCGACCTGCTGGCGACGACCGGCGATTATATTGACCAGTGGAAACTCTCGTTCGGCACGTCGGCGCTGCTGGACGAAAACCTGCTCCGGGACAAAATCGCGCTGGTCAAAGAGCAGCAGGTCCTCGTCTATCCGGGCGGCACGCTGACCGAGTACGCCATCGTGCGCGGGAGGTGGCGGGAGTACATGCGCCGCGCGCGCGATCTGGGCTTTAGCGGCGTCGAGATTTCCGACGGCACGATCCATCTCGCGCCGGACGTCCGCCGGGACGCGATTCGCTTTGCGCTCGATTTGGGCCTGACGGTGGTCGCGGAGGTCGGCAAAAAGGACCCGCGCCAGCAGCTCCACCCCGAAGAACTGGCCGAACTGGCCCTGACCGACTTTGAAACCGGGGCCGCCTGGGTGATCATCGAGGCGCGCGAATCCGGCAAGGGCATCGGCATCTACGACAAGGAAGGCCGCGTTTACGAGCAGGATGTGGACATCATCTTGTCGGCGCTCAACAGCCATCTCGGGCGGCTCATTTGGGAAGCGCCGCTCAAGAACCAGCAGGAATATTTCATCCTGCGCTTCGGGCCGGACGTGAGCCTGGGCAACATCCAGCCGCGCGACGTGCTCGGCGTCGAAGCCCTGCGCGCCGGGCTGCGCTTTGAGACTTTGCAGCCTCTGGTCGAGCAAATGGAGCGGGAAGGCGCCGCCGACATCCCGACGCTGGCCGACCGCATCTCACGCATGGCGAAGCGGCGGCTGCCGGAAGCGTGAACTTATCCAAGGAGCATCCATCATGGGCTTGTTTCGTTTCGACACCCCTCAGAAAGTCATGAAGATCGGCCACATCGAGTGCGGCGGCCAGCCGGGCGAGCGCCCGCCCGTGCTGATGGCGAACATGTTCCAGACCGGCCACAAGATCGTCGAGAGCCGCAAGCCGCCCCGCTGGGACAAAGCCGCCGCGCTCGACGAGATCAAGCTCGTCGAGGAGATGTCGCACGAGACAGGCGTCCCGGCGATCATCGGCATCGTCGCGCCCACGCCCGACGAGATCAAGGCTTACTGCGAGTGGTTCCTCTCGGTCAACGACACGATGGTGTTCCAGATTGACACGTGGACGGAGGAAGCCCGCCGCGCCGGGGCGCGCTTCGTGAAAGAAGCCGGGGTCCAGCACCGCTTCAATTACAACAGCATCACCGCGTGGGATCCCGACATCCCTGATCAGGTGGCCGAACTCAAAGCGTGCGGCATCAGGTCGGTGATCCTGCAACCCTTTGATTCCGAGGATAAACGCGCCACCGGTCGCCTCAAGTCGCTGCGCAAGATACTCAAGCAGATCGAAGGCGGCGCGTTTGATTCGATCCTGGTGGACACGACGACGATGAACCTCCCCACACAGGGCTTCTGCTACCTGGCCAACCGTATGGTCAAAGAAGAGTTTGGCCTGCCGGCCGGCAACGCGCCCGCTAACGGCTCGTACATGTGGAAAGAGGTGATCCAGAAGTGGGGCCGCTCCGCCTTTCAGGGCATGGACGCCGCCATGCACGGCATCGCGGCGGTCATGTGGAACGACTGGATGGCCTACGGCCCGATCACCGGCACACGCCGCGTGTTCACGGCGGTAGCAGCCGCCGTGGCGATGGTCACCGTGATGGCGTGGGACGAGGGGTTGGAACTGCCTGACAACCCGAGCCACCCGCTCAACAAGCACTTCCCGAAGGAGATGGAGTTTATGAAGGGCCTGCGCGCCGCGAAGAGTGACCGGTTGATGGAGCGGCAGCAGGCATTGGGCGAGAAACGCCGCGCAACGCGCGAAGCGGAGGCAGGCGCTGAGTCCGGCGACGAGCGTGACCTCATGCCGGAGAGCGCCGCGGCGATTCAACCGGACAAATAACGGCCCAGACCTGTCGGGTCTTAAGAGACCCGATAGATCTGGCTCCCCATGAGATTCCTCCAATCCCAGCCTCACTGGCTTGAAGTGGCTTACGAGGCCACGCACCGGATGCTCCAGCCCTTCCGGCGCTGGCTCAAGCCAGGTGGCTGGGCCGAGAAATTTTTCATCCGCGCCGAAAAGATGAGCAAAGGCGCGATCTTCGACTGCCGCATGTGCGGCCAGTGCGTGCTGCACAGCACGGGCATGACCTGCCCGATGACGTGCCCGAAGAATCTGCGCAACGGCCCGTGTGGAGGCGTGCGCGCGAACGGGCACTGCGAAGTCATCCCTGAGATGCGCTGCGTGTGGGTGGAGGCCTACGAACGCTCACTGCAAATGCCGGTTTACGGCAAAGACATGCATCACATCGTGCCGCCCCTCAACCGCCGGCTGGAGGGCACCTCGGCCTGGATCAACGACTTTACCGGCGTGGCCCAGCGGCCTCCGGCAGGATGGAATGCCTGGCTGGAGGTCAAGCAGCCATAGACTCAATGCAAGTGGTGTCACATTGCAAATGCGACTACAATTGAGCGCATGGACACCACCGAGGAAACAGAATCCAGCCGCAACACCCCGCGCCTCAAAGAGCCTCCCGCGCCGGAGTTGATCGCGACCGCCTATGCGCGCGAGGTCGGCGATGCGGCCATCCTCTACACGGGGATGAGCCTGGCCGACCTGGCCCACGTGGTGATGCTCGTCGAGGCAGGAGTCATGGCGAAAGACATGGGCGCGGAACTCGCCCGCGCGCTGTTGGAGATTCACCCCAACCCGCCGCTCGACTTCGCGCTCGACCCGGCGCGCGGCGACCTGTACTCCAACCGCGAGGCTTATCTCAAGATGCACACCTCGGCGGTTGGCTGGCTCTCGGCCGGCCGCGCCCGGCGCGAGGCCACGACCATCGGCTACCGGATCGCCGTGCGCGCGCGCCTGCTAGCCTTCGCCGCTGCCCTCGTGGATTGCGCCGCCGCCGCCCTCGACCTCGCCGAGGCTCACCGGGCCACGCTCTTCCCCGATTACACCTACCTGCAACCCGCCCAACCTTCCGCCTTCGGCCATTACCTGCTCACGTTTGTTTATCCGATCCTGCGCGACCTTGACCGGCTGCGCGCTGCGTTTGGCCGTGCGAACGTCAGCCCGGCGGGGTCTGGGAGCGTCAACGGCAGCCGCCTCCCATTGGACCGCGCGCGCCTGGCCGAACTGCTCGGCTTTGAGGCGGTCATCCCGCACACGCGCGACGCGATGTGGCAGGCCGATGGCCCGATTGAAATCGCCGCGCTCCTCACCGCCGCGCTCGTCAACCTCGACCGGCTGGCCGAAGATTTGCAAATCTTTTCCACCGCTGAATTCGGGTTGGTCGAGCTCGCCGACCGCCACACGCGCATCAGCGTCATCATGCCGCAGAAGAAAAATCCGTATTCGCTGGCCTACGTGCGCGGCGCCTGCGGCGAGTGCATCGGCCTGCTCGCAGCTATGGCCGTCGTGGGCAAAACGCCCTCCGGCCAGATTGACAACCGCATGTTCGCCTACGGCGACATCCCCCGCGCGCTCGATACCGCTACGGGGGCCGCCCGGCTGATGGCCTCCGTTTTGCGCGGCCTGACCGTGAACGCCGACCGCGCCGCCCGACGCGCCGCCGAGGATTTCATCGGCGCGACCGACCTGGCTGAGGTCATCATGTTGAAATCCGGC
>Ga0209751_10002808_pt1 | contig 17188 bp, 16 predicted proteins | sample RifCSP13_1_FD_184019 | JGI IMG/M metagenome (GOLD analysis project Ga0209751, IMG submission 184019) | Soil microbial communities from Rifle, Colorado - Rifle CSP2_sed 13_1 (SPAdes) (version 2) | ecosystem: Environmental > Terrestrial > Deep subsurface > Rock core/Sediment | place: Rifle... | reverse complement strand
GGCTTACCGAAGGGACACAAAAGGCCCCGGGCATTAGCGAATGAATGGCGTTAGTTGGCGAACCTTCGGAAATGTTCTTCGAAGGTGTCCAGCCGCACGGTTCCGTTGAGGACCCGGGTGGCCCAAGAGCTAACTGCTTGTTATGCGAAGACGGATAAGCCGCGATTGGCGCAAAGGTCCCATTGAAAGACCGCTTTAAATCGTGGTAGCGCTCGATGCAATGAGATGCTTTGCAAAGGCTGCAAGCCGTTCTCGAATCACTGGCTCGCCCGGAAACCGAGTCCGGCAGACCCTAAGGAGACGCAGCAATTCAATTATTCGCTGGTCGTCCGGCGGCATCGCCATGCATCTTTCCAGAACCTCGACCGGCGGCCTGTCGTCGATGTCTGTTACGAACCGCTTCAAGATCAGGTTGTACTTTTCCTTCAATTCTAGATTCGAAGGATCGAGCCCGGCAATCAAAAGGCTTCCCGTCGGAGACGTATCGGCGGGTACGAGTATGAGATCTGGTCGAAAGTCGCGGAGACATGGAAGCAACTTCCAAACATCCCCCGTCCAAACTCTGGTGTGTCTCGTTTTACTGGCCTGGGCTGGGTGATTTGGAAAGATGTCGTCAACGACAACCAGGGATGTCGATGTTGAATAAGTTTCGATATTGATGAAGTCACGCAAGACGAATTCGAATTTGTGCATCCCATCTATGAAAGCAAGATCAATCTTCCCCTGTATCGCGCCCTCTGCATCCGACCCAAAAAAATCATCGGAGGTTCGGTGATAAATCGTTGCCTCTTTAGGTAACGAGTGAGAAACTTGTGCTTCGGGGTCAATACCGATGGACACGCAACCGCTGAGCCTTAAGCTCGCTCCTTCTCTCACGCCAATCTCAAGGTAGAGGCGAGGAGCCAATTCCCGATGAATAAGGTCGAGCAGGTTCAAATAACTCGTTGTTCCCGAAACCATATTGACCAAAGGGTCGTTGTTATGGATCGCGGTTGGTGGGTCGAATTGGGTGCGGTCTGCCCCTGTCCTTCGGTGATGCTTGGGCCGCGTTCCGGTCCATCCCTGAATGACCCACGCCAGTCGAGCCATGAGTTTACGTGGTGACATGCAGCCCGCCCTGTGAGTGCCTTGTATGCACGCGGTACGCCCGATACCAGTCAACGAACGGGCAACTATGGCTGAAGCCCGCTGAAGGCGTGAGCCGCAACAAAAACCCGTCGAGGTCGATCGTCCTCAAAACGATGGCTGGAAAGGCGCCGAGTCCTCCGTTTTCAGCCTGTGGATGCGAACATCTATAGTACGACCTTGGCCAAGACTCCCCAGACGTGAGTCCGGGCGGTGGATCGTTTTCTCACGGACTCGTACGTGCTCGGGCCCGCATTGCAACATGCCCCGGACGTAATTCAGAGGAATCGTACTGATGAACACCGTTGGCTGCAGCCGAACCGGTTTTCCAAAAGCGATCAATCTGCACGCGTCAATGAGAAAGATGACGGTCGATATTGCCTGCATTCTTCTACGGTCTCCTGACATGCTTCGCGGACGAATCTTTAATGGCCGGTTTGCTTCTACCGGCGTCTAAGCCAAGCGTTGGGATTGTAGGTAACGTTATATCCAAAGTGATCGCACAATTCCGTATCAATGGCGTATTTCTCAGCGTTGGCGGATAAAAACTGTCTAACGGCAAGGTTTGGACCATTCTTGTATCGGCGATAGCGCGCGTGGGAGAAATACGACAGCACGCCGTCCTCGATAACTATGTAATCACCGGCTGCTAGCTTCTGATCGAAAAATCGCAATACCGCCAGTGTCGTGTCAAACAGATGGGCGCTGTCTTCAACAACCAACCATGGATGCGGCAGCGAATCTACGAAACCATCGGCAAAAACTTTGTCGAGCGATCTCGCATCACCCTCCCTGATAACGATTCTGTCGTCAGAAAATTTGATCTGTGGTTTGATATCGACGGTGACAACACGGCCGGCTAATCCATGCGTCGTCAACATATCGGCAAACCAAAGTGCGCTGCCGCCAAACTTTGTCCCAATTTCAATTACCGTAAGAGGTTTGAGCCGCGAGATGAGTTGCATGTAGAGACAAACATCAAATGGGCTCTTGAGAAACGGGATTCCCCGATAAGAATTTCTCAATACGCCGGACTGGATGGAATCCAAGAGCTTTCTCGGCATTCCAGAACCGAAATGCCTGCCGGACACGCTAACAGCGTGCGTCACTATCTGAAGTCTTTCAAACAAACTCGACATAAAAATGTGGATCCTCTTGAATGTTTTTGAAGACTTTTTCACTAAGGAGATTGTTTTCCGCAATTACGTTGTCCAAGTGCTTCGGGTGCAATAGGCGGCGAGAGGCCCAGAATCTTCGCCTTCGGAGAACCCCGTTTTCGAATTGCCTAGATCCAGCCGGGTCAGGACATCTCTAAAGCCTGCGCCGTGGTGGTAGATGACACGGTCATAGGCGGCGAAAAAAACGGGATGAAGGTTGCGTTTATTACTTCTCAGAAGAGGATACCAGTCGACACCGCTCTCTCTGAGTTGTTTCAGCAGGTTACCTCCAACGTCCGTGGTCCGTTTATCGTCTTTATTTCGCCATTCGCACCCTCCTTTCCAGTCGCCTTTGCGGGATTTCCAAAAGCCAACGGTTGTCGCACAAAAACAGGGGTGCGGTTGGATGTCGCCGTTATTCTTCAGGCGCTGGACAGCCATCAGTTTGTAACAACTTAATTTGTCCTTTATGAAACTCTCGACATCCCTGATCGGAAACGCGTCTCCGTCCAAAAAAATCAGAATGTCATCATCTCGGTTTGACGCGAAATATATTATCTCCGCTAGAATGTTTAATTGGATGGGATGAGAATTGACCGGCTCGGAACACGAATAATAGAAAGAGTCTGACATCGCCGGCGGTATGTTAGTGAGCCAAGCATAAACTCGGTAAGGGCTTTTGATGTGCATCCGAAGGTAAGATTGTTGGATGCCAATCCACTTATCTGTATTCCAATGTACAGTGGCAATGTGTATCATCAAAACTCTGTGCCGTGGTCGTTGGGGACGTCACGAGCCGCTATGAAATGTTGTCCAATAACCGTACAAGAGAAACGTAAACAAGGTCTCGCACTCCAAGGTGTCTCTATACGCATACGTTCTCGGCGAACACGAATTTCACTGACACGTCATTGATCTGACACTCGCCGCGTCGTTTCGGGTGAATTTTCGACCACGGCAATATATTATTGCGATGGGGTTTGTCTTTTCAGAGATCGACCCAAATGCCTGAGGAATGGCACCAAGGGCCACACCCGAACCAACCGTCAAGAGTTCGATAGCGGGTACGACAAAGGAATCCTGAGCCGCGTTGTTTTCGGTGCCACAGAACGACGGTTCCAACAACCAAATTAGCGCACACATACTCGCTCGCTTTTTTATCCCAGAGATGGCGTTAAAGCAAGAAGCATTGTCCTCAAATTGTTCTCACGCTCCAATGGTCATGACCCGAAATTTCTTCTTGCAGTTTTCTGTTATTGGCTATGGTCACCGGTCCAGCTTATTTGACCGCTGTCAGGTGATCTTACCGGCCCAGAGATTGAGCAAATCCTTTTGCGTACTCAAGAGATGGTTTCGGTACCAGCGAAAACTTACCCTGCCTTATGTTATAATTATCAAGAGCTCGAGGCGCACGAGAAATTTATTCTCTCGTTGGACCTTGTGTCGCAGGACCAAACGGGCAATTTCCGAATGGCTGTTAGCAGTCCCGTTTCTGTGAGCGGCATCGCCACTTCGGGGATAAACTCCATTGCTACATGCGCTGTCTCCACTTAGGTGCACGTAGACCGTTCGCCACGACTCTTATAAGTTACAGCTTGGCGGAGGTTTGATGCGGAAAAACCAAAAGGTCGAAATGGAACTCCGTCGATCAGCGAAAAGCTGGATTGAAAGATAATCTGCATCGTTGATGCGTTACAACCCCGGCCGTTAGCAGCGTCGCAGTGGACCGGAACTCTCGGGGGGGGTGGCTGAAGTGAATGGAATGCGCAGGTGAGTGTTTGCTGCGATTTGCCTCGGGAGACTGGAAGCACCCACGGACCTGCCATAAGATGACACCTCCCTTCTCCTGCGTTCGGATGGGGAACGGGGCCACGAAGATTCAAATACGAGGTCAACACGGGCACGGCCCCCTTGATCGGGAGGGCAATGACGGTGGTTGGGAGGAAATTTAGAAAACTGACCGCAAAGGACCTGGTGGTTAGAGCGGGCACAAAAATGTGTTATGAGAACGGTATAGAATTTGGGTACATTATTTGATTCTTTGACACGCTACTTGGCGATGACTTTCTTGCGCGACGATCGCCCAGTGACGAAAGCGGCGTAAGGCGAGGCGGATTTTTATGAACGCGACAACAAGACGGCTGGCGTTATCACTTGGGTTGTCCGGTATGTGGCTTGTGATGGCAGGCATCGGATTTGCCGTTGGCCGTTACACAGTAACTAAAGCATTTGATCGACAGATACAGAGTAAATCTAAGTCATTCACTCTCGGACGCATACTAAACGACAAGCAAAAGAGGGCGATTGTTCATGCATACCATGAGGGCGACAGCGTATATCACAAGCTAGATGACATCTCATGGGCGGTCCCGAACACCCCGACTCCATTTGTTGGAAACGCACCGACACCGGGAGTACATGGCGTCGCCCATATTAATTCTATGCAATTCAGAGCCGAAAGCGAAATTAAGATACCTAAACCTCAGGGTGCGTATAGGATATTTATAACCGGAGGCTCGACCGCCTATGGCTCCGGTGCTCCCAGTGAAGCTCAAACGATAGGGGGCTATTTATCGCGAATCACTTCGACGAAGTTAACCAAAATCACGAAACGGAAATATGAAATATTTACAATGGCTAACCCTGCTTGGGCGACAACGCATGAGCGAATTGTCATTGAGAATAGATTGTCGGAGCTGGAACCGGATCTGGTAATTTCTTTTTCCGGTGTCAATGACGTGCATTGGGGGCGGCTTGGCAGAAACGTATTATGGTTTAGGAGTTATTCGGATGAGTTCTTTCTGGGTCTCATTCGAACGGCGTATGAGATTTCCGACCAGCAACGGATACCGGAAGTCACGCAGATTGAGCGAAGCGAAATTGCCCCGGCCCTTGTCGCAGAGAGGCTTATCAAAAACGTAAAGCTAAGCTCATATGTACTCTCTCAAAAGCAAATCGGTTACGCTTTCATACTACAACCGGCATTGGCTGTAACAGGTAAGAGCCTCACAGAGCGGGAGCAGAAGTTACTAAAGAATCAAGACTACATTCGGGCCTGCTATGTCCAGATGGAAAATGTATTACGGAATTTCCGAGGGAACAATTTTCACTACGTCAATTTGACGGATATATTCGACAAATTAGACGGTCAGGAAGATATTTTCATTGATGGCGCGCATTTCGGTGACAAGGGAAACGAAATTATCGCAGAGAACATCTTTCGTCATATCCAAGACTGGATTGGTCGATAGCCATCGTGATCCGGTGTCAATTGTAATCATCTTGATTGTCAAATATTCGATCCAAAAGTCTGGACTACACCCGCTCAACATTCGCGGCTCGAAGCGAAATGTCTTCATTTAAACGGTATTTTTCAGCAGCCTGCTTGTTCTACTGTGTTATTAACGCTTATTCACCACGTTGCAGTATGGACATCGATCAAGTTGGCTGACGATCTCGCACGCCAGCAGAGAGCGCGACAGCCATGGTTGTTCTCGTCCTCTATGAACGACCATAACATGGAACCATTTTATTAATAACACAGTAGTTCTAGTGATTGAGCTCGATTTCAACGGGAATGACTTTGACCTTTACGACTGGTGTGCTAATTAATCGTAGGTAAACCCCCAGCTCTGCCGGGGGACTCGCAAAGTTTGACATTTACGGGAGTCGAAGGAAAGCCTCCAAACGGTGAACCGGTCAGGCTCAACCGAGAGGAGGCTCAATGAAACACTGCACGAAGGATTTACGCCACACGAGATGGGAATGCAAATATCATGTGGCGTTCATCCCGAAGTATCGCAAAAAAAGCATTCACGGCTGGGGTCAGAAAGGAACTCGGGGGATTATCCGGGAATCGGCACAGCAGAAGGAGAGGAAAGTCGAGGAGAGGCATCTGATGGCGGATCATGTCCATAGGCTGTTGTCGATACCACCGAAGTACTCGGTGTTGGGGGTGGTGAGGTTTATCAAGGATAAGAGTGCGATAGCGAGTGCGCGAAGGTTCATGGATCGAGCGAAGAACTTTGGAGGGCAGAATTTCTAGGCGAGGGGATACTACGTATCCACGGTGCGGCGGCATGGGGCGCAGATCCGAGAGTAGATCAGGGATCAAGAGAAAGAAGATCAGCGACTCGATCAACTGAACATGTTCAAATATAGATGCCAGCGAGAGCTGGCCACACCGCTTTGAGCGGTTCACAATTCAAACCTTGGGCTCGCCGGAGGTACATGACCATTTCGCAGACGAAGGAAGAAATATCTCGTCGATGATTGCATAGATTTTTAGACAGTTGCGAAAGAGTACCAACAGCTGCAATACACGTTATGGGGCGTTGGGTTATAGAACGCGCCGTCAAAAACTATGTCAAATTCACCAATGATAATTCCAAACTGTGTGTCCGGACCAAAACCGCTGACGAATTCTTAGAAACCCTGGCTCGATTTGTCACTGAACTCCAGGGCGAGGAAACTCGATGTTGGCGTTCGGCGCAAAGATGGCCGTTCAATAGCGCTATGGAAGATCACGTTACTTGCATCATCGGCATGCACCGCAGCGGCACGTCCATGGTGGCGCAGTTGCTTCACCAAAGCGGTTTATATCTCGGTTCCAAAGATCAGCTGTTGGGCGCCAGTTCCGGTAACCAAGACGGCCACTTTGAACATGTTGGTTTTTTGAAAATCAACGCAGCGTTATTGCGCCATTTTGGCGGGTCTTGGGAGTTTCCCCCCGGTCTCGAACCGGGCTGGGAAACGGATGCCTCGCTGGCGGAGCTGCGCAACAGCGCCCGGTCTCTTATAGAAACGTTTTCCGGAAGATCGCCCTGGGGATGGAAAGAGCCGCGGACCACGATCCTCCTGCCATTTTGGCGATCCGTGATTCCCAAGCTTCGCCTTGTAATTTGCGTTCGTAGTCCGCTGGAAGTCGCGAAATCGTTGGCCAAGCGCAACGGGATTTCCCTCGAGCGGGGCGTGCTCCTTTGGTATCGGTATCTTCGCGCGGCGTTGCAGGACAGCGCCGGTCGCCCCAGGATGATCGCTTTTTATGACGATTTTTTTTCAGACGCGACGGCGGAGGCCTACCGGCTCATCGATTTCTGCGGTTTAACGAGACCGAGCGACCTTTCCATATTAGACGACGGAATCCGCGGGGAATTGCGTCATCAAAGATCCGAAATATCGGAGCTCTTAGGGGCGCCTTCGATCCCGGCGGAGTGCAAGCTTATGTACCTCGGCTTGCGCGCGCTTTCGGGTCGCGAACATGTCCCGGCGACACCGCACAAGGACTCGGCGGAAAACGCCGGTGAGCTCTTGCGCGTATTGGACGAGCTTCGCGATCAGGAGCGGCTGGCACAACTGCAAACAGAATTGACGGAGAAGAATTACGAATTGTCTAAGCTCCGCAACGAAATGCTGAACGACTTAAAGGCGAACCACCGATGGGCCTATCGGATCTACCGGAAGTTCATCAGACCATTCCGGTCGTTTTAATCTCTCCGGGTCCAATTTCGTGATTCCGAGGTGCCCCAATGCCCTTGGATGACGCTTCGGCGAAACGGTACGCGCGCAAGTCGGCGTTTTTGGAGTGGTGCGAGAAAGATGGGCTCTCGGTCATCGGCGGCTACGGCGTCGGAGATCTTAAGACGGCGCCGCTCAAGCATTGGGAGCGCTGGGGCGGCCCGGCCGCCTATTGCCACCTGGAAGGTTCCCACGGATTCGTCGGCGTGATCGTCGCGGAAATACCGGCCGGCAAGAGTCTCAAGCCGATCACCACTCGCAATAAGCGCACCCGCCACCTGGCGCTGCGCCGAGGACTTCGTTACGTCAGCTATCCTGGCGGCCGAATCTGAGCGGACATGAAGGCGGCCATTTGCTCGAACACGAAGACGAACCGCCCGCAATCCGCGCGATGTACGAAGCGGAGCTAAAGAAAGCAGGCATCTCGTTGCGCATGAGGCCCATCGAGAGGCGGCGATGAAGTTGGGTGTTTGGGCTGGCTCGTCACTGCCGCTCATGGCTTGGGGCGTCGATGCATCCACAACTTGCGGATGCCCGAGGCCGTGGGACGCCCCACGAGCGCTCAATTGAAGCGTTGACAATTTGCCGTGCCTGAAGGATATTGCCGACATTAGGTCCCGAATAAAGGAAAATCCCATTGGATCCTTAGGACTGCCCGGAATAGTCGCGAGGAATCGGTTACTTGCGAGGAGAAGCTCGGCAAGAAGTTTCTCTACCCGCATTCAACACAAACTATAACGATGCCGAGAACGGTGCTCAAGAAAATTCTCTCGTCCCTTAAGAAGCACATACAAAGGAAACGAGTGGTGCATTTTCTACACATCGGAAAAACCGGCGGCATGGCTATCAGGCACGCCTTGAAGCCCTATCGCGAAACCGCGCGCTATAAAATCAAAAGGCATGGCCACCGGCAAACGCTGCGAGACATTCCCCAGGGCGAAGGGGTGATTTTTTTCCTCAGGGATCCATTGACTCGTTTTGCCAGCGGTTTTAATAGCCGACTGCGCCGAGGCGAGCCTAGACATCATAATCCATGGACTGCTGCGGAGCAGGAGGCATTCAGCCGATTTGACACGCCCAACCGCCTCGCCGGGGCCCTTTCATCGGACGATGAGGAAGTACGGAACCGAGCCAGGTCGGCGATGAAAAGCATCGAGCACGTCAGGGATTCGTACTGGAAATGGTTCGAAAGCGAGGAATATTTACTTTCCCGAATGGATGATATCGTTTTTATCGGCTTTCAGGAAAATCTTTCAGGGGATTTTGAGAGCTTAAAATTAATACTCGGCCTTCCCCAAAGCGTTAGTCTGCCCACCGATGATATTTTGGCGCATAAAAATCCCGGGCACTTTAATAAGGCTCTCGATGACAGAGCCGTCGAGAATCTCAATCAGTGGTACGCGAAAGATATTAAATTCTACACGCAGTGCAAGAACTACGCAAAATGGATAAGTCAGAGGGACCGGCATAGCGCGCTTGTCAGTGACGGAGCCCGCGGTGTTCGGAGGTGACAATGCGTTGCAATGAGATGTTCCGTTCCAGTGGGATCGCGGAAATCTCAACGGGGTTATTCTCGTAAAACACTCGGCCTGCGCTAGCGCAGCGCCGGAAAGCCCACTCAAACGCAGACCGAACGGTCTGCGATATCCTTCCCCCGACGCCGTGGTTCAGCATGAAACCCCTCCAGAGCCTGTGGTACGGTGATACAAATCGAGAATGGCTCGAAGGTAACCGATTCCGCAATGTATAAGGACGATCCTGAAATCAATGTTGTTTCCGGAGCAAGGAGTTATTTGGACTTGCTCGAAGTCGTTCACCGAGAATTGGCCCCGCGTCTATACCTGGAGATTGGCGTTAGAAATGGAAACAGTTTGAGGCTGACCGGTTGTGCGTCTGTTGGCATTGATCCTGAACCAGGCCTTTCTCACGCCTTACCTAAAGACGTAACGATTTATCGCAGAACCTCTGATGACTTTTTTGAGTTGGACGCGGAAAAAGCCTTACGGAGCAAGATTGATTTCGCGTTTATAGATGGTATGCATCACTTCGAATACGCCCTGCGTGATTTCATCAATGTCGAGCATTACTCCGCTTCGACGTCTCTGGTAGTCGTTGACGATATCTTTCCAAACCACCCTGTCCAGGCCAGAAGAGTCAGAGAGAGCAAGGTTTGGACCGGGGATGTTTGGAAGCTGCTTCCGTGTCTCAGAATATTTCGCAGGGATCTGATCCAAATACCCGTCAATACGTCTCCGACGGGAAGCCTGCTAATTGCCGGGCTCGATTCGTCGAGTCGAGAATTGATCGAGAAGTACAACCTAATCCTGAGGCAATTTGTAACAGAGAACGATGAGAAACCGCCCGTGGAGGTTCTCACGCGACGCACCGCGATTCAACCGGACGACCCGCGAATCATTGAGTTGCTCCGTCTATTAAGGTCATGCCGAGACAAGTCTCCGGGTGAGCCGTTGATTCGGGAACGGCTGGGGACTTTTGCAAAACGCCTCGTTTCGTCGGGTCATGTCGCGTAATCAACCCACCGCTGCGCCGATTTCAGGTGTTGTAATTTTGTGTAACGTGCGGAGTGAGATTCCGCGCGACTACATATTCGTCGAGTTTTTCAATGAGGCAAAATCAAGACATGGAGTGAGTCGCTATTTTGGCGTCTCATCACTCGCTGGTTGAAAATCTGACTGTTGGTTGTGAAATATTTCTTCCATACTTGCCCCAGGATCAACGATCTCGCTCTCACCCGTTGAGTTGCCGAACTTCGACGGTCGCGCCGACACCGTATCAACTGCACTTTTGGGGTTCAAATTAATTCAGCATAGAAGAGTGGATTCTCTTGAATGCTTTTGAAGACTTTCTCACTCAGTAAATTGTTCTCCGCAATTACACCGTCTCTCCGTTTATGGAGTAGCGCGCGCCTATACCGTGGAGGAGCCCAGAACAAAATTTTATCGAGAAACCCCGCTTTCGACTGGGCTCGATCAAATCGGGTCAGGGCATCCCGAAAGCCGGCGCCGTGGTGATAAATGACACCGTCATAGGCTGCGAAGAAAACAGGGTGCAGGTTGCGCCGATTACTCCGCAGGAGGGGGTACCACTGGACCCCGCTCTCTCTGAGTTGTTTTAGTAAGTTGCCGCCAATGTCGGTGACCCATGCACCGCTTTTGTTTTGCCACCGGTACCCCGCTTTCCAGTCGCCTTTGATGGATTTCCAAAAACTGACTGTTGTCGCGCAGAAACAGGGATGCGGTTGGTTGTCGCCGTTATTCTCAAGTCGCTGAACGGCTATCAGTTTGTAATTGCTTAACTTCTGATTAATTAATAACTCGATGTCCCCGATCGGGAATGCGTCGCCGTCCAAAAATATTAAGATGTCATCATCTCGGTTTGACGAGAAATATATTATGTCTGCCAGGATGTTCAACTTAACGGCGTGAGAAATAACCGGCTCGGAGCATGCGTAATAAAACGTGTCTGGCAGCGTAGAGGGTACGTTGTTGAGCCAAGCATAAACGCGATAAGGACTTTTTATGTGCTTTCGAAGGTACGACTGTTGGATGTCGATCCACTTATCAGTGTTCCAATGTACGGTAGCAATGTGGATCATAAAATTGTTGTGTGGCAGGGGGTGGCCATGTAACGAGGCTGTGAGAAATTATGTTTGGAAGAAGTCTCCCACCAGCAAAACTCTTAATTGACAATCACCTTTGCGAATCCGAGACCGTAAAGGCGAGTTTTCAATAGTTTATGACGATATAGAAGAACTTCCACTGCGTGTCAACTTTCCTCTTGCCTCGCGAACTGAATCGGCTCAACCACGGCGGGCTGCAGAAGCTCGCAAAGACCGGTTCGATAGAACCGAGTCGTTAGCTATATCGGCTTCACGCTTGTGGAGTATCGACTCTCCCTTTCACTTTCGCTGCGTAGATCGCTACCACATCGACCGCCCGGCGCGGGAAAAGCACCGCCCGCCGCATCGGCCCACGCTCGGAAATTCGCGCCATGTACGGAGCGGAGCTTAAGAAAGAAGGCATCCTGCTTCGCATAAAAGCCATCGAGCGGCGCGGCCAAATAGATTGCTTTGGCCTTGGCTCAATTCTGCCACCGGGATATTCTATGCACAGCGAGCGAGTCATGAGACCGACATAAATGAACCTGGTTCTGATCGTCAACTAAAAAGCCAACAGCGGACTTGACACGTTGTCCGTCGTCCGTTTTCCGTCGCGTTTTCCGTCCTGACGGAGGGTTTGTGTCCTATTGAGAACCAACTTTGTTCGTGCAATTCGACCAGCAGGATATCCCACCACGAAGGGCACGAAGAAAGGGAAAGTCTTCTTGAAACCCGATGGCCTTACCAATCCGGTTCTCCGTTCTTCGTGTCCTTCGTGAACTTGGTGGTGAAGAGAATAGCTTCGGTCGGGCAAGAAAACACTTCATGATTTTTACCGATGCAATACAGACCAAAAGGTTAGGGTCAAAAGTTAGGGAAACTTCTTATGCTTCGGCTCGTTGCGCCAAGCAAGCGGAATGTTATAGCGTCGCGGTTACGAGGAGTTCGATTATGAACATGAGACGCCGAACGGTCATCAAAGCCGGGCTTGGCTTGGGCGCGTCGCTGTTGCTGCGTCCGAGGGATATTTTCGCGCAAGCCCAACCGCTTGTTCAGAAAAAGATTCCGTCGACGGGTGAAAGCATCCCGATCATCGGTCTGGGCACGGCCCGCCGCTACGAACACGTTAAAACAGACGCGGAGAAGATCCCGCTTCGGGAAACAATTCGCCGGTTCCAGGAATTAGGCGGCAAGGTGATCGACAGCTCGCCGTCCTACGGCACGGCGGAAGCGGTGGTGGGGGAATCGGTTGACGGACTCAAGGTTCGCGATTCGCTATTTCTCGCCACCAAGGTGAGTTTGCGCAAAGTCGGCCGGGAGGAAGGGATGGCGCAGATCGAAGAGTCGTTCAAGAGATTCCGCACCCGCCGAATCGATCTGATCGCCGTGCACAACCTCCGCGACACCGATACGCAACTGCGCACGCTGCGCGAAATGAAACAGGCCGGGCGTATCCGTTACGTTGGCATTACCACGTCTTTCGACAACCAGTACGGTGAATTCGAACAAACCATGAAGAAGGAAAGCCTCGACTTCATCCAGGTGGATTACGCATTGGACAACCGCGACGCAGGCGATCGTCTCATTCCGTTGGCCGGTGATCGCGGCATGGCGGTCATGATCAACTTGCCCTTCGGCCGCGGGCGGCTCTTTAACGCGGTGCAGGGCAAAAAGTTGCCGGAGTGGGCCACCGAGTTCGACTGTGTGTCCTGGGCTCAGTTTTTTCTCAAGTACATCGTTTCACATCCCGCCGTTACTTGCGCCGTGCCGGGCATGGCCCGCTCAGAGTACGTTATCGACAACCTCGGCGCGGCGCGCGGACGTTTGCCGGATTCGGCGATGCGAAAGCGCATGGAGCAGTTCATCGATAATGTCTGAGGTAGGGTGAGGAGTCAGGAGTGAGGCGTGAGTAGTAAAGAGGGAAGAGGTGAGGAGGGAGGGGACTCGGGTGGCGCGCTAACAAGTGGTTTTTTACGCCGGCTGCTCGCGCGTGTGATCGACGTGCGGCCGGTCGAGATGCGGGCGCTCGGTTGGTCGTGGCTCTATATCTTCTCGGTCCTTTTCTCCTATTACATCCTCCGCCCCATCCGCGACGAGATGGGGGTGGCCGGCGGCGTGGAAAATCTGCAATGGCTTTTCACCGGCACGCTGCTCGGCATGCTCGCCACCAATCCGCCCTTTGCGGCGCTGGTCGCGCGCCTGCCGCGAGTCAAGTTTATCGCCGCCAGCTACCGTTTTTTTTTGGCCAATCTGCTGCTGTTTGCCTTGCTGCTCCACGTCGCCACGGCCGAGCAAAACATTTGGATCGGCCGGCTGTTTTTTATCTGGGTGTCGGTGTTTAATTTATTTGTCGTATCGGTTTTTTGGGCCTTGATGGTCGACGTGTTCGACGCCGAACAGGGGAAACGACTCTTCGGCTTCATCGCCGCCGGCGCAACGCTCGGCGGCATCGTTGGCTCGAGCCTGACCGCGTCGCTAGCGAGGCAGGTGGCGCCGCCCTATCTTTTGTTGATTTCGGCGCTGCTGCTGGAAGCCGCGCTATTCTGCGTCAGCCGGCTGGCTAAATTATCCGATGCCTTGCACCAGCACCCGGTGGCGCAGCCCGAGGAGAGGCTCATCGGCGGTTCGGCGTTTTCGGGCCTTTCACACGCTTTGAGCTCATCCTACCTAATCAATGTGAGCGGTTTCATTTTGCTTTTCGCCATCACCTCGACGTTTCTCTATTTTCAGCAGGCCGAGATCGCCACGCAAAGTTTCGCCGACCGCGGCGCGCGCACGGCGTTTTTCGCGCGGGTGGACCTGTGGGTGAATGTTCTCACGCTCGGCGCGCAGTTGTTTTTGACCGGGCGCGTCCTGCGCTGGTTCGGTGTCGCTTTGACCCTGGCGGCATTGCCGCTGTTGAGCGTCGTCGGCTTCGGTGCGCTGGCGCTGGCGCCGACGATCGCCGTTTTGGTCGTCTATCAAGTGGTTCGGCGCGCGGGGAATTTTGCCTTTGCCCGGCCGTCCCGCGAAGTCTTGTTCACAGTGGTACCTCGGGAGGACAAATATAAGGCGAAAAGTTTCATCGACACGGTGGTTTACCGCCTGGGCGATCAAGTCGGCGCCTGGTCCTACGCCGGTCTCGGAATGCTCGGATTAGGGATGACCGGGATCGCCATCGTGGCGGTGCCGGTTTCACTTCTTTGGTTGCTCAACGGTCTCTGGCTGGGGCGGAGGCAGCAGGTTCTTGAAACGGTGCCGGAGCCGGTGGTACCCGCCAGCGCGATGCGGCGCTAGAATCTAACCAGGTAAATGTTTCACAAAACGAGTTAAAGAAATTTATCGCGCCAAGCACGCTAAGCTGGCAAAGGCCCCGCCCTCGCCCCCGTCTATTATCAAATTATAGCTTGGCGTCCTTTGCGTTCTTTGCGCGAGAAACAATCTTTTCCGATCTGCTTGTCGTCGGTAAAATTCAAATATGTTTGGCTAGCTTTTTGCGGCGGAAAGGTCGATATCGATATTTTCTTCTCTCTGAATCTCGGCGAAGCGCTCACGCAATGAATTGATGCTGATTCTCGACGGCACGGCGAGCATCGCCTCCAGCCGAAACATCGGCGTGCCGCTGACCGGCGCCGAGTAGGTACTGGTTTCCATCGATTCGATGTTGATGCCGAGGCCGCTTAAAACCGCGCTGAGCTGGTAGACGACACCGGGGTGATCCATGCAGGACGCTGTCAATCGGTAAGGGAGAAATCGTTCGGCAGGCTTGCGCGCTGCCGGCGATTTAATGGAAATGGTCAAACCGGTTTCGGTTTCGATCACGCGGTAATCGCGTGCGATTTTGACCAGATTGCCCCCTTCGCCGCTGATCAAGACGATCACGGCGAACTCGCCGCAAAAGACCGCCATTTTGCTGTCTTCGATGTTGCAGCCGTGGCGCGCGATGAACTCAGACAGTTTTTCCACCAGGCCGACCTGGTCGGGGCCGACGGCCGTCAGTATCAGATGATCTTTGTCCGCCATGGACATAACCTAAAGAATTCGTTCAAACAGTTCAAATCGTTCAAGCCGTCGGACCGAAAACGCGTTTAGGGTGGCGGTGTTCAGCCTAATTTTGAATACGACCTTATGGAAGCGCCGGGGCTCTGTCAATGCGGCTCTCCCAGCGCATCCCGCAAATCCGATCCGATCGCATCGATCGGGGCAGGGATGCCCAAGAGCTTGGCGAGGGTCGGGGCAAAATCGACGAGGCGCGCGTCGCGCAGGCGCTGGCCGGCTTTAATGCCGGGGCCGTTGAAGACCATGATCGTGCGCATGGAGGCGCGGATCGGATTAAAGCCGTGGACGCCGTGCGGTTCCTGGCTGCCGATGACCTCGCCCGCGTTTAGCTTTGCATCGAGCCGGTAACCGGGCAAGAGATCGAGGTAAAGATCGCCGCCGGATTCTCCGCCGATGCCCGGCGCGGCTTCGTCGCTTTGCGCGTCCTCGACGCCGGTCACCACTTGACGGCCATCGTCTCGAATCGCCAGCAGCAGTTCGCGCACGAGCCGCACCAGCTCGGCGCGCTCTTCGACGGCGACGATGCCGTTTTTGCGTTCGCGCGCATTGATCAATAGATAGCCGTTGTCTATCGCTGGGTAGATGATCTTGGTTTTGGCGAGATCGACGCGGCCCTGCGCGTCCAACGCCAGGAGTCCGGCTTGCTGCAATACTTTGTTGAGGTAAACGACTTTGTTCGTGCCCTCCGCGCCGTGATCGGAGATCAGCGCGAAAACCGCATTTTCCGGGCGTCGTTCCATCAGGAAACCGAGCAGCATATCGGAGGACTGGTAGACTCTTTCGAGCAGCGGGCGCAGACGGGCGGCGAGCTCGGCGCGAAAACCGGGAAGACCAGGGTCGAGATAGCCGCGCCACTGGTGCTCGGCTTCGTCCGGGTAGGGAGTGTAGGCAAAGAAAATATCCCAGGGCAACTTTTCGAGCGCCCAGCGACAGGTTTCCGTCAGTTGATGTTGAACCAGCGCGATGGTTTCGAGGTAGCGCGCTTCCGCGGTGCCGTCGCCGCCGTTGGGAATAGTCCTGCCGAAGGTTCCTTGGCGGTACAATTGCCACGCACCATTGCCGATGAACGCTCGCACCGTCGGGTTGGTGCCTTCGAGCAACTCGGAGTGGGAAATCGCTTGCCGCCCTGGTCGGGTGTAATACAGAAAAAAATCACTGCCGTCGAGCCTAAGGTCGAACAGGCGAAGATAAGTGGTTGCGATCTGACCGGCACCGGTATTGACCGTGATGGGCCGGCTCCAAAGCAGCTCCCCGCCGGGTCCGGCGGCTCCGGGTTTCAATATCGCTTTGACTTCCCGACCGTCGCGTGCGCCCGAGACGAAAAGTGTGTCGTAGCCGTTCTGCGGGTCGGCGGGATCGTCGATCAACAGACCAAAGAGCGACGATGCGCGAATGGTGAAGGTCAGTTCCAGAGGCGGCGTAGCGCTGGCGGGGAGATTGGTCCACGCTGCCGCTGTTTGCGGCTTGGAATTCCGCCCATGGACCACTCCATCGCGGCCCGTTGCCCCGCTGTAACCTTGCAAGTAGACGCCGAGCCGGGATTTTTCGCCGCCGAAAGGTACGTGCAAGGAGACGACTTTGCGGCCGGCGCGCTCGGCGGCGGTGAAAATGGTCTCCGCGCGCTGGAGCGCGGGATTGAAGCCGGCGGCGCTTTCAAGAATGGTAAACTCGCTGCGCGGCGTGCGCGGCACGCGAATGCCTGTTATGCCGGTTATTCGCGGCGGCGACCCGG
>Ga0209751_10002806_pt1 | contig 17194 bp, 10 predicted proteins | sample RifCSP13_1_FD_184019 | JGI IMG/M metagenome (GOLD analysis project Ga0209751, IMG submission 184019) | Soil microbial communities from Rifle, Colorado - Rifle CSP2_sed 13_1 (SPAdes) (version 2) | ecosystem: Environmental > Terrestrial > Deep subsurface > Rock core/Sediment | place: Rifle... | reverse complement strand
ATCACACGACGTAGAAAATCCTGACCTTTGTCATCGAGGCGGTCCCTGTATCGTTCATTGATCATCCGCGAGAAGTTCTCGATGGCCCGCAGCGGCTCGCGCAGGTCGTGCGAGGTCACGTAAAGGAGTGTTTCAAGATCGCGGTTCTTGGCCGCGAGTTCCGCCCGTGCCCGTCCTCTTTCGGCAATTTCACATTCCAATCCGGCATTGAGGCGCGATAATTCTTCTTTCTGTCGCGCTAGCACCTCCAAAAACTCGTCCTTCGCCGCGTTCGATTTCTCCAGCTCGGCCGCTTGCTTCGTCGTTTCTTCATGAAGTTGGGAGTTATGAATTGCCACGGCGCCGTGGTTGGCCAGGGTGGAAAGAAACTCGATCTCTTCAATGCTAAATTCGCGTTCCTCTTTGGTGTAAAAAGAGAGTACCCCTAAAATTTCATCTCGAACAATCAACGGCACCCCCAGATACGAAACCAATCCCTGTTTTCGGAAAAACTGAGAGTCGCGCAGTCGCGGGTCACTTTGAAGCTTGCGAACCATCACGGGCGACTTCGTTTCGAATGCGACATTGGGAAGGCCGCGCCCGCCCCGCCACGGCTCTGCCCTCCATTCGTCCTCATCGAGATTGAAGCAGGCAATCGGCTCCAAGAGCCGACTCTGCGGATTGAACAACCTTACGCTGCTCGCGGAATAGGGCAGGACGTCGCCAATTTCCTCTAAAAATATTTTCAGAATATCGTGAAGATCTAAAGTCGAGGTAATGGCGGTGCCGATCTCGTGGAGCGCTCGGATCTGTTCCAAATTGCGCTTGGTCTGGCCGAACAGGCGGGCATTTTCGATCGCCACGCCAATGACATTGGCGGTCGCTTGGAGAAACTCCACTTCGGTCGGGGAAAAGGGTTTCGACTCATCGTCGGAAATTCCCAAAACTCCAATGATTTTAGCACCGGCTTTGACCGGGATCCATGCCACTGACTGAGTTCTGGCTAATAACCCCGCCGAACCGTCTCCCGGTCGATCATTGATCACCAGTGGATCCCCTGATGCAAAGACCTTTTCACTCATGGGATGCGGTGTAATACGACGAAGCTTCGCTATTTCTTCCTCCGTAAACCCCCGATAGGCGACGATGGCAACCTTGCCGGTGAGGGTGTCTTTAAGCCTGAAGTTAATCCGCCGTCGGTTCGCTACTTCCACCATCTTGTCCGCGAGGATTTCAAAAAGTTCGTTGAGATCCAGCGATCGGCTGGCGGCGGCAGCGATGGCGTTCAGCGCTTCCTGTTCTCTGGCGCGCCGCTCGGCCGCTTCGAACAGTTGAATCTTTTGCACCCCGATTCCCGCCTGAGTTCCGATCGCTTCGAGTAAGCGTATCTCCTCGAGTTCGATGTGTCGTTCGGTGCGATGACCAAGATGAATCACGCCTAGCACATCCTCTTGTGTACGTAACGGTACGGTAATCATGGTGCGCACACCCTCGCGTTTAAAAGTGCGCATACCGTCTACTTGCGTGAGGTCTTCCACTTTGGTCGCCCGGGTGGCGAGGACTTGGGCAATGACTCGCGGCGAAACGGGATCTTCTGCGCGGCGACGTTGCCGGATAACATTTTCAGGGTCACGGTACCCGCGATTCGCTACCGGTTCCAAGGTTGTTCGATCCGGCTGCAGCAACCGGATCATACCGATCTCGAATCCAATGACTTCGAGAGTTTGCTCGAGAATCCGGTTCATCATGACGTTTAGATCAGTCGACTCCAAAATCGTTTGGTTGATTTCGTGGAGGGCCCCAAGTCGCGCCTCGGCGGCCGAAACGTTGGCCACCCGCTGCCCTAAGACTTCAACCAACTCGCCTTTTTCAACGAGCGCCTGCTTCAGTGCCCGTTGAGCGCGGCTTATTACGAAATAGAGAACGCAATACAGAAAACCTAATATTAGGAGAACTCCCGGAAACAGGACCCACTGAGTACGCTGGGTTTTCTGGAGCAATGGTGTCACGTCGTAATAGAGTTCAAAGACTGCTTCTATAGGAGCCGTCGGCTCACCGCGCCGAATCGGGATATAGCTCGCAATGAGGTCACGGTTTTCAACCTCACCTTCGAAGGCGCTAAAGCTATTCCGATGGGTAAGTTCGCTAGCCACTTTCCCCGACCGGGCCGAAAGGAATCCGGTATTGCTACTTTTATCCTCGCCTATCTGTCGGGCCTCAGTGGAAAACACCGTCCGTCCAGTGAGGTCGTAAATTTTGATTTTCAGTACAGATAAACCCCTCATCTGGTCCCGGACAGCCTTACGAAGCTCGGCGGTGTCATGATGAGTTCTGATTTCATCGCCACTGCGACTGACGGTACGGGTAAGGAATAAACTGAACTGTGGCCACAATGAATTCGAAAATGCCTGCGTTAGAGCGACATTGTGACGCTCTCCCAGTTCAAGCAGATCGTTAAGCGCGATCCAGCGATAGAATGCAACTAGGAGGATAGCTGCTACGACCATGCTGATTAAGCTGGTGATAGAAAAATAGCGACGAAAATTAGACATGGAAGCCTCGCGCCGACCCGTCAAGCCCATCGAGCGCCTCGGGCAAACCCGAGATCGGCAGGGTGACGGTGAATGTCGAGCCTTTGCCGAGTTCGCTCGACACGTTGAGTTCGCCGCCAAGCATCTCCGTGAATCTCTTGACAATATAAAGTCCCAAGCCGACGCCGCCATGGGTCCTGGTACTTGAACCATCCCCCTGGCGGAACTTTTCGAATATTAGAGGCAGCATCTCTTGAGGAATTCCGATCCCGGTATCCGTCACGCGGAACTCGATCTTGTTAGCTCCGGGAACCTGGCGAGCCGACACCGTCACACGCCCCTCTTCCGTGAATTTGATCGCGTTATTGATGAGATTCTGGAGGATATGCATGAGTTTCTCGCCGTCAATGCTCGCGGTGGGAAACTCAGGCGGATAGTCCCAGTGAAGACTCACAGATTTGCCCAATGAAACATCGTAGCTCGACTTGAGCTCATCCAGCAGACGACCCACGGCAATCTCATTTTTTTCCACGTTGACTATGTCTGCCTCGATTCTTGTCGCCTGGAGAATGCTGCTGATCATCCACAATAGGTCCTTCGCACAGCTCATGATCTTACGTAGCGCTACGTCCTGCTCGGTATTGATTTCTCCAAACACCCCTTGTCTCGCCGCCTCCGCATAACCCGAGATCACATTCAGGGGAGTCCTGAGCTCGTGCGACATGACACTGAGAAATTCATCCTTTGCCTTGTTGGCTTTGTTCAGTTCAATGGCCTGGTCTCGAGTCCGCTCATAAAGCTGGGCATTGTAAATAGCCATGGCCGTTCGGTCTGCGAGCGTGGAGAGAAACTCGATTTCTTCTTCGCTGAACTCATGCTCCTCTTTGGTGTAAAAAGAGAGTATTCCTAAGACCGCATCCTTCGCGATCAAAGGAAGCCCTAGATAAGAAGTCAATCCATGCATCCTGAAAAACTCATGGTTCTTGACGCGTGTATCCGTTTCGAAGTTGCGAATCACCACGAGCGCTTTACTTTCAAAAACTAAGCCGGCCAAGCCGGGGCCAGACTTCCCCCGCCCAACTTGCAACTGACTGCCATCGACATTCCGCCACGCCGCGGGCTCTAGAAGCCCATTCTTCGGGTTAAGTAATCTTAGGGTGGTGGCAGAATACGGTAGAACGAGTTCGATTTTTCCCATCAGCACGTCCAATAACGTGGAGAGATCCAAGGTCGAAGTGACGGCATGATCAAACTCCCGCAGCAGCCGGAGACGTTCTAGATTATGTTGAACCTGTCGAAAAAGCCTGGCATTCTCCTCCGTGACCTGCTTGCGCTCTCTCGCATAACGTACGGCCCGCACAAGCCCGCCGCCATTCACCTGGCCCTTAACCAGATAGTCCTGTGCCCCCACCCTTAGAGCGTTAACCGCCATCTCTTCATCATCCAGACCCGTAAGGACCAAGATCGGCACACTAGGCGCGACATCCCGCACGCGCGCAAGACCATCAAGCCCCTGCGCGTCGGGAAGGGAAAGATCCAGCAACACGACGTCAAAATGCTTTTCCCGAAGATGCTCCAACGCCTCGCCGAGCTGTTCGACATGCGCCAGGCCGAACGGACAACCCGGTACTTCTTTGAGAACCTCCCGCAACAAGCGGGCGTCTGCCGGATTGTCCTCGACCAGCAGGATTTGGGTCAACGCGTCAATCATTGGACGCGCCCATTCGGCGGCAGCACGACCGCGGTAAACCAGAAATCTGCTATCAATCGCAACATTCTAACGAACTCGTTGTAGTCAACCGGTTTTTGAATGTAGCAATTGACGTGCAGGTCATAGCTCTTGAGAACGTCCGCTTCGGCTTTTGAGGTCGTTAGAATCACGATGGGGATTCTTCTCAGGTCCGGATCGTTTTTGATTTCTTCCAAGAGCTCGCGGCCGTCCTTCTTCGGCATGTTGAGATCGAGCAGGACCAGGTCCGGCTTTACCACGCCGGCATATTTGCCAACTCGTCGCAGGTATTCCAGGGCTTCTACTCCATCTCCCGCGACGCTTACGTTGTTGGCAAGCTTTCCATCCTTAAACGCCTCAAGCGTTAACCGCACATCGCTGGGGTTGTCGTCGACTAGCAGGATTTCTCTGGCACAGTGGTTAATCATGACTCCCTCTCTGAAATAGATTCCCAATCGTCCGGAATCGAAAGGTAAGACGCGGCTTTCTTGCCGACTTCCGACTCCACCCAGTTTTTGTCTCCATGGCGTTCCACAATCTTTTTACAAATTGCCAAGCCAATTCCTGTCCTTGAATATGCGTTTTTTCCATGCAAGCGCTGGATAACGACAAAGATGCGTTCCGCATACCTCGGTATGGCTCCTTCTTTTCCCGGGTAGTCGTGGGTCACCTCGATGCCGTGAGACCTGCCGCATGTTCGACGGTCGTTGGCCTAGCGAAACAGGCCATGCGACACCGCAGGATAAGCGAGCACGGCGCCTGATAAGTCCTATTCTCTTCCGAGCGTTCCCATTGCCCGCGCCGAGCCTTCGCGTTTTTCCACCCACTGGCGCAGTTGCGTCTCACGCACGCGCCATTGGCCGCCGACTTTTAACGCCGGCATCTCGCCGCTATGGATCATTCTCTGTAGCGTGCGCGTGGAAACCTGCAGGAGCTCCGCGGCCTCGTTCAGTGTCAGCAACCGAATGTTGTCGAGATTTTCGTTCATGAGAAGTTACCCCGCTTGCCGATTACGCAATGCCAATGCCAGCAACAGAGGATGGTTAAGTCATTGTTTTGACAAGCAAGGTATAAACGCGGGCGGGCTCTTGAATGACCGTCTTGGACAAGTCTGGACAACACGGGGCGTTACTGTGCAACTCATCCCCAATTTGGTAAATCCCGGACAACGGATATGATTGCGGTCCGGTATGGACCTGCAATGAACGCGGTTTTTTGGACAGACGGGATACTGAAGCGCCGGTCAGCCGATGAGAAATTGGCGCGTGGCGCAGACCCTATTGGCGGTAAAGAATCTCACCGCATCGCTCCGTGTCGTAACCGCCGAGGGAAGTCACCGCACTTTTGAGTGCCGCCGAATTCAGGATCTCCATCAGGAACTCTCCCGGCGCGGATTCCAAGAACGAGCGGTGAAACAAAAGATCATACTGCTCGGCGGCGACCGGTAAGAAGTCGAGGCCAAGTGCGTTGGCAGCCGCGCGCACGCCGAGACCGGCATCCGCTAAGCCGCTCGCCACGGCGACACCGACGGCCATATGGGTGAACTCTTCCCTCTCGTAGCCGCTGACCGATGCGGGATCGATACCGATTCTTTTCAACTCGTAATCCAACAACACGCGCGTACCTGAACCTGGTTGACGGTTGACGAAGCGAATACCCGGTCGCGCCAGGTCCTTTAGCTCGCGGACCGATTTCGGGTTGCCGCGGGCGACGAGAATGCCCTGTTCGCGCTGGGCCAGATGAACCAGCGCGACGGGAACCGTCGGTATCGTTCTCTTGATGTCGGGGATATTATAGACCCCCGTTTGCGGATCGAGCAGATGCGTGCCCGCGAGATGGGTTTCGCCTCGCTGAAGCGCGAGCAGGCCGCCCAAGCTGCCGACGTTGGTGGCGGCGATCTTGAGTTCCGGATGGCGCAGTTTTAACTGATCCTCTAAAACGCCGATGGCGAGATCGTGGCTGCCAGTGCAGAGGATCGTGTTTTCGATATCCTCGATCGGCCGCAGGAGCTCCACGTCGACCTCTTCCCCCGCATTCAGTCCTTCGACGAGACTGGGAACGCGCATCAAGCCGTCCGCGTGCACCATCGTCGTAATTACCCCGGCGCCACGCGCGAGCGGCAGGGCGACTAATTTTTCACCGACGCGACCGAGTGTCACGCGAATAAATTCCTCGAGGCCCAGATGCGAGGCGATTTTCTTCGGCACGATGGCGCGGACAGTGGGATAGATAGGGACGGCGGAACCAAGGAATTTTTCGATCGCCGGCCGTAAAATCTCCCGCGCGATGACGATCGCCGAGACCGGATATCCCGGCACACCGATCAATGGCTTGCCGGCGACTTGCCCCAACACCGCCGGCTTGCCGGGCATGACGTCGATGCCATGCGCCAACAACTTTCCCGTTTCGCTTACAACATCAGAGGTCAAATCATGTTCGCCTGCCGAAGAGCCGGCGATGATCGTTACCAGGTCGCACTCATCGGCGGCTTGCCGCACCGCCCGTATGAGTAGTGTCAAATCATCCTTGGCCCGCGGATACTTAATCGGCGTCCCGCCCCATTCGCGCACAAAGGCCGCCAGCACCGTGGAATTGAATTCGATCACCACGCCGGGCTTGGCCTCTTCACCCGGTTGGATCAACTCGTCCCCGGTCGGAATAATTCCCACCCTGGGACGCGCTTTGACGCGCACCGTCGTGTGTCCCGCGGCCAGCAATGCGCCAAGATCGTAAGGACGCAAGCGGTGGGAACGCGGCAGGAGCAATTCAGTGGCGACCACGTCTTCGCCGACCAGACGCACATGGTTCCACGGCGCCACGGCTTCAAGAATTTCAATAGTGCTGCTATCGACCTGATGGACCTTTTCGATCATGATCACCGCGTTCGCCCAGGCCGGCAATGAGTTCCCGGTATCGACGTACGCAAAGACGTTCGCCCCCGGCGAATCGCTTGACGCCCGCGTGAGCTTTTTCCCGAAAAACTCCGTGGCGCCGAAGGTGTCCTCGGCGCGCACGCAGATGCCATCCATGGCGGAAGCATGATAGTGCGGCGAGGAGATTTTCGCGAAGACGGGCGCGGCGGTGATCCGGTCGAGGGCGTCTTCGACGGGAATTTCCTCCGCGGCCAGCCGCGCCGGATCTACCGTCGACAGAAAAAGCGCTCGTGCCTCGGTCAGGGGGGTCTTCTTGAGATAGCGTTTGCGGGCCATGGACTTTGGCAGTTCCCAGTTTCTAATACAAACGCATCAAGTAACATTACCTGCGAGGGGAAGAAAGCCTTCGGACCGGGAGCGATGGGCCTCTACCTCGAAGGCCACCCACGCCAACCCCTTAGGCTGCTTATTCCGACGGTCTGGGCCCGGGATGATTTTCGCGTTCCTACGCTCCCGGTTCCTCAGTCTTCCTTCCCCTCGCTAAAATCCAAAGGTAACATCGATAAAGACGTTTGTTTTAGTTTCGGGTTTCGAGTTCCCTTCCCCCCAACCCGGAACCCGGAACCCGGAACCCGAAACTCGGAACTAAAATAATATGACTTCGACCTCTTCCCCTTGCTCCAACCCGTCCTGATTCATCTCGATGCGTACCATGCCATCGGCCTTCACCAGAGTGAAGATCGCGCCCGACTTGCTGGGCAAAGGTGTCGCAATCAGGCGATCCGATTGCCGTTCCAACGTCACTCGAACATAATCCTCGCGGCCGAGTTGGGAGGCAATGTTGGTTTTCAACCTTGCGCGCACGGTTCGGGTGAAGCGTTGCAAGGCGTCGGCGCTTTCACCGCCCAAGCGGCGAATCAGCGGGGCGCCAAACAGATCGAAGATCACCAGCGCCGACACGGGATAGCCCGGGAGTCCCATGATCGGCTTGCCGCATGCGCGGGCGAAGATCGTCGGTTTTCCCGGCGCAATGGAGATGCCGTGAAAGATAAACTCTGAATTGGGAAACGACAGAATGGTCTCCAAGGCGATGTCCTTGGCGCCCATCGAGCTGCCGCCGGAAAGCAGGACGAGATCGCCCCATTCCAACGCCTCACCGATCGCCCGCGTCAACTCGTTACGGTCATCGGCGATGACGCCCCAGTCTTTCAGCTCGGCGCCGCATTCTTCGATCAGCCCGGCCAGGGAGTGCTGATTGATGTTGCGCACCTGGCCGGGACGCGGCTCGGTGTCGGCGTCGACGATTTCATCGCCCGTCGAGATTAAGCCTACGCGCGGCCGCTTGTAGACCGGAACGGATGAGATGCCGACCCCCGTCAACGCTCCTAAGTCGTGCGCCTTGAGGCGCCGGCCGCGTCGGAATACCAGTTCGCCTTGCTTGATATCGTCGCCGATTTGAATGACGTTTTGCCACGGCGACACGCCGCGATGAATTTCGACCAATCCGGCGTCGGTTTCGTCGGTGTACTCGACCATGACGACGGCGTCGGCCTGCGGCGGCATCATTCCGCCGGTCGAGATGCGAATCGCCTCACCTGAATTAAGCGCTTGGGTCGCCTCTTTGCCCATCTCGACCACGCCAGCGAGTTTCAGATAAGCCGGCAGGCTCTGGCTCGCTCCGAAGGTGTCCTTGGCTTTCACCGCATAACCGTCCATGGCGGCGCGGTGAAAGTGCGGCAAATCAACGGCGGAATAGAGATCTTCCGCCAACACCCGCGCGCGCGCCTTTATCGTTGGAACAGGCTCCGTGCCTACGTATTCCACCGCCAGCAATAATCGAAGCGCTTCCTGCGGCGCTAAAACCTTAAAAAATGTTTGTGCCATGTCCGTGCTTGAGGGAAATCATAAGCAGAACCAGCACGCGGAAGCAACTCGTGTTTGTGCGTTGAATTGCGGTGGGTAGCAGCGCGTCTTCAGAACCCCGACGCAGTGGCCGGTGGCGATTGCAGTCAGCGGTCGCTGGGAGTTTCTTTTCCAACGGCGCGCAAACCGTTTTTCTCGAATAGTTCTTTGATATGAATCGCCAACTCTTTATGCGTAAACGGCTTGGCGAGATAGTCATCGCATCCAGCAGCCAGGCAGTTTCCTCTATCGCCTGGCATGGCTTTCGCTGTTGCAGCCAGGATAAGAATATCATGAGTGCTGGGATTTTTTCTTATCTCTGAAACTGCTTGGAACCCATTCATCTGCGGCATGAGCATATCCATGATGATAAGATCTGGAAGCTCCGATAAAGCGAGTTCGACAGCCTCAAGGCCGTCTTTTGCCGCGATCGGTTCATAGCCGAGATGCTTTAACTCTAACACTAACATTTCTCTGGTTGCGGGGTTATCTTCCACTAACAGGATTCGCCTTTTCATTTTCCTTTCCTCTCGAGCAACCTGGGAACTGAGATCGGGGACGCTTGCCTTTATGTCGGCCGCGATGAAAATCCGTCCCCCTCCTCATAGCCAAGACGCTCTCGCCTTCTTGTATCTTCTGGCGGCGACAAGGAACAAGGCACCGCTACGGTAAAAACCGTTCCCCGGCCCGCCTCGCTTTCTACGTCAACGCTTCCGCCAAGTAACTCGGTATACTTCGTGACGATGTAAAGCCCCAAGCCGACGCCCTCGTAGTGCCTTGTGTCAGAGCTGTCTACCTGACGGAACATCTCGAAAATGACCGGTAGTTTTTCTTTGGCTATTCCGATCCCCGTATCGGCTACAGAAAACTCCACTCGTCTCTCGAAGGCTCCTGGCTCTCCTACCGAATCGCACGACCCATTATCTCTCGCGGGCCTGCCGCATTCTTTGACTCGGGCCGATACGGTGACGTTCCCCTTTTCGGTAAATTTGACCGCGTTGTTGATCAAATTCTGCAGGATGTGTCTGAGCTTGTCTTCATCACTCTTTATGACGGGGAGATCCAAGGAAAAGTCCCAGTGAAAAGCCAGCTCTTTCCTGAGGGCGCTGTCATACATGGCTTTGATACCGGTCAAGAATTGGCTCAAATCGACTTCGGTGTTTTTCACCTGAGCCGCGCCGGCCTGAATTGCGGTCGCATGCAGGATCGTCGTAATCAAGGCGATCAGGTCACGCGAGTGGTTCAGAATAACCGTGAGCGCTCGATGTTGCTCGTCGTTCAACTCCCCGAGAAGTTTATCCTGCAGCATCCCTGTATAGCCCATGATCACGTTGAGCGGCGTGCGCAGCTCATGAGACATAACGCTCAAAAACTCGTCTTTCCCCTTGTTGGCCCGCTCCAGCTCCACGGTCTTTTGTTGCAGCTCTTGGACCTTTTGTCTCAGGTGCTCGTAAAGCTCGCTATTTTCCATGGACACAGCGATCTGGTCTGTGATGGCTTCTAGGAGCTGAATCTCGCTTGGGCTTAACTTCCGAGGAGCGGCGCCAACGCAACCCAGGGTGCCCAAATTTCTCAGCTTGCTTCTTATCGGGAAGACCGCAAAGAAGTGTAAGCTGAATTGCTTCGAGACTTTGGTTCGACTGAGCTGCTGGTATAGGGGATCGGTCGCGACATCCTCAAAGATTAGCGGCTGACCGGACTCTGCCACTTTGCCAACGATGCCCTGTCCCCTTTTAAAAGACCGGGCTGAAGTGAAACGGTCCGGATCACTCTCAAAGGATGCTCTCAAAAGAATCTCGTCCGTCTGCTCGTTGTACACATGGATTCTTGTGGCGTCGAAGCCGAACATTTCTGTGATCTTCTCAATCGCTGCGTTCAGGACTCGATCAAGCTCCAAGGACTGACTCGCCACCGCCGCCACCGCGTGGAGAGCTGAAAGCATACGATTCGTTTCCAGCGTCTGCGCTTCCCTTGTCCTTGCTTCCTCGTAGAGCCGGGCGTTCTCCAGGGCCACCCCGATGACGTTCCCGACCGCTTGGAGGAGCTCTACCTCGCGAGGTTCAAAGGGGATCGACCGGTCCGTGGAGAGATTCAGAAGGCCGACTACCTCTCCTCGCGCCTTCAACGGAACCCAGATGAGGCAGCGGCGTCCTTCACGACGAGTCTCCTCCTTGAGGCGTGCCCCGTCTGGATCATTGATGACCAGCATCTCTCCCGATTCAAGGACTTGATCACCCTTCCCTCCGGGACTCCGCCGGTGCAAAAGGACCTCGATGTACTCCTGCGAAATCCCCCGGTGGGCCGCGAGTCTAAGCTTCCCGGTGAGCGGATCCTTAAGCCGGATGTATCCTCTATCCCGGCCCGTGACCTCCAGCACTTTGTCCAATGAGACCTGGAGCAGCTCATCGAGATTGAGCGATTGGCTCGTAGCAATGGCGATGGCGTTTAGGACCGCCTGCTCCTGAGCACGCCGCTCCGTCTCCTCGAAGAGCTCCTTATTTTCCACCGCCACACCCATATGGCGCGCGATGGTCATGAGGTGATCGCTCTTGTCTTCGCTGAAGTGTCCAATCTTACTGCTGGCAAGATGGATGATTCCACGGAGTTCCCCTGAAACTCGAAGAGGCAGAAAGGCGCAGGATCTAAGCCCCGCATCGAGCTGTCTCTTACCCTTCAGCCGGGGATCTTCTGCAATATTTGCGGCAATGATCGGCTCTCCGGTCATGAAAGCCGTGCCGACAGCGGAGTTTTCCTGAAGGTCTCGCGTTGCTTCGAGAAAGCCTGAAGGAAAGCCGACATGGGCGGGATAGACAAAGGCTTTTTTCTCTTTGTCGAAAACTCGAATAAGCGCGGCATCGGCGTGCGTCGCATCTTTGAGCCGCTCCACGACCTTTTGCAGCAACTCATCGTTGCCGGCTACCGACAAGGGGGAAAGGGCCCCGTACAACGCCGAGAGATCTCGCGTACGCTCGGAGATTTTCTCTTCCAGTCCTTGGCGCGACTCCTTCAATGCCTCGGCCATCCGATTGAACTGGTCCGCCAAGCTCTCGATTTCATCGCCGGTGTGAATCTCCAGCCGGTACTGGAGATCGCCCTGGGCGACGCGCTCGGCTCCGGCCTCCAGCTCGCGCACCGCGCCGGTGATTCGGCCACTGAAATAAGCGCTGAACGCAAAAGCGCCGACGATGGTGATACCGAGGATCGCGAAGAACGCCCACTGCACCGCTCGCAGCTGTCCCAGAGCCGCCGCTTCCGGCTCCTCGACTACCACCGTCCATCGAAGTCTCGGAACCTCTAAGCGGTTTTGAATGGTCGTACGGCCTCCGGAGCTTCGTTCTATCGCGGCAATTGAATCGCTCTTGACTCCGCTCGACTGCCCCTTGACTTTGACGCTCCGCGCCGCATTCGCCGCCAGCAGAACCTTCGAATAATCGGGATGAGCGATGAGCCTGCCGTTCTCATCCACCACCGAAATGATGCCCACTGTTTCCGCGCTGATATTGGCGACCGCGTTCCAAAGCGTCTTGAGACTGATATCGGCGATCATCGCCCCCGAGATTTCCGCCGCCGTGAAGCGAACCGGTACTGACACGGTCATGAAGGGCTCGGCGGTGCGCTCATAGCCGACCTCGCTGATGAAAACATTGCCCTTCATCGGCTCGCGAAACTTCGGCTCTTGCGCAACACTCACCTCATCCGACCCGGTATTGATTTGGTCACGGGAGAGCCGAATAACCTCCCGCCCGGAGGCATCGGCGAAGGAGACGTTGCGGATCTGCGGGTCCAATTTCATCAACCGAATGAGCGCCTGTTTCTGGGCGTCACGGCGCGCCTCCCAGAACCGCCCGACTTCACCGACGGCCACTAGGCGGTTCGCTCTCCCGTCGACAAACTTGAGGATGTCGTCGGCCGCTCGTTGCAGCAACTGTTTCTGGCGTTGTTCGACCCCGGATCGCAAGGCGGGGGCGATTCGCCATTGCCAGAGGAACACAATGGCGACAGCGACGCCGCCCAAAGAGAGTACCAGGATTCTAAACAGTCGTCCCTGAATGCTGGCGGAAACGAAAAACCTCATACCTACATTTTTCCCACCAGTTGGTCGGCGCGGCTCAGCGCCTCAGGAGAAAACTTGACGCCGATTTCTTTAGCCGTACCCAGGTTTAGAATCAGCTGATGTTGCTTGGGCCTCTCGATCGGCAGTTGTCCGGGCTGCGTCCCTTTCAGGACCTTGTCCAGCAACGAGGCCGATTGCTTGCCGTCGAGATAGTAGGAGGAGCCGTAGCTCAGCAGAGCGCCGGCTATCCCCACGTGCTCGACCTGATAAACGACGAACGGAATCCGCGTGGTCCGGACTTGAGCCGCGACCCCATTCACTGCGCTGACCGAATAGAGACCGGGGATAAGAAAAATCGTGTCCGTCTCTTTCCGCGTGAGCTTCTTGGCGGCCTCGATAGCTTCATCCTTGCTCCTAACCTGTATCTCCCTTAGCGTTAGTCCCAGCTTGTGTGAGGTTTCCTCGGCCAAACGAAAAGCGGCCTTCGAGCTATCGGATTCGAGATCTCCGATGGCGGCGACTTTTCGAGCGCGAGGAAGAACTTCTTTCAGAATCTCCAGCCTCTTCGCCACCAGCTCGATGCTGCCGCTGGTCACCCCCGTGACATGGGTATTCGGAGTTGCATAGCCTTGGACAAGCCCGCTCTCGACCGGACCTGACGCGGAGCCAAAGACGACCGGCGTCTTTGAAGCCCGGGTCGCTTCGACAACGACTTTCAGAGCGGTATTCGTGACCGTGTAGATGGCGTCCAGTTTGTCAGCAACGAACTTTTTCGCCGTTTCTGAAACCCTAGTCTTATCTCCCTTGGCGTTATCGAGTGAGTAGACGATATCCTTCCCCTCCTCGTAGCCTAGAGCCTTCATCCCTTCCTTAAGCCCGACAACGGAACTAGCCCATTCGTCGTCCGGGAGCACGATTCCCACCTGGTAGACCTTACTCGCCGCCGCCACGGTTGCCGTAAAATCGCCGTGCCACAGCGCGGTTGCCAGGGTCATGAAGACCGCCCCTTGGATCATTCGAGTTTTCATAATCGCTCCTTTCTAAACTCTGCCAACGTAAAGCACTCTCTGTTGCGCTTGCCTCGTTCTGTTCGACCACGAGCTATTCGACCAATGTCTCCGCTCCCTCCAGGACCCCAGGCGAAATTTTAAGGCCGATGGCCTTGGCAGTCACAAGGTTGATTTTCAGAATCAATTTTTCCGGCGTCTCGATGGGCAGATCCGCCGGTTTGGCGCCTTTGAGGATTTTCGCCGCCAATTTTGCCGCCTGATCGCCGAACAAACGAAAGTTGCCGCTGTAGGACGCCAGCGCTCCCCTCTCGACGCTGGCATCGTCATAAACAATTAACGGCAATCGTTCCTTCTTGGCTTTCACGATGATAGTCCCGATGCGGGCGGTCACGAGAACCGATGGCAAAAGTAACACCGCGTCTACTTTGCTGGCCCATTTTTCGGCCAAAATGCTCGTCACCTCTTCATCGTTCGCTACGTCTTGGCGGACGACCTGAATTTGCAGCCGCTTGGCCGCGTCGGTCATATACTGAAGCGCCATGTGCGCGTTTGTTTCCTTGACCGCGACAATGGCCAGAACGTTCTTGGCTCTGGGAGCGATGTCTTTCAATATTTCGAGTCGTTTGCCCGAAAGATAAGCGCTGTTAGATGAAACGCCCGTGAAATTATTTTGCGAAGACGCGTAACTCGCGACCAAGCCGGCTTGCACCGGATCGCCGACCACCGTGAACACGACCGGGATGGTTTGCGTTGCCCGCTTGACCGCCATACTGGGGGCGGTGGCCACGGTGACGATCAAGTCAGGCTTGGCTTGGACCAATTTCGCCGCCCTGGCGGGAAAATTTTGCACGTCCCCCCGGCTATCCTCCACGGCAAACCCGATATTCTTCCCCTCGACGTAGCCCAACTTCACGAGGCCCTCCCGCAACCCCTCGAATACCGGACTATACGTCAGGCCCGGCGTCAGCACGCCGATCTGGTGCGCGGTTGCCTGCGCGCGCAGTGGCGACGCTCCGGCGACAAGGCTTAACCCAATAAGACTCAACGATACCGTAAACGTTCTCATAACATCTCCTTGATCCGTGCCGTTTCCACCGTCATGGATCATCCGATCCACAGATATTTTTCCCGACGTCTATTGATCCATTTTTCTGTTCCATCTGAGCCATTTAGTTTGTTCCATTTCCCGTTATTCCTTCTGTTAGCCAGCCTTGCGATGCTACTGAATCAGACGATCCGCCCGCTCTAAGATGTCGCGCGGCACTTTGAAATTGATTGCTTTCGCAGTGCTTAGATTTAGAACAAACAGGAGCTTCTCGGGTGTTTCAGTTGGAATCTCCGCAGGTCTTTCTCCCTTCAAGACCTTTGCCACGAGCCTGGCGGCCTGGATGCCTACCAATCGAAAGTCAGCTCCGTAGGTGAATAAGGCGCCTTTCTCCACCATCGACTCTTCATGGACGACGAGCGGTATTTTGTTCTCCTTGGCCTTTCTAATCAGAAGATCGATATAAACTCCCACGAGGGCAGATGGGATATGGTAGATGGCATCTATCGAGCCTTTTGGCGTAGCCCGAAGCACATTTTCAATCTCTTCTTTGCTGGTCACATCACGGCGGAGCACATGAACACCGATTTTTCTCGCCGTCTCGTCAAGAAACTCGAACGAGTTCTCGGCGACGCTATCTTTGGCCGCGACGATAGCCAAGATCTGCTTGACCTTGGGCTCTATCTCTTTCAGCATCTCAAGGCGCTTGCCTGAGAGCGGACCCGCATAGCTTGAGACACCGGTCAAGTTATTTTTGGAAGAGACGTAGCTCGCGACGAATCCGGATTGGAGAGGATCACCAACCCACGCAAAAACGATCGGGACGCTGGGTGTTGCCTTCATCGCTGCGGCCGTGTGAGAAGTCGACACGGTGAACAAAGCCTTGGGTTTGCTCTCCGCAAGCCTCACCGCCCGATTGCCAAGGTCCGAAGTGTTGCCTTTCGTGTTCTCCACAATGAAGGAAATATTCTTGCCCTCGGTATACCCGAGACGAGCCAAGCCTTCCTGAAGCCCGCGAAATACCGGATCGAAGGTCAGCCCCGGGGTCAAAACCCCAATCTGAGGGACCGTCGACTCGGCCCATGAAAGAGATCCAATCTTAGCCGTAACTGCAATCAACAAAAGCGTAGTTCTCGATAATCGCGCAAAAAATTTTCCTTGCACTTCTATTTCCTCCTCTCGTCGGATCGTTCATTCTTTGTTCCCGCAATGAATTGAGCGACTTGGTTGATTGACTGAATGTGCTTCACGGAGCCTTCCTTTTTGTTTAACTGCCTTGTAACTACGGTTCGGTTCGGCTTGCGTTCATTAGCCGCTTCTCGTACACGCGACACTAGCTAGCGATTCGCACGGGTGGCAATTCATTTATGGCTAAGGGAGCAACGCTTAAGATTTGGTCTATACCGCGGCTTCTACGCGAGTTGGGAATTCAGGTCTATTCCGGCTATCGGCTCATAGTCGCACCGCAGACCGCTTCGCAGACGCAAAGTACCGGCCAAGACTTCATGAAATTATAAGTAGCTGTTTTCAATAACATTTGATCCTTATCGGGGTACCATTTTGGGGAAACGAGTGACAAAAAATGACTAGCGCACGCCAAGACGGGGAAAAACGGGGACGAAGCAGGGAAAAGCGAATCTCGCTGATGATCTTCCAGGCATTCCCGTAAGCGGCTCCGCTCGTTAACTGTGGCGTGGATGCGGACAAAATTACGCTTGACAGCTAAAGTCAGAATGCCGAGAATCACGCTCGCAAAGCCCAAGCGAGAAAGGACACTGCAATGAAATTACAAAAGGTCTATCACATGGGCATACCGGTGGATAACCTGGACCGCGCCAAAGACTTCTACACCAAAGTATTGGGCATGGAATACCTGGGCCGTGGCGGCGGCAACCCGAATAATCCTGATTCGTTTCCGGTTCACGGCGTGGCGCAGAAGCTCGACCGTTTCAAGTGTGGCAGCGATGACATCGTCTTGTTTGAACGGCCTAGGCCGATCCACCGCGACGCGCTCGATCAAGACGGGATCACCCACCAGGCCTTCGACATGAACTGGGAAGACTATGACGAC
>Ga0209751_10002805_pt1 | contig 17194 bp, 15 predicted proteins | sample RifCSP13_1_FD_184019 | JGI IMG/M metagenome (GOLD analysis project Ga0209751, IMG submission 184019) | Soil microbial communities from Rifle, Colorado - Rifle CSP2_sed 13_1 (SPAdes) (version 2) | ecosystem: Environmental > Terrestrial > Deep subsurface > Rock core/Sediment | place: Rifle... | reverse complement strand
AGGGCGTTCAACGGGCCGGCTTGCACGGCGCACCCGGTGTACGGGGACTAGGGGTGGGAAATGGGAAATGGGAGGTAGGAGGTAAGACGGCCGGGGCGCTGCGGGTAAGCGAGGCCGCCGAGATCCCTTCGGCTTCGCTCAGGGCAGGCTCTTCGCTCACGTCCGCTTGGCAGCGGACTTGCCGCTCAGGATGACATTGGACGGCGCCGCTAGTACCCCCGCGAGGGGTCGACGACGTTGCGGAGGGGTTCGCCCGCCAGGTAGAGGCGCAGGTTGTCGCAGAAGAGGTCGACGGCGCGGTCCATGTAGCGGGGGGTGCCGCCGCTGATGTGGGGGGTGACGAGGACGTTGTCCAGCCCCCAGAGCTCGCTGTCGGACGGCAGGGGCTCGCGCTCGAAGACGTCGAGGGCGGCGCCGGCGATCCACCGCTCCTTGAGGGCGCGGGTGAGGGCGGGTTCGTCGATGACGGGGCCGCGGGCGATGTTGATGAGGACGGCTGAGGGCTTCATGGCGCGGAGCTGGGGCTCGCCGATGAGGCGGCGCGACTCCTCGGTCAGGGGGAGGGCCAGCACCACGTAGTCGCTCTCGGCCAGCAGGTAGGGGAGGTCGGAGGGCGGCAGCATCTCGGAGACGGGCCCCTCCCCGGGCGTGCGGCGCTCCACTGAGCGGCGCATGGCGAGGACGCGCATGCCAAACGCGGCAGCCAGTTGAGCCACGCGGGAGCCGATGGCGCCCATGCCGACGATGCCCACGGTCTGCCCCTCCAGCTCCAGCGGTGGATAGGCGGCCCACTTCGACTCCTGCTGCGAGCGGTAGGCGCGCAGGAAGCCCTTGGCGAACGTCAGAATCGCCCCGAGGACGTACTCGCTGATGGTGACGGCGTGGATGCCGCTGGCGGTGGTGACGGTGACGCGGGAGCGGACGACGGGCGAGTCCAGCAGGCGATCGACGCCGGCGCTGGTGAGCTGTAGCCAGCGCAGGTTGGGCGCGCGCTCGGCGATGTCGGCGGGGATGATCGGGTTGGTGAATACGACCTCGGTCGCGGCGAGGACGGCGGCGAGGCGTGCTTGCGCGTCTTCTTCGGATTCCTCGTCCGGCCGCCCGCCCGCGGGCGGGTCGTAGTAGCCGGGCCAGAGCGGGCGCCCCTCGCGGTAGGCGTGGCGTTGGGCACGTGTGAGCGCCACGACGTGGAGGCGCGGGTCCACGGCGCGGATGCGCGCGGCGAACTCGTCGACGACGGGAATGGCGAGGGTGACGTTGACTGCGTCCGGCATTTCGACTTGCGATTATACGCTGCGCGTGTGATTCTTAGCGTCCCGCAGCCAGCGCGTGGAAGGCTAAAGCCATCCGCTACATTTCTACTGCGGCGATATAGACAGCGCAATAGCCCGCCTAACGACTTAACGTAATCAGGGCAATCTTAACCGCCCGTTAACTGACGTGAAGATCTGGTTGTCATAATCTAGAAGTGCACCACCGAGGAACGCCCGGTCCTCCCGCAAGAGGCCGGGTCACGCACCAAACGAATAACGCTCGATCCTCTGCGACGAGCCAGAAAACGGGAGGGACCCGCAATGGCCGACAGCCACCCGACCAACCAGACGAATAGGGACGCGACGAGCTCAAGGGGAGGGTGGACGCCGTCTCGAGGATTCTGGATCGGGATGGGTGGCGTGGTGGCCTTCGCGCTGATGTTGACGGCAGCAGGCGCTATTGCGGCAGGACGGGAGCAGGAGCCCGTGGCTGTATCGGAGGCGACACCTCTGCCGGAGCCGGTGCAGGTCACGGTCATCCCGCGCAAGACCACGCCTCCCGACGGTGTCACGCGCGACCTGGGCGCGCCTGCCGGCGCGAACGAGATCGCGGTCGATCAGCTGTCATTGGCCGTCGCGGTCACATCCGCGACCACGGAGAGCCCCGTGACTGTGGCAAGCTCCTGGTCGATGGACCCGGTCACCGATGGGACCGCCGCGAGCTCGACGAGTATCACGCCGGAGCGGGTGACGTCGTCGGCGATGGTCGCTGCGCTCGGGCGATAGGCCAGTCAGGCTGAGTTCTCCTCCTGAAGTCGCGGCGGTGAGCCGCATGCGGGCAGTTGAGCATCTCCTGAGGCAGGCCGGTTGAGAGCCTGACCCCCGCGGGCGATGCGGCGCTAGGCCAGTCAGCTGAGTTCTCCTTCTGAAGTCGCGGCGGTGAGCCGTGTGCGGGCAGTCGAGCATCTCCTGAGGCATGGCCGGTTGAGAGCCTGACCCGCGGGCGATGCGCAGAGGGGCCAGTCAGGCTGAGTTCTACTCCTGAAGTCGCGGCGGTGAGCCGTATGCGGGCAGTTGAGCATCTCCTGAGGCAAGGCCGGTTGAGAGCCTGACCTGCGGACGATGCGCAGAGGCCTGACGGCGCTGTAGCTACGACCGGTGGTTGCTACTTGCCGGACGCCAGCCGCTCGATCAACCAGCGCGGCAGCCCGGCGTCTGCCATCAATCGCTGGGTGTGCTTGATGTCGTACTCCACCCGCCTGATCGTTACTGTGCCTTTGTCGTTGTCGTACACGGCGTAGGAGGCACGCGGGTCGCCGTCGCGCGGCTGGCCGACGCTGCCCGGGTTGATCACGACCTTCTCCGCGCCCGTCAGCAGCAACTGCGCCCCGTCTCCCAGGCGGTACAACTCGCAGTTGTCCGGCTCGTCCGGTTGCTGCATGGCAACAAGCGGGACGTGCGTGTGGCCAACGAATCCCAAAGACGTCTCCATGAGCCCGAGGTGAGCCAGCGCTGTCTCCTGCGAGGCCAGGTACTCCCAGATCGGCCAGCGCAGCGTGCCGTGCACCAGCGTACAGTCGTTCTCTAACAGCACCTCGGGGAGTGCGTCGAGAGCTTTAGCTTCTTTCAGACTGAGGCGGTCCAACGTCCATTGGGCCGCGGCCGCAGCATCCGGGTTGAAGTCTTCAGTCCCAATCGCCCCGGTGGCGGCGCGCTCATGGTTACCCGCCACCCACACGGCTTCCATCTCGCGCAGTTCGCGGATGCACTCGGAAGGCTGCGGTCCGTAGCCCACCGTGTCGCCGAGGCACCAGACGGCGTCGATCTCTCCGCCGGCGGCTGCGTGGAGCAGCACCGCTTCCAGCGCTGAAAGGTTCGCGTGAACGTCGGACAGCACGATGATGCGCATATGGCCGAGTATATCCGACGACGGCGCCTATAATGGCCGTGTGAAGGTCACCGACATCGGCGAGTTCGGACTTATCCGTCGCCTTCGTTCCTACACGGGTTTGGAGCCGCCCGCCGACCTCGTCGTCGGTATCGGTGATGACTGTGCCGTCTGGCGCGCGGGGGACCAGTGCTTGCTGGCGACGACGGACACGTTGGTCGAGGGCGTGCACTTCATCCCGGACGTGGCGCCGTGGGCCGACGTTGGCTGGAGGGTGCTTGCGGTCAACGTTAGCGACATCGCCGCCATGGGCGGCGAGCCACTGTTCGCGTTGGTGACACTGGCGCTGCCCGGCGAGACATCTGTCGATTCTATCGACGCCCTGTACGCCGGCCTTGGCGAATGCGCTACGGAGTACGGCGTGACTGTCGCGGGCGGCGATATCGTCAGCGCCCCGCAGGTTGCCGTTACCGTGGCACTGATCGGTCGCGCGCAGATGAGAGACGGGATTCCGCTGCTGATGCGCCGGGACGGTGCGCGGGCGGGAGATGTCATCGCCGTCACCGGTACGCTCGGCGACTCGGCCGCCGGCCTGCGGCGGCTGCGCGAAGGGACTCCCGCGGCGGACGCGCTCGTCCGAGCCCACCTGCGGCCCCGAACGCCGCTTGCATTGGCACAGGAGGCGGCGCGCCTCGGTGTTTGCTGCGCCATCGACGTATCCGACGGCCTGGTCCAGGACATCGGCCATACCTGCGAAATGTCTCGCCTCGGCGCGGACGTCAGCGCTGCTGACATCCCGATAAGCCCGGCGCTGCGCTCCGCGTATCCCGAAGAGGCGCTGGCACTGGCCTGCGGGGGCGGTGAGGACTACGAGCTGGTACTTGTAGGCGAGGAGCACCGCATCACGGAACTCTCTGACGCGAACCCCGGCGCGCTTACCGTCATCGGCAGGATGACCGAGCGGCACTCCGGCCGCGTGCGCCTTCTTGACTCCGGCGGGGCCGAGATCGATGTAGATACCCGCGGCTGGGATCACCTCCGCCACGACCCATGAGCCCCCCTCCCGTGCTCCGCTCCGGCGGCCCGGATGAGACGCGTGACCTGGGCGAGCGCCTCGGGGCATTGCTGGCGGTAGGTGACGTGCTGCTGCTCTCAGGGGAGCTCGGCGCAGGTAAAACGACGTTCGTGCAAGGGCTTGCCCTCGGGCTGGGCTTCCCCGGATCCGTTTCCTCTAAGTCGTTCGTGATCATGGGCGAGTACGGTGGGCGGATCACCCTCTACCACGCTGACCTCTACCGCCTGGATGACCCCGCGCAGGTCTGGGAGCTGGGCCTTGACGAGCTCTCTCGCGACGGCGTCCTCGTGGTCGAGTGGCCGGAGCGAGCGCCCGACGTGCTGCCGGAAGAGCACCTGCTGATCGAGTTCGCGGTGATTGACGAGGATTCGCGTGAACTGCGGTTGGAGGCGAGGGGGGAGCGCGCGGCGCAGATCGCGCGCGCTGTCCTGCGGGGAGCGGTGGCCTGATGGAGCTCTCCATCGACACTGCCTCCGAGATAGCGTCTGTCGCGCTGTCCAACGAAGGCGAACAAACCGCAGAGATCACCTGGCGCTGCCGCCGCAATCACACCGTCGAGCTTCTGCCGACGATCGAGCGGCTCTTCACCCAGGCGAACGCGGAGAAGACCGATCTGACGGCCATCTTCGCTTGCACGGGCCCCGGCATGTACACCGGTCTGCGCGTAGGCGTCGGCACGGCCCAGGGCCTGGCGCGCGCTCTGGAGGTACCGGCCCTGGGAGTCGGACGGTTGGAGCTGGACGGCTACCCGCACAGTGCGTTTCCAGGGACGATCGTAGCTGTCCATCGCGCCGGCCGCGGCGACCTCGCCTGGGCAGCCTATAGGAGCGCACCCTGGCGTGAGGTCTCTCCCCCGCGCCTCTCGAAGCCGGAGGAGCTGGGTGGAGCGCTCACCGGGCCCTCACTTCTGGTGGGCGAGGTGGACGTCGAAGTCGCGGATGTTATCCGCGCCGCCTCCGCCGTAGACGTCACGCTTGCGCTGCCTTCCCTGTCTGTCCGTCGCGCGGCGACCATCGCCGAGCTGGGCTTCGCGCGGCTGTCGGCCGGCGCACCGGGGGATCCGGCGTTGCTACTGCCGGTGTACCTGCGCCCGCCGGCGATCGGTCCGCAGCAGCCCAGCGCCTAGCCGGAAGCGCCGCCGCCCCCGTACAATTCACGTTGCCATGGAACGCACTCTCATCCTGGTGAAACCAGACGCGATGCAGCGTGGCCTCGCCGGCGAGGTGATCTCCCGACTGGAGCGCCGAGGGCTGCGCATAGCGGCCATACGGCTGCTTCAGATGGACGAGGCGCTGGCGGCGCGTCACTACGCTGAACACGTCGAGAAGCCGTTTTATCGCTCGCTCGTGGACTTTATCAAGTCCTCGCCGGTTATCGCGGCGGTGTTCGAAGGGCCGAACGCCGTGGAGATCGTGCGGACGACGATGGGCGCCACCGACCCGCGGAAGTCGCCGCCGGGATCCATTCGCGGCGACCTCGCGATCTACATCACCCAGAACCTGATCCACGGCTCTGACTCGCCGGAGTCTGCCGAGCGCGAGATCGGGCTCTTCTTTGATCCGGGCGACGTCGTCTCTTATGAGCGCGATGTTGACGGCTGGATCTACGAAGTGGAGTAGGCGGGCACAACCGGTTGTCAGATTCGGATCGCTTCAACGTCCCGCTGGGAGACCTACGCCGCCGCCAGGACGCGGCGGAGTTCCAGTTCGAATGCACTGAGGACCTGGCCCCGCTCACCGAGTTCATAGGCCAGGACCGCGCCCTGCGCTCCTTGCAGTTCGGCCTGGGCGTTGACAGGGCCGGCTACAACATCTTCGTCACAGGCCTCACCGGGACCGGGAAGGCAACGGCCATCCTGGAGTACCTCCGCCGGAGTCTAGCTGAACGTAGCGTCTCAGGTGAGGCAGCCCGCCCGGACGACTGGTGCTACGTCTACAACTTCCAGGACCCGGACCGGCCCAATGCGATCCGCCTCGCCGCCGGCACGGGCAGGCAGTTCCGTGACCAGTTGGAGGAGCTGCTCACCACAGTTCGCACAAACCTCTCGCGAGTCTTCACCAGCAACGAATACGAGCACCAGCGCAGGACGGTCCTTGAGCTGGGGCAGAAGGCGGCCCAGGAGCTGATTGACGCCGCCCAGCGGGAGACGGCGGCGGCGGGCTTCTCGCTGAGCTTCTCGCCGATGGGGATCACGCTGCTGCCGAAGATCGGCGACCAGGTGATGACTCCGGAGCAGTTTGCCGCCCTTACCAGCGAGGAACGCAGTGCTATCGATGCCCGCCAACGGGAGGTGATGGTGCGCGTCTCGGAAGTTGCTCAGAAGCTACGCGCGATCGAGCGGGAGGCGGCGCAGAACCTCCGGGCTCTTGACCGGAGCGTCGCCGACGCCGTCATGAACGGGACCTTTGAGTCGACCATCGAGCGCTACGCGAGCGACGGCGAAGTACATCAGTTCCTGGTGGACCTCAAGAACTTCATGGCCGGCAATGTCCTCTTGCTGCGGGAGCAGGAGTCGCAGGCGCCGGCGGTTGCGGGCCTCCCCGGCGGAGGCCAACCGGACCCCTTCCTGGCGTTTCGGGTCAACGTCTTCGTCGACAACTCGGAGGCGGCGGGCCCCCCTATCGTTATCGAACCGAACCCGAGCTGGACGAACATGTTCGGCCGCATCGAACGCAAGGCTTACCTGGGCACATACGCCAGCGACCATACTTTGCTGAAGGCAGGGGCGGTGCACCGGGCGAACGGGGGCTACCTGGTACTCAATCTGATCGATGTCATGACCAAGCCCGGCGCCTGGGACGGGCTGAAGCGGTTGATCCGTACGAAAGAAGCACGCCTTGAAGATCCGATGGAGCAGTACGGGTTCCTCACCCCGCAGGGCCTCCGGCCGGAACCGGTGCCGGTGGATATAAAACTCATCGTCACCGGCGACCCTATGGCGTACTTCTTGCTTACCGCCTACGACGAGGAGTTCTGGGAGATGTTCAAGGTAAAGGCCGATTTCGATTTCCAGATCCCGCGCAGCGCTGAGAACGCGCTCGCCTACGCCGGCTTCGTCTGCGCGGTCTGCGAGCGGGAAAAGCTCCGCCACTTCGACCGCACGGCGGTAGCGAAGCTGGTGGAGCACGGCAGCCGCTCCGTGGACGACCAGGAGAAGCTCTCCGCGCGCTTCGGCCGGTTGCGGGACGTGATCGTCGAGGCGGACTACTGGGCGCGGCAGGACGGCGCTGACCTCGTCGCCGCCGCACACGTGCAGCGGGCGATCACGGAGCGGGTCCACCGCCTCAACCTGGTTGAGGAGCGGCTGCGGGAGCTGATCGCGCGCGGCACGCTGATCGTGGACACGCAGGGAGCCGTCTCCGGGCAGGTGAACGGCCTCTCGGTGCTCGACTTCGGTGACTTCAGCTTCGGCCGCCCCTCCCGCATCACGGCCCGAACGTTCCTGGGGCAGCGCGGGGTGGTCAGCATCGACCGGGAGTCCCAGCTCAGCGGTAAGATCCACGACAAGGGCGTGCTGACGCTCGCCGGCTACCTCGGGTCCACATATGCGCACGACAAGCCGCTCTCCCTCTCCGCCAGCGTCTCGTTCGAACAGGGCTACGAGGCGGTGGACGGCGACAGCGCCTCGCTGGCCGAACTCTGCGCGGTGCTGTCCAGCCTGGCCGACGTGCCGATCCGGCAGGACCTGGCGATGACGGGCTCCGTGAACCAGAAGGGCGAGGTGCAGCCCATCGGCGGCGTCAACCAGAAGGTGGAAGGCTTCCACGACGTGTGCAAGGAGATGGGGTTTACCGGTACGCAGGGGGTGATGATCCCGGAGCGCAACCGCCGCAACCTGATGCTGCGGGAGGACGTGGTGGAGTCGGTTGAGCGCGGGGACTTCCGGATCCTGTCTGTGAGCTCGGTGGACGAGGCGCTGGAGGCTCTAACGGGCATCCCGGCGGGCGAGCGGCAGGAGGACGGGACGTACCCGGAGGGCACGGTCCACCACCTGGTAGACAAGCGCCTGCGCGAGATGGGCGAGGCGATGCGTCAGTTCGGGCGGCGCGCGAAGGACGGGCCGCTGCCGGAGAAGGCGGAGGAGGAACCCGCGCCAGCCGCGCCCGTGGATGCGGACGACGCGGACAACGACGACGACGACGGCGGCGACCAGCCGAAGAAGCGGTCGCCCGCGAAGGGACGGAAAAAGCGCCGCAAGTAGGCGCCCGCCCTACTGGATGCGGCAACGCATGCCATATCCGCCTTCCTGCGCCGGCGAAATACCCCAACTGGCGGATGTTGTTGCCTTCCTCCGCGCCGATCCTGTGATCAAGGTGAAAGCGCAGGAGGTGAGACGCATGGATACCGGACAGCAGGCAGAGCTACAATCTAGAGGCAATGCGCGAATCCTCAACAGGCCGCTTTGGTTCGAGGAGCCGGCCATGACGGCGCGCGGCGCCAGAGATACCGCCGTCGTCCTCCCTGTCGGGACGGTGACCCTCCTGCTGTCCGACACCGAGGGGTCGGCGCGGCTGTGGGAGGCGGACCGGGACGCCATGACCGCAGCCGTCGCTCGTCTCGACGCGCTCATCACCGAGGCGGTGGGCCTGCACAGGGGCGTCCGCCCCGTCGAGCAGGGGGAAGGCGATAGCTTCGTCGCCGCCTTCTCGCGGGCCTCGGACGCACTCACCTGCGCCCTCGCCCTCCAGCTGGCCATAGCGGGCGAGGCCTGGCCCGGCGGGATAGAGCTCCGCCTGCGGATGGCCCTGCACACGGGGGAAGTCCAGCTCCGCGACGAGGGCAACTACATCGGGGCGGCGATCAACCGCTGCGGCCGCCTGCGGTCCATCGGCCACGGCGGCCAGACGCTTCTCTCCCGCGCGACCCACGACCTCGTGGTGGACCGCCTCCCCGAGGAGGTGAGCCTCTTACACCTCGGGACATACCGCCTGCGCGACCTGGCGCGCCCGGAGGACGTCTACCAGCTCGGCCACCCGCGGCTGCCTGCATCAGACTTCCCTCCCCTCCGCTCGCTCGACGCCCTACCCAACAACCTGCCCGTGCGGCTCACGAGCTTCATCGGGCGCGAGGCTGAGATCGCCGCGCTCAAGGACCTACTCGCCGAGAACCGGTTGGTCACCCTGACCGGCTCTGGCGGCTGCGGCAAGACCCGCCTCGCCCTCCAGGTCGCCGCCGACCTCCTCGACGGGCACCCGGACGGCGTCTGGTGGGTGGATCTGGCGCGAATCTCGGACGCGGGACTCGTGCCGAACGCAGTGGCGGCGGCGCTCGCCGTCAAAGAGATCCCCCGGCAGCCCCTCGTGGACACGTTGAAGAACGAGCTTCGCGCCAAGCGAACGCTGATCCTACCGGACAACTGCGAGCACGTGGTAGCGGCCTGCGCCGAGCTTGCCGACGCCCTGCTCCACGCCTGTCCATCGCTGAGCATCCTCGCCACCAGCAGGGAGTCGCTGGGCGTCGAGGGCGAGGCGCCCTGGCGCGTGCCCTCCCTCGCGCTCCCCGACGAAAACGCCACACCCTCGATCGAGTCACTCTCGCAGTACGAGGCGGTCCGCCTCTTCATCGAGCGGGCGATCAGTGTGCGGCCGAACTTCCGGGTGACCAACGAGAACGCCCCCGCCGTGGCCCAGATCTGCCACCGCCTGGACGGCATCCCGCTCGCTATGGAGCTCGCCGCCGCGCGAACGCGGATGATGACCCCTGAGCAGATCGTGGAAGGGCTGATGGACCGCTTCCGGCTGCTCACCGGCGGCGTGCGGACATTAATGCCCCGCCAGCAGACCCTGCAGGCCTCGGTGGACTGGAGCTACAACCTCCTGGGAGAGGACGAGCGCGCCTTGCTGAGGCGGCTCTCGGTCTTCGTCGGCAGCTTCACCCTCGACGCGGCCGAGCAAGTGGGCGCTGGACCTGGTATCGAGCGATACCAGGTCCTGGAGCTGCTCTCGCGCCTCGTCGACCGGTCGCTCGTCCAGGTGGAGGAGGCGGCTGAAGCGGAGGCGCGCTACCGCCTGCTGGAGACGATCCGCCAGTACGGCCGCGACCGGCTGGCCGAATCCGGCCCAGACGGGCTCGCCGGGGCGAGCGAGGAGGCGGAGGTGCGGACGCGGCACCTCGACTTCTACGTCGCCCTCGCCGAGCGGGCCCTGCCCGAGCTGGAGGGTGCCGGGCAGATGATGTGGCTCGAACGGCTCGACCTCGAGCTCGGCAACCTCCGCGCGGCTCTGGACTGGAGCGCCCAAACGGGCGAGGCGGACAGGGGGTTGCGGCTCGTCTCGGCGGTGTACGTGTTCTGGATTGTGCGCGGCAATCTGAGCGAGGGCCGCAGCCGGTTGGACGTAGCTTTGTCTCTGGGCGACGGCGATCCTTCGCTGCGCGCCAGGGCGCTCTGCGCGGCCGGCGGGGTCGAGACCTATCGCGGGGACATGCCGGCCGCTCGCGCCTTTGGCGAAGAGGCGCTGCGGATCGCTCGCCAGCTGGGCGACAAGCGGACCATCGGGCGCGCGCTCAGTTGCCTTGGGGTTGCGGCCATGTGGCTGGATCCCGCCTCGGCGCCCGCGCTGTTCAAGGAGGCGATCGATATCTGCCGGGACACTGGCGACTCCCGGATGCTGGTCGTCGCACTCCGCAATTTGGGTTCCTCGCAGGGGCTGGCCGGCAATGGCGCTGTGGCCCGCCTGCATTTCGAGGAGGCTTTGTCGATCGCGCGGCTGGCCGGCGACCGCATCGGAATAGAGACGAGCCTCGGACAGCTGGGGGTCGTCCTCGTGAGCCTCGGAGAGCTGTCCGAGGCGGACGCCGCCTTTCAGGAGTCGCTCGTGATCGCCCGAGGACTAAAGGACCGTTCCAACGCGGCCTTAAGCGGTCTAGGACTCGTCGCCACGTACCGGGGGGAGTACGACAGCGCGGCCGCGCTGTTCGAGGAGAGCCTGTCGATCGCGCGCGAGTCGAGCCCCCTCCAAATGGCGTTTGGGTTGCTCTACCGCGGCCTGCTGGACTACGCCCGCGGCGACTTCGAGACTACCACGGCGCACCTCGAGGAGGCCGTCATTTTGGCCCGTGGCATGGGTCTCCCCCCGGTAATCTCGTTGGGCTTGCGGGCGCTGGGGTACGTGGCCCTCGCTCGCGGCGACCTCCAGGCGGCCGGCGCCCGCCTGGAGGAGGCGCTGGAGGTTGGGCGCAAGGACGGCGGCTGGACGCTCGGGCTGACGCTCCAGTGGGCGGGGAGGATCGCGCGGTCTCAAGAAGGGGACCACGACCGGGCCGAGTCGCTCCACCACGAGGCCCTCGAGCTGTTTCAGGAGGCTGGGTACAAGCTCGACGCGGTGGACGCGCTGGAATCGCTGGCCTGCCTGGCCGCCCTCGCCGAGAGCCTTCCGGAAGCGGCGCGTCTGTTCGGCGCCGCCGAAGCCCTGCGCGAGTCCATCGGCTACGTGCGCTTTCCCGTAGACCGCGAGGGCTATGAGGCCGACGTCACGTTGGTCCGCGAGGGCCTAACGGAGGAGGAGTTCGCACGGGCCTGGGAGGAAGGCCGCGCGATGTCCCTCGACGAGGCCGTCGCCTACGCTTCGCGCGGGCGCGGCGAACGCAAGCGCCCCTCCACGGGCTGGGCCAGCCTCACGCCCAGCGAGCTCCAGGTCGTGCGCCTGGTCGCGGAGGGGCTATCCAACCCCCAGATCGGCGAGCGCCTCTTCATCTCCAAACGGACCGTGCAGACGCACCTCAAGCACGTCTTCGCCAAGCTCGGCGTGACCTCGCGCGCTGAGCTCGCCTCCGAAGCCACCCGCAGACAGGCCCAGTCACGGTAAACCGCGCTCTCACTGCCGGGCATGCCTGTCCGTGGCCGCCGTAGGTCCCTACTGAATACGCACCACAGGCGTGGCAGCGGCCCATAGGCCCTCGAGGTCGTAGTAGGCGCGCTCTTCGGGGGCGAAGAGGTGGAGGATGACGTCGCCGTAGTCGAGGAGGACCCAGCCGGACTTCGGCTCGCCTTCGCGGCCGATCAGGGTGGGCCGGTCTGCCTTGAGCGCCTGCTCGACCGAGTTGAGGATCGCGTCCATCTGGCGGCTGGTGCCGGCGCTGGCGATGACAAAGTAATCGGCGAAGGACGCCACCTGCCGGATGTCCAGCAGCAAGATGTCCTCCGCCTGCTTCTCGGAGAGCGCGTCTATGATTTTGTGCGCCAGCGCGTCTGCCTGCAGGGAGTGTCCTCCGTCGGGGTGAAGCCCCGTCCATGTCGGGTTAAAACCCGACCCACGAATCTGTCCCGGTCCTGTGACAGGGTGAATCCCTGTCCCACGATTGGGGTTGCCCCGATGATAACATGGAACCGCCATGCCCAAGCGTGTCGTTGTCGCTATGTCCGGCGGTGTTGACTCCTCCGTCGCTGCCGCCCTGCTCCTGGAGCAGGGCTACGGGGTCGTGGGTGTGACGATGAGGCTGTGGACGGAGGAGGACGCGTCCGCGGGCCGCCACCACAAGCGCTGCTGCTCGGTGGAGGACACGGATGACGCCCGCGCCGCGGCCGGCGTGCTGGGCATCCGCCACTACGTTCTCAACATGGAGCGCGAGTTCGCGGAGGGGGTCGTCGACCGCTTCGTCGAGGAGTACACGCTGGGGCGCACGCCCAACCCCTGCCTTTCGTGCAACGAGCACGTTAAGTTCCGCCCGCTAATGGAGCACGCGCTGGTGTTGGGCGCCGACTACCTGGCCACCGGCCACTACGCCCGCATCACCTCCAACGGTCAGCGCTTCGACCTGCGGCGCGCCGCCGACGCGTCGAAGGACCAGTCGTACGTCCTCTACAAGCTCGGGCAGGACGAGCTCAGTCGCACGCTGTTCCCGGCGGGCGAGTACCCCAAGGCTGAGATCCGCGAGATCGCGCGGCGCTGGAGCCTTCCCAACGCCGAGAAGCCGGACTCCGCGGACATCTGCTTCATCCCCTCCGGCGACTACCGCGCCTTCGTACGTTCGCGGCTGGAGCCGGCGCCCGGCGACATAGTCGGCAGCGACGGTGAGTGGATCGGCCGCCACGAGGGGATCGTGGACTACACCGTGGGCCAGCGGAAGCGGGTCCCGGCGCGCGGCGGCGATGAGCCGCTGTTCGTGCTGAACGTAGACGCCCGCGCCAACACGGTCGTCGTCGGCCCGCAGGAGGAGTTGATGGCGGCCGGCCTCGTGGCCGAGGACCTGCGCTTCTGCGACGGTGCGCCCCCGCCGGCTCCGCTGGCGGTTAACGCCCGCATCCGCTATCGCGCCGAGGCCGTGCCGGCGGAGCTGCGCCTGGACGGCGGCCGTGCGGAGGTGCGCTTCGAGACTCCCCAGCGGGCGGTTACTCCAGGGCAGGCGGTGGTGTTCTACGACGGTGACCGCGTCCTCGGCGGCGGCACGATCCTCGATAGGCTGTAAGGGGAAGGCGGTCAGGCTGAGTCTTTGGGTAGGCGAGCGGTTAGACGGCGCGCCGAGGTTGCTTTGGGTGTGTGCTCAGTGCCGCGCACAGCCTGACCCGCCGCGCACAGGCTGACCCGCGATGGGGATGACTTCCGGCTTATGACTTCCGTCTTTGTTCGGCCTGTGGTATAAAGTGAGCGCCTGCCCGCCCCGGCCGGTGATAGGACGACGGCCCTCAGGAGGAACCGCCTATGTTTGGGATCGATTCGCTTCAGGAATGGCGAGACGTCTTCATAATCGGGTTTACAGGCCTCGGCACACTGCTGTTCTTCTTCGCGATCATCTTCACGATCGGGACCGGCTGGCTGAGCTGGCGCACTCTGAGCAAGGCGAAGAACGTAGTCAGCAACCTGGGGCCGGCGGTGCAGAACGTGCGTGACACGACTGAAACGGTGAAGGGCACCGTGTCGTTTATCTCGGACAACGCCGTGAAGCCTGTCGTACGTGTATACGGGACTTACGCGGGGGCCAAGCGCTTCGCCGCGGTGATTGTGCGCTTCACGCGTGCGAAGCCGGAGGAAAAGAGGTAACGCCATGCGATTTGTCATCGGTCTGCTGCTCGGTTTTCTGGTCGGAATCACCGGCGCCATTCTTTTCGCGCCGGACAAGAGCCTCAACCCCTCGCGCTGGCCGGAGGGGCACCCTGCCCGCTCCTTGAACGGCAACGCCGGCGCCAACGGCCAGGGACTGCGCGGCACGCTCCGCACGCTGCAGGACCACGTCAACGAGGCCTGGGGAGAAGCACGCCTGGCCGCCGAGGAAGCCGAGCGCGAGATGATGGCCCGTTACTCCGAGACGGCCGGCAAGCCGGCGCCGCAGGCCGCAGGCGGGAAGAAGCCGGCCGGCACGAAAAAGTAGGCGCAGACCGAGCCGGAAATTCATGCCGAGCCCGGGCAAGCGGGACGGTGGCGGAGGGGGTGGGATTCGAACCCACGGTACCCGGAGGTACACACGCTCTCCAGGCGTGCCCGATCGACCACTCTGGCACCCCTCCGCGAGACGCTGTATGGCGGAGGGGGTGGGATTCGAACCCACGGTACGCCAAAGACGTACAACGGTTTTCGAGACCGCCCCGATCAACCACTCCGGCACCCCTCCACGGGATTCTATGATAGCATCCGGGATTCCGGTGCGTGGCTGTCGTGAGGCTATCCCGTGTCCGGGAACGCCTCCCCCATGGCTCCTCGGGCGCGTTCCACGCGCGGTGTCAGCAGCGAGCAGATCTGGCGGATGTGGGCGAGGTCGTGGTAGGCGAAGTGATTCAACTGGTCCGCCGCCGTGATCCGGCCCGCGACCTCGTGCCGCCCGCCCCGCGCCAGGCTGTCCGGCGGCAGGCCCTGTACCCAGGCCACCGCCGCCGCGCGCTGTTTCGCGAACATGTTCAGGAGTTCGTGCACCGGGCGGTCCCTGTAGCCGGAGTTGACCAGGGCGGCCTCCTCGTCGATGTTCGGCACCGGCGGCTCGTCGTTATCCAGCATTAACGTCACACGGCCAATCATCGCCGGCTCCTGGACTGACAGGAGGTGCGCGAGGACGTCCCGCGGCGACCAGCCCTCCTCGCCGGCGTCGGTGACCGCTTCGGCGGGTAGCGTGCCAAGTAGTCCGCGCAGCGTTCGCGGGGTTGCCTCCAGTATTTCCATCGCTGTCATGGCCAACGCAGTCGTCATTTTTGCCTTCTATTCTTCACCTTCTCGCTTCTTCCGTTCCTGTTCACGCGCATCTTCCTCCTCCCTCTTCTCCAGCGCCTCCACCGTCTCGCCGAGTTCAATCGTGCCCTCGTCCGACGTCCTGAGGACCGCCTGAAACTGCTCGCCGAGCAGGGCGTAGCGGTCGCCGCCGAGGTAATGCAGAGGACGGTACTCGCGGTCTCCGACGAGCCAGGTCTCGTCGAAGGCCTGTGGATCGACCTGGACGACGAGCACGCGACCGACGAATAGCGTGTGGTCTCCGAACCGGAAGGAGTCGTCCACACTGCACTCGACCCAGCCCAGGCAGCCCTCGATTAGCGGCGCCTGCACCTTGCTCGCGCGGAATGTGGCGAGTTTGGCGAGGTCCAGCTTGCCGACGTCCCGGCCCGATACGGCGCCGAAGTAATGCGCGTGATTGGCCATGTCGCGGGCCGGAAAGTTCAACGCGAACTCTTCCGAGAAGCGGATCATGTCGTGCGTGTGCCGTGCCGGGTTGACGGCGAGGCCGATGAGCGGGGGCGTGCGGGAGAGCGGGGTTATCCAGACGGCGGGCATCACGTCCGTCTGGTCGCGCCAGCGGGTCGTGACCAGCGCCACGGGGCCGCCGCCCAGGAGGCGTAGCGCGTCCGTCGGCTCCAGGGTGCGTCGCATGGGAGAGATTATCCCACGCAGACACCGTAGATTCTCTGTTCTTGGCTCCTGGTTCTCTGCCTGCTACAATCCCCACTCACAGGAGATGCACATGACGATAGCGCCAGGCCAAGTCATACCGCTGCCCGAAGACTTCGCGGTTACATGGGACCCGCCGGAGGACCAGCACCTGTACTGGTTCTGGGACCAGATGCACCACCCTCACGCGGTGACGCCGATGACCGCCTCACTGGATGGGGTAGCGTTCGCAGAGGGGATTGGGAGGGCCTGCGAGGCGATGCATATGCCGATGCGGACGAGCATTATGCGCGCGTACAACTATTACGTCTATTTTGCCAGCGAACCGCGCAGCGAGAGCGTCGACGAGGCGGCGCAGCGAGAAGAGCGGATGATGGCGGAGATGATGGCGCGGGCGCCACGCGTCCTCCGGGACTGGGAGACGGTCTATTTGCCCGAGGTGATGGAGCTGAATTCCCGCCTGCGAGACTATCCGTACGCCGAGGCTACGCCGCGGGAACTCGCGGATCTTCTCGATGAGGCGATGGCGAACCGGAGCCGTCAGTGGCACCTGCACTTCCTGGCCGTGTTCCCGGCGATGGGATCGGCCATGCAGTTCGCCGATCTCTATGAGCAGACGTTCGGCGCCGCACCGGACAACGAGCATTATCGTATGCTCCAGGGCTTCCCCAACAAAAGCGTGGAAGCAGGGCAGGCGCTGTACGACCTGGCGCAGGATTTCAAGCGCCGTCCCGCGCTGGCGGCAACGATTCGCGACACCCCGGCGGACAGACTGTTGGCGGAGCTGGAGCGATCAGAAGCGGGCAAGGACGCGGCCGCCCTCCTTCGGACGTACCTGGACGATTACGGCTGGCGAAGCGACCAATTCGAGCTTGCGGACCCGTCCTGGCGCGAGGATCCGCGGCCGATGATCTACAACCTGAAGGCGTATCTCCAGGACGGCGCCACCGACCCGAGGGAGGAGCAATCGAAGGCGGCTACAGAACGAGAACGGCTTGTCAGCGAGATGCTGGCGCGCGTCGACGGAGACGCCGAAAAGTGCAACCCACTGCAGATGATGGTGGCGATCGCGCAGCAGTTTCTGCCGGTGCAGGAAAACCACAACTTCTACATAGACCAGATGAACACAGTCCTCATGCGTCTCCCGGTGCTGGAGGTGGGCCGCAGACTCACC
>Ga0209751_10002804_pt1 | contig 17201 bp, 13 predicted proteins | sample RifCSP13_1_FD_184019 | JGI IMG/M metagenome (GOLD analysis project Ga0209751, IMG submission 184019) | Soil microbial communities from Rifle, Colorado - Rifle CSP2_sed 13_1 (SPAdes) (version 2) | ecosystem: Environmental > Terrestrial > Deep subsurface > Rock core/Sediment | place: Rifle... | reverse complement strand
TTATGAAAAAAGTCTACTTAGATTACAACGCAACCACACCTATTGACCCTCGAGTCTTTGAGGCGATGATTCCTTATATGAAAGAGGAGTTTGGAAACCCTTCAAGCATTCACTCATATGGAAGGGCTGGAAAGGCAGCGCTTGATAGTTCAAGAGAACAAATAGCTGAGCTTCTCGGAGCGCGCCCTAAAGAGATTGTTTTTACAAGTGGTGGAAGTGAGAGCAATAATTTTGCTATAAAAGGAATTGCTTTTCTTCTAAGAGAAAAAGGGAATCATCTAATTGCCACTCAGGTTGAGCATGCATCCGTTCTTGAAACATTTGGATATCTTGAATCACAGGGATTTCGAGTTACTTATCTTGGCGTAGACAAATACGGTCTTATTGATTTCGGGGAACTCAGGGAAGCAATAACAGATGATACGATTCTCGTTTCTGTTATGTTTGCAAATAACGAAACGGGTGTGATTATGCCTATTGAGGAGATTGCAGGGATTGTGAAAGAAAAGGGGGTTATTTTTCATACCGATGCTATCCAGGCTGTGGGAAAGTTAGATATAAATTTGAAGAATCTCCCAGTTGATCTTCTGTCTCTTTCTGGTCATAAACTCTATGGGCCAAAAGGAGTAGGTGCGCTCTTTGTAAGAACTGGCGTAGGGGCACGCCATGGCGTGTCTCTACAGCCTCTTATTCACGGAGGGGGACAGGAAAGAGGAAAACGTTCAGGTACTGAGAATGTGGCTGGAATTGTAGGATTTGGGAAAGCGTGTGAAATTTTTAAAGAGGATGCAGGATACAAGATGCGGGATGCAAGAATAAAAGAATTGAGGGATGAGCTTTACGAGGGAATATCGGAGAGAATAAGCGGATTAAAACTAAACGGTCATCCTGAAAAGAGGCTTTCAAACACATTAAATTTGAGTTTTGAGGGAGTAGAAGGTGAATCGCTCGTAATGAACCTTGATATCGAGGGAATTGCGGTATCAACTGGTTCTGCTTGTTCTGAAGGGAATGTTGAACCCTCCCATGTCCTCCTTACAATGGGTTTATCAAAAGAGCAAGCCGTTTCATCCCTGAGATTCAGTCTTGGAAGGTTCACGAGCAAAGAAGATATATACAGAGTGCTTGAAGTTCTTCCTAAAGTTGTTGAAAGGGTAAGAGAGATTAGATCGGTAGAGACGCCATTGATGGCGTCTCTACATGATAAGAAATGATGCGGAATACAGATTTATACAAAGGTAAATACCGCATAGAATCAACACGATTAAAAGAATGGGATTATTCATCATCTGGTTATTATTTTGTAACTATTTGTACAAAAAATCAGGAATGCGTATTTGGAAGAATTGCGGATGGTAAGATGGTATTAACAAGAATCGGGAACATTGTAAAACGATATTGGTTGGAAGTTCCCGAACATTTTCAGAATGTTAAATTAGATGAATTTGTAATTATGCCGAATCATATACATGGGATTGTAATAATTGAAAATCAACATTGTAGAGACGCCATTAATGGCGTCTCTACAAGAGCACATAATCCTATGTTATCGGGAAATTCATTATCAAAGATAATACGTTGGTATAAGGGACGATGTACATTTGAAGTCAATAAAATTCAAAATACAATTCATTTTGCCTGGCAACCCAGGTTTTATGACCACATCATCAGAAATGAAAAATTATTACAAAAAATCAGGGAGTATATACATAACAATCCATTAAAATGGGGTATTGATGAAAATAACCCTGGTTTAAATATGGAGACCTAAAGGTCTCCGCAACATTTTATGCTCTACAGGTCTCTCTTTTTGCATGTCGCCCTGAATCATGGCCTGACGCAAGAACAGTCTAGTCTTGACTGATTGTTGTGGCTTAGCTGTCACCCTGAACTCGTTTCAGGGTCTCTCTTTGTCATGCCCGAATGCAGTTGTCGGTTATCCATGTGTTGGTTGCTGGATTCCCAATAAAAACATTTGGGAATGACAAGTTCCTACGGAGACCTAAAGGTCTCCGCTATTTTTTACCATGTAGTGTTATTAGATGCAGGGAATGAACTTTTTCTAAGGAAATACTGGCGGCATGTCTAGCCCTAGGGATTCAGGAAAGCCCATCATAACGTTCATGTTCTGGATAGCCTGACCAGATGCACCTTTTACAAGGTTGTCAAGAACTGAGATTATAATTGCAGTTCTATTCTTTGGATTTGCGCTTATCCCAATGTCACAGAAGTTTGAGCCACGTACATCCCCAGTTGATGGGTAGGTTTTTTCAGGCGTAATTCTTATGAATTTTTTTCCTTTATAGAAGCCTTCATACAACTCAAGAAGCTCTCTGGTTGTTATTTCATCTTTCAGTTTTATGTAAATCGTAGAAAGGATCCCTCTATCCATTGGAATCAAATGTGGTGTGAATGAAACCCTTACATTAAGTCCTGAATAGTTTGAAAGAACCTCGTCAATCTCAGGTGTGTGGCGATGTTCTCCAATTTTGTACGCCCTTATGCTTTCATTCACCTCACAGAAGTGGTAAGCAAGCTCCGGTGACCTACCAGCGCCTGAGACGCCTGACTTGGAGTCAATTATGATTGAGTCCTCTTCTATCATCTTGTTTTTAACCACCGGCGCAAGCCCTAGAATCGCAGATTCTGGATAACACCCGGGGTTTGCGACGAGTTTTGCCTTTGCTATCTTGGGCTCAAAAAGCTCTGTTATTCCGTAGACCGCCTGAGGGATTAATTCAGGGCATGGATGTTCTCCATACCATTCCTTATAGACCCGGTAGCTCAGCCTGAAATCCGCTCCCAAATCTACTACCCTCTTTCCTCTCTCAACTAATTCTTCAACCACCTTTGCCGATGCCCCGTGAGGAAGTGCGGCAAAGACAATCTCGATCTCATCGGGTATCGATTTTACATCAAGTGGCTGAAGCTCGAGCTTTAGAAAATTTCTTAAATGTGGTAGAACCTCTGAGATCCTTTTACCAGCGTGTTTTTCGGCTGTTGCGTAAGTTACTTCAACTTTGGGATGAGTAATAAGGAATCTGAGAAGATCGCTTCCAGTGTAGCCACTCGCTCCAAGCACCGCAACGCTTTTCTTCTCCATGGGATTTGAGTAGTATCCGATGCGCAGTGTGCATCGGATGGAAATAAAAAGTATCTGGGAATTGAGGTAAATGCAAATTTTGATTAGGCTTACGCCTTATTAAACCTTGACTCTAGGGGTCAAAATATGTAATGTAAAATATAAATACCACTCTGAATCTAACTCATCTTGGAGGAATACGATGTCAATTAAGGTAGGCATTAATGGCTTTGGAAGAATTGGTAGAAACGTGCTCCGAATCGGGGTTGAAAGAAAAGGATTAGAATTTGTAGGGATAAACGATATTACTGACGCTAAAACACTTGCTCATCTTTTTAAATATGACTCTATTTTTGGTTCCTATAAAGGCGAGGTTAAGTCGGAAAACAGTCACGTTGTAATAGACGGGAAGAAGATAAGGGTCTTTTCGGAAAAAGAACCAGCAAGGATTCCTTGGGAGGATGTAAGTGCACAGGTGGTTGTTGAGGCAAGCGGGCTATTTACCTCAAGGGAAGCCGCATCAAAACACCTTCATGGAACTGTAAAGAAGGTGATAATCACAGCGCCTGCTAAGGGTGAAGTTGACCTTACCACTGTGTTAGGTATAAATGAGAATCAATACGATCATTCAAAGCACCACGTTTTATCTAACGCCTCCTGCACTACGAACTGTTTTGCAATGCTTGTCAAGGTGTTACATGAGAATTTCAGGATTAAAAGAGGAGAGATGTCTACGATTCATTCCTACACAAATGATCAGAGAATACTTGACGCTCCACACAAGGATTTAAGAAGGGCACGTGCTGCAGCATTATCTATAATTCCTACTAGCACTGGGGCTGCAAAGGCGATTGAGTTGATATTTCCTGAATTAAAAGGCAAATTGAGCTCAGTGGCGATGAGGATTCCTACTTCTGATGTATCGCTTGTTGACTTTTCATGTGAGGTAGAAAAGGTTACAACTGCTGGCGAGGTTAACAGGAGATTTAAAGAAGCCTCTGAGCGGGAGCTTAAAGGCTATTTGAGATACGTAGATGAAGAGCTCGTTTCTGTGGATTTTGTGGGTGATACGCATTCTGGGATTTTTGATTCATCTCTTACCTCCGTTGTGGATGGCACACTTGTTAAGGTTCTAGGATGGTATGATAACGAATATGGATATTCCTCTAGGGTAGTGGACCTGATCGAATTCATTGGAGATAGGTTTTAATGGCAAAAATGGTGATTTCCGACCTTCCTGATTCTACGTTTGAAGGGAGGCGAGTGTTTGTGAGGGTTGACTTTAATGTGCCAATTAAAGACGGAGTAATAAGCGAAGATTATAGAATTAGAAGAACAATCCCAACCATTGATTATCTTATAGAAAAGGGAGCAAAGGTAATCCTCGCCTCCCATCTTGGAAGGCCGAGAGGGATGGTAATCCCTGATCTTTCTTTGAGACCCGTTTCCTTACGCCTTTCTGAGCTTCTTGGAAAGCATGTTAGTTTCATAGAATACAGACTAACCGATGAGGTGAAAATGTCTGTTCACGAGCTTCAAGAAGGGGAGGTAATGCTTCTTGAGAATCTAAGGTTTCACAAGGAGGAAACAGAAAACGATCCTCAGTTTTCAAAGGAGATTGCATCGCTTGCGGATATTTACGTAAACGATGCTTTTGGTACATCTCATAGAAAACACGCTTCAACTTACGGAATGGCCTTTCACTTTGATTTGAGGCTGGCTGGATTTCTAGTTAATAGGGAGTTAAAATTTCTTACTAGACTACGTGAAAACCCTGATCATCCATATGTCGTAATAGTAGGGGGATCGAAAATTAAGGATAAAATAAGCGCTCTAAAGAATCTACTTGAAAAGGCCGATAAGGTTCTTATTGGCGGTGGAGTTGCATATACCTTTCTTAAAGCGAAGGGAGTGAACGTAGGGGGCTCTATTACAGAAGATGAAATGATTGATTGGGTAAAGGAATCACTAGAAAGATACGAAGAAAAAATCTTTCTTCCTGTTGACCATGTGGTTGCGGAGAGTCTTGAACATAGAAAAACCTGTATGGTTGTAGATCAGGAAATCCCTGAACATTTTAGAGGTTTTGACATTGGACCTAAAACGGTGAATATATACACATCGGAGATTAAGGGAACAGGGTCTATTTTCTGGAACGGTCCTATGGGGGTTTTTGAGGTAGGTTATTTTTCAGCAGGCACCACACATATAGCGCGTGCTGTTGCTCTTGCTACATGGCGTGGAGCTACAACCGTAATCGGAGGTGGGGACACAATCGCTGCTATAAGAAAGGCAGAGGTAATGGATTCTGAAATCGTTCATATTTCTACTGGAGGTGGAGCTTTCCTTGAATTTCTTGGTGGTGCTGAGCTTCCCGGGATCTCAGTGCTTTGTGATAAATAAAAGGATAAAAAGGGGGATAGAAAAATGGCAAAAGCTCAAACATCTACAAAAGGAAATATAGATTGGGTTCTTGAGTTATTGGGAAATGAAGCAGACTCTATTCTAAGTCACAAATGTAAAACAATTCCAAAAGAGCAGTTGCATCTTCCAGGACCTTCTTTTGTTGATGAGGTATTGGTTCCTTCGGACCGCACTCCTTCTGTCTTGAGGAATATGCAACTACTTTTCAATACCGGTCGCTTAGCAGGCACTGGATACCTATCTATCTTACCTGTTGATCAGGGCATAGAGCATTCTGCAGGGGCCTCTTTTGCTCCGAATCCAATCTATTTTGATCCTGAGAATATTGTTAAACTTGCGATTGAAGGGGGTTGTAATGCTGTTGCTTCTACACTTGGCGTCTTAGGATCAGTTGCAAGAAAGTATGCGCATAAGATCCCATTTCTTGTCAAGATTAACCATAATGAATTACTTACCTACCCAAACAAATACGACCAAATCCTCTTTGGCACTGTGGATCAGGCCTTTCAGATGGGGGCTGTCTCTGTCGGAGCAACTATATATTTTGGTTCACCGGAGAGCACTCGCCAGATTCAAGAGATATCAAGGGCTTTTCAATATGCTCATAGTTTAGGATTAGTTACAGTGCTCTGGGCATACCTCCGGAATCCTGCTTTTAAGGTTGGTGATACTGATTATCATCTTTCTGCTGATTTAACTGGACAGGCTAATCACTTGAGCGCTACAATTGAGGCTGATATTGTGAAACAAAAGCAAGCTGAAAATAATGGAGGGTTTAAAGCCTTAAAATTTGGAAAGACGGATGAAAGGGTTTATACGGAACTAACTTCAAATAATCCAATTGATTTAACCCGTTATCAGGTCATAAATTGTTATATGGGAAGGGTCGGTTTAATTAATTCAGGCGGTGAGTCATCGGGTGCGAGTGATCTTGCTCAAGCAGTACGCACAGCGGTGATAAATAAAAGAGCAGGAGGAATGGGATTAATTACAGGTCGTAAATCCTTCCAGAAACCAATGAAAGAAGGCATAGAATTACTAAACGCTGTTCAGGATGTGTATTTAAATAAAGATATTACCGTGGCGTGAAAATACTTTCGCCCATATTAGCGAGATCATGTAGGGTTAAGGTAGAGACACGCCATGGCGTGTCTCTACAATAATGTGAGGCAAAATTAAATGTAGCGGAGACCTTTAGGTCTCGATAGGCGTTTTTCATTCCCAAATGTTACCCGCTTAAGACATGCGGGCACATGTTTAATTGGGAATCCAGATGGCGATTTTTGTATGAGCAACTTCCAGCCGTGATAAAGTAGGCACGAATTTATTCGTGCGAAGTAAGAAAGGAAAGCACAGACAAGTCTGTGCCTACGAAAAATTGTAGATTGTAGGCACGAATTTATTCGTGCAATAAAGTAGGGACCGCTGCGATGGAGTCGCACTAGGTAGATGTAACGGTTGCATGAGTTCAGGCAGAAGGGTAGTCGCTCATAAATTCCTCTGCCTTTAATACCATTTCCTCAGAGCCAATAAAGATAGGGGTTCTTTGATGCAGTTCCTTCGGCTCAATATCTAGGATACGCTTAAATCCATCAGTTGCTCTGCCGCCTGCTTGTTCTACAATAAATGACATAGGATTGCATTCATACAGAAGCCTTAACTTTCCACGAGGAGCGGCTTTTGTTGCAGGGTAGATAAAAATGCCGCCGCTAATTAAATTCCTGTGAATATCCGCTACCATCGAACCAATATATCTCAATGAATAGGGACGATTGGTGGTTTTGTCCTCTTGCTTGCAGTATCTGATGTATTCTTTTACTCCTTCAGGAAAGCTAATAAAATTCCCTTGATTGATTGAATAGATTTTACCCGCTTTAGGTATTTGCATATTGGGATGAGATAGGCAAAATTCACCGATTGATGGGTCTAAAGTGAATCCATTTACTCCATGGCCCGTAGTATAGACTAACATTGTAGAAGAACCATAAACAATGTATCCTGCTGCGGCTTGTTGTGAACCTTTTTGGAGAAAATCTTCTAAAATGCATGTACCTCCCGATGAAGCACGTCTATAAATAGAAAAGATTGTTCCTACAGATACATTGACATCAATATTAGAGGAACCATCTAGTGGATCTAAAGCAACAACGTATCTTGCATTTTTTGATATTTCGTCATGAATAACTATGAAATCCTTATTTTCTTCAGAAGCAATGCCACAGCATTCACCCCCTAGCTTTAAAGCAGCAATAAATCTTTTATTAGCATAAACGTCTAATTTTTTTACTTCCTCCCCCTGTACATTTATGGCGCCTGTAGTACCTAAAATATCTACTAGACCGGCTTTATTTACCTCCCTATTAACGATCTTAGCAGCTAAGCCAATATCTCTTAACAAACGGGATAATTCCCCTTTAGCATACGGTAATTCATCTTGCTTTCTGATAACGAATTCATCTAAGGTTTCAATACCAATCATGTTAAAAATATTTATGGCGTTTCAGTAATATATTAATATTATTTTAATCAATAATTTTAGATTGGTAAAACTTTCTAAAATGAAAAACAGAAGGAAGTCTATTTCTTAGATTCTTTCTCCTTCCCATTTTTTTCTAAATAGGTTTCTTTAACCTTTTGAACTTCTTTTATAGCAGCTTTTATTCCCTTCTCCTGGATTAATTTCCTTGCCTTTTGTAAATTCTCATCAAATTCATCAGGTATGATTTCTTTGAGGATTGATAATGACTCTTTAATATATGGAACAAAAAATGAGTTTTTAAATGGAGGTTCTTTTTCTGATAAAAAGAAACCGAGGGCTGCAATTATGAGAAAAGATATGATGACTCCCTTTATCGTACCAAAACAACCTCCACATATTCTATTAAACCAGTTTAGCTTTAAAGTGCCTACTATTTTGGTAAGTACATAACCAATTAGCTTAATCAACACAAATGTGAAAAACATAATGAGAATAAATCCGCATACACTTGCTATAGCCTCGTTCTTTATAAAGTTAAATTTTATAATTATATCCCCAAGAGAGCTGTAAAATATTACACCAGCTAGGATTCCTCCAATAATAGCAAAAATTGATATTATCTCTTTAATAAGACCGCGTTTGAGGCCAAGAAAAGCAAAGATGGAAATTACTATTAAAATTACTATGTCCAGCCAGTTCATATTTTAAGGGTTTCGAATTGGCCACAGAGGGAACCGAGAACACAGATAATTATTTTAAAAAGATTTTTCTCCTTGAACTCCGTGATCTCCATGGCTTTTTTACTCAAATCTACGATTAAGAATAAAGAATCTCAAAGGTTGAGCCTCTTCCGGTTTCTTTAGTTACATCTATCCTTACCGGGAATTTGTCCTTTAATTCATCAATATGAGTGATCACAAGAATCTTATCGAAGTCGTTTTTTATAGTATTAATAGCCTGGATAAATTGACCTAGTCCATCTTTATCCTGTGTGCCAAAGCCTTCATCAATTATAAGGGTTCTAAGCTGTGCCCCAGAGCGGTTTGCAATGAACTTTGATATTGCAATTCTTAATGCAAAATCTATTCGGAATGCTTCTCCTCCTGAAAATGTTTCATAGCTTCTGGTTCCAAAATTATCACCTACTTTTATTTCAAGCGTCTCTTTCTCTCCACCTTTCTGCGTTGGTTTTACCATCTCAAGGCTCAGTGTCATGCCACTGTCTGTAAGCCTTGTTAGTAGCTTATTTGCTTCGATATCAATTTCGGGTATTGCAGATTCTATAATGAGAGCCTGAATCCCGTTCTTTCCGAAGGCCTTGTCGAGTTCTTGATATAAAGTCATATCGTATCCTAATTTTTTAGCTTTCTTTAAAGCATCTTCTTTCTTGTTTTCAAGGCTTGTAATCCATTCCAATTTACTAATATTCCTACTTTTTTTCTCGATTATTTCATCCTTAGTCCTTTTTAGTCTTGAAATTGCATCTTCAATAACTTTTTTATTCCTCTCTAGTGCTTCACTTTGACTAATCACTTCTTCAAGTTCCTTTAATTCCTTCTCTGTTTTTTCGAGTTGCTCCCTTTCGGTTGTTAACCTTCCCTCAAGATTTTCAAGCTCTTTTTCTCTTAGACGTAAGCTTAATTTTGCTCTATCAAGACTCTCTTTTTCTTTTGCAAACCTTTCCAGACTCTTAAGAATAGATCTTAATTCTTTATGTTTTTGCTCGTCATATCTGAGTTCTCTAATCTGGTTTTCAATTTCTAAAGCCCGTTCTTTGTACTCTACAGCGAAAAGACCTTCATCAAGGGTCTTAGTAAGTGAGAGAGTTTTAGCTTTAATACTTACAAGCTGGCTCTCAATCTCATCCTTATTCGATTTCGCATCTTCAAGACGTTTGTTCTCAGTTTGAAACTCTCTTAATGATTCAAGTTTGTCCTTTATTTCTTTATGTTGTCTCTCATCATAAGCTATCTTCCTTATCTCCTGGGTTATCTCATTAAGTTTATCTCGGAACTCGGCGCCAAAATCCTCTTTTTCGATTATATTTTTAAGTCTATCTAGTTCATTTTTAGCTAATTCTAAATCTTGTGAAGCAGTAATTGCGTCTTTAAGACTTTTTTCTTTCTCACCGAGTTGCTTGTTTAATTCCTGAAGGTTTTTTATCTTTAACTCCGCTGCTTTAATCTCCAAAGCGATTCTTTTTTCCTCTTTTTCTAATTGCCCAATATTTTTATTTTCTTCTTCCAATGTGTCCTCCAGATCAAGAAGAGACTTTTCAAGCTTTTGTATAAGTGCCTCCCTAGCTTCTTCTCCAAGCGGGGATTCACATAGAGGACATTGAGGTTTATCGGCTTGGGATTTAATGAGATTAAGCTTTTCCGTTTCTTCTTTCTCTATTTTTTCAAACTCCGATTTTCTTGAAATCGAAGCCTTCTTTTCCCCCCCGATTTCTTTTAGTTTTGCTTTTAGGCTCTCACACTTTGTTTGTATCTCTTCGCCCACCCTTATCTCGCCTCTCAGCTTCTCACATTCTTGACGAAAACTTTCTCTGTTCTCTGCTTTCTCAGAAAGCTCTTTAATTTTGGCCTCAAGCCCTTTAATCTGGGCCCCGATTTCAAAACTGATTCTCTGAATGCTATTTTCGAGCTCCCTTTCTCTGGATTTAAGCTTTTCTACGAAGTGTCTCTTTTTCTCTACTTCTTTCTCCAGAAATTCGGTGTCTAGAAATTCTTTAAATCCAGCTTGAATTTCTTCTTCCCTTTTTAATAGCTTCATTATTTGAGTGACCCGATTTTCAAGCTCTCCATTTCTGCCACTTAGTGAGCTTATTTCCTTTTCTATGTTGGATTTTTCATCGTTTATTATGCGATTGGTTTTCTCAAGTTCTTTTATCAAATTTGTGTAGGATATAAGCTTCTCTGAGAAAATCTTTTCTTCTTCTCTCGCTTTTTCGAACTCTAGATAACCCTGTAGAACTTCTTTCTCTTTAGATATTATTTCTTTATCCTTATCTATTTCTCTAACTAGCTTATCTAAATCTTCTTTCAATCTGCTAAACCTTCTCAGAGTATTCTCTTTATCTCTAGTAAGCCTTCCGTAGGTTTCTGTTTTTGCCCTAAGTGCTTCTGATTCTCTAATAACTACTTCGTAGTATTTTTCCTTTTCTTTAATCTCATTTGTTATTTTGTCCTCTTCTGCTTTGGTTTCATTGAGTTTTCTGGTCAAATTATCTTTTTGCGAGATTTCAGATTCGATATTAGTTGTATCTCTTTCTATTTGTTCTCCTTCTAGTTTTGATTTTTGAGCGAGTTCTCTTGCTTTCTTTGCTAATTCTTCATATCTTTCAAGGCCTAAGATTTTTGCAAGGACATCTTTTCTTTCAGCAGGTGTCCTTTTTGTAAATTCATCTGCCCTCCCTTGAAGGATAAAAGCTGAACAGATAAATGAGTCGTAATCCATTTTAAGAGTTTTCTCGATTGTACCCTGGGCTAGTCCGCCTTGGCTTAGAGATCTGAAGGACCCAGCGCTGGTATCAAAAACTTGAAAGTCTAAAGATGTTGAGGTAGCACTTCCCTTAGTTCTAATTATAGTTCTTATAACCCTGTAGCGATTTCCTTCAAGCTCGAATTCAAGCTCAACCCTAGCCTCTTTAGCTCCTCTTTTTATTACCTCTTCTTTATTCTTAGCTCTGCATTTGCCCCATAGTGCCCAAGTTAATGCATCAAGAAGGGCTGATTTGCCGTGACCGTTTTTACCAGATAGACAGGCTATAGTGAATCCTCTAAAGTCAAGTATAGGTGCGTCTTCACTATAGCTCAGAAAGTTCTTTAAAGAAAGTTGTAGAGGAACCATTCCGTGGAGTAACTAAATATTAAAATACATTACGCATTATTAAAATAAAAGTGCGAGAGGACCTATGTCTGTATGTTTTGACTTACATGGCTTGTTCAGATAATTTAAAAAGGCATGGAACTTTCTGAAATTCTAGAAATTATTGCTCAGGATTTAGAAGAGGTTGAAAAGGTAATCGAAGAAAATATCCAATCAGAAGTTCCACTTGTTTACGAAATTTCAAGATATATTTTGGGAAGCGGTGGAAAAAGACTTCGTCCTTCAGTTCTAATTCTTTCAAGTGGCACATGCGGAGTTGATAAAGGAATGGAAATAATTGCCTCGGCTGCGGCTCTTGAACTTATTCATACAGCCACGCTTCTTCACGATGATGTTGTGGATGAGGCAAATCTAAGGCGCGGCAAAACAGCGTCGAATGTAATTTGGGGGAACAAAGCAAGCGTACTTGTAGGAGATTTTATGTTAGCTCGCGCCCTTGGGTTAATACAATCCTGTGGGAACCTAGAGCTTATAAAGGCTGTAACTGATGCTGCAGCAAAGTTGGCGGAAGGCCAAGTGCTTGAGGTTATGAGTGGACAAAGCATGATTGAATTATCCGAGAAGGTTTGCTTTGATATTATTGAGCATAAGACGGCGTCTCTTATAGAGAGCTGTGGAAAGGTAGGAGCCATTATTGCTGGAGCTAGAGAAGATGTGAAAGAAGCAATCGGGAACTATGGTCTCAATTTAGGTATTGCATTTCAGCTTGTAGACGATGCACTTGACTATTCGTCGAAGGAGGAAGAGGTCGGAAAGGGTGTGTGTCAGGATTTTAAAGAGGGAAAGATTACCCTGCCTCTAGTTTATGCCCTTAGACGCGCTTCCACCAGAGAAAAAACACGTCTTATAGAGATTCTTCAAAGAGACGGTTTTAAAAATGAAGAACTCGACTTTGTTCTAAATGTCGTAGAGAAATACAAAGGGGTAGAGCAAACAAAAACTGAAGCAAAGAAATTTGCTGATAAGGCGAGGAGTTCGATATCCAATCTTCCAGCTAACAATCATAAAAGTTCCCTTCAAGATCTTGCAGATTATGTGGTTGAAAGGAGGACGTAGAACGCATAGTGGGGATATTTAACTTTCGTATTTTTTAGAAAATGGTCTGTTCAGAGACTAATATATTATGATAATGGAAATAAATTATTTATGATCTTATTAATACTGTTGTGAAGAAGCAAATATTATTCAAAATAATGGCAAACCTAATAACGTAGAGACGCCATTAATGGCGTCTCTACGGAATAGGAAATGATACATAAGGCGGATTTATACAAAGGCAAATACCGTATAGAATCTACCCGATTGGAAGAATGGGATTATTCATCATCTGGTTATTATTTTGTAACTATTTGTACCAATAATATGGAATGTGTACTCAGCAGAATAACTGATGGTAAGGTGGTATTAACAGGGATAGGAAACATAGCAAAAAGACTTTGGTTGGAAATCCCAGAACATTTTAAAAATGTAGAATTGGATGAATTTATAATTATGCCGAATCATATGCACGGAATTGTAATAATTGAAAATCAACATTGTAGAGACGCCATTAATGGCGTCTCTACAGATGGCGGAGGAATTACAAGAGCACATAATCCTATGTTATCAGAAAATTCATTATCAAAGATAATACGTTGGTATAAGGGACGATGTACATTTGAAATCAATAAAATTCAAAATACAATTCATTTCGCCTGGCAACCCAGGTTTTACGACCACATCATCAGAAATGAAAAATTATTACAAAAAATCAGGGAGTATATACATAACAATCCATTAAAATGGGACATCGATGAAAACAATCCAGACTTTTTGGAAGAAAGAAGGAAAAACGAAGTTTTATAGATTGAGAAGGAGGGTAGCGGATGGCAAAACAAAAGAACCAGATGGAAAAGCGCAACAATATAAAAGAGAGACAAGCTGAGTTTCGTACTCCTTCGGGGATTGTTGTAGAAAGGCTATATGAATCAGGGAATATAGAAAATCTCGACTATGAAAGGGACCTCGGCTACCCCGGGGAATATCCCTTTACTCGCGGAGTCCAGCCTACAATGTATCGGGGAAGGTTTTGGACAATGCGTCAGTATGCGGGATTTGGCACTGCTGAAGAAACTAATGAAAGGTTTAAATATCTTCTTGAGCAAGGACAGACCGGACTCAGCGTTGCTTTTGACCTTCCAACTCAAATGGGATATGACTCGGACCATCCTATTAGTAGAGGCGAAGTGGGTAGGGTTGGTGTTGCAATAGATTCGCTTGAGGATATGGAAATTCTTTTTGAAGGTATCCCTCTTGGCGAGGTCAGCACCTCGATGACAATAAACGCTACAGCCTCAATGCTTCTTGCGATGTATATGGTGGCTGCAGAAAAGCAGGGTGTGGGACCTGATAAAATACAGGGTACTGTTCAAAATGACCTCCTTAAGGAATTCATAGCAAGGGGAACATACATATTTCCTCCAAGGGATTCTGTGAAAATTACAATAGATATTATGGAATATTGTCGTGATAGCATCCCGAAGTGGAATCCGATAAGTGTAAGCGGCTATCACATGAGAGAAGCAGGCTCTACAGCCGTTCAAGAAGTTGCATTTACACTAGCTGATGGTATTGAGTACCTTGGACATGCAAAGGCAAGGCGGCTTGATATAGAAAAGATTGCGGAGAGGGTATCTTTTTTCTTTGCTGTGCATAATAACTTTCTTGAAGAGGTGGCAAAATTCCGTGCAGCTCGAAGGCTATGGGCAAGAACCATGAAAGAAAGATTTAAGGTAGTGGACGACAGGGCGTGCATGCTTAGGTTTCATTCTCAAACGTCGGGTGTGACGCTTACAGCTCAGCAACCAAGGAATAACATTATTAGAGTAACTATTCAAGCACTTGCTGCTGCACTGGGCGGAACGCAATCGCTTCATACTAATTCATTTGACGAGGCGCTAGCACTTCCGTCAGAAGAAGCTGCAACAATTGCACTTCGTACACAACAGGTTATTGCTTATGAGAGCGGTGCGGGCGACACAATAGATCCACTTGCAGGTTCTTACTGTATCGAGGCTCTTACTAATAAAATAGAGGAGGAATCCATTAAATATATCGAGCAGATTGATAAAAGAGGTGGGATGATAAGATGCATCGAAGAGGGATACATCAACCGTGAAATAGAAGATGCTTCCTATAGATATCAGCGTGAGGTAGAAAGCAAGGAAAGAATAATCGTGGGTGTAAATGAGTTTACAAATGTAAATGAAGAGCCTGTTGAGATTCATAAGATTAACCCCGAGATTGAAGCGATTAAAAGGGAGAGGCTTAAAGAACTAAGAAGCAAAAGGGATAATGATAAAGTAAAAGTCGATCTCAGAAGGCTTGAAGAGGCAGCGAGAGGTAACGAGAATCTTATGCCATTTATAGTAGAGACCGTAAGGGATTATGCAACGATAGGCGAGATGAGTATGACACTCGAAAGGGTTTATGGAAGGTATAGGGGGAGTGGTAAAACTGCAACAGGATAATTTAATACGGCGTTTGTCGCTAGCTATTGGTCTTTGGATTAAGGACTAATGACTAATCCCACAGGTGTCAAGTTAAGCAAATTCTAGAGTTCAAGAATTCAGAATAGGCGGGGTTTTTCAACCCCGCTTGCCGTTCGGCTGAGTTTACGACAAAGCCAATACGGGACTAGAAAGTCCCGTCTATCATGGGATTACGTTTATAGGGTGAGTTTCATTACTATTGCATCTTCTCCTGTATCTGCATAGTATCCACGCCTTATCCCGATGGATTTGAATCCTAGTTTTTCATAAAGTCTCTTCGCCTCATGATTTCCACGTCTAACTTCTAATATTGCGTTTTTTGCACCATTTAAGAAAAAATAGTCGAGGCAATCTCTTAATATTCTCTCACCGATGCCCATTCTTCTAAAGCTGAAGTGAACGGCAATATTAAGGATATGAACCTCATCATATATCATCCATGCTACAATATAGCCTACAATTACACCACTAATTCTAGCAACGCGACTAAATGAGCGTGGTGATTTTAGCTCCATTTCAAACATCTGCCGTGGCCAGGGAGTAGGGAAGGAAGATTTTTCGATCTCAATTATTTCGTCTATGTCCTCAGTACTCATTTCTTCTAGAAAGAGTTCAGGAAGGGCTTTCACAAGAAAAAATTGTACAATTCATATTAAACCTTAGCAAATTGATAGGGACTCGTGATTCGTGAATCGTGTATCGAGGTCTGAATCACTATTCACAGTTCACAAGATTAGAGCTTGCTTCTTGTTTCCTTGACACCTTATTAGTGTATGGTAGCCTAAATTGAAATTAAATTTCAATTTCTCTTTAAGGATTCTCCAGAAAGAACTCCCTATGCGGATTCCTAGCCAAGGTATTTATAGAAATTTTATTAGAATAGGTTCTAAGCCAAAGATTTTACTGAGAGTTTTTAAATTTTTTATCCTCTTTCTTCTTTTCTCACCCCTTTTCTATTCATCTTCACATGCCTCTCAGGAGGCAAAAAGGGTGCTTTCTCTTGTGGACTATATAGGGGGCGATTATAAAAATGCTGTCCAGGGAGGAAAGGTTATAAATGAAGGGGAATATAAGGAGATGCTTGAGTTCTCTACGGATTCTCTTAGGCTCTTTGGAGAGCTGAGGTCTTCATCTGGTGATAAAGAGGGAATTGAACTAGATTTAATCGAGCTAAAAAAGAAAATAGAAGGTAAATCCTCAACAAAAGAGATTGAGTCTATAGCAGGAAGTATAAAAAATAAGATCATTTCGACCTATGGCATATTAACTTATCCTAAAAATCATCCTTCATTTAAGGTAGGAAAGGATTTATATGAAAGGAACTGTGCCCAGTGTCATGGAATACTCGGTGCGGGAAATGGCCCCGTTGCTCCCAATTTTAACCCTCCCCCAACAAACTTTACAGATGGAAGTTCTACAGGCGGGGGCGGGCTCTCTCCATTCAAGGTCTATAGCACAATGAGCTTCGGCATAGAAGGAACGGCTATGCCTTCATTCACACAGCTTTCTGAGGATGACAAATGGAATATCGCTTTCTACGTCCTTTCACTCAGGTTCAGTCAAAAAGACATCAAAGAAGGTAGGAAGATATTTGAAGCAAGTGATATTCCAGATGAGATAAGGCAACAAAAAACTCTTGCTACACTTTCGGACGACGAGCTTTCAGATAGGCTGAAGCCCTATATCGGGAATAAGGGTGACTTAACTAATGTTCTTGCCTTTCTAAGAATAGGGGCAATCGCAACTGAAAAACCCGGAAAAGACCCCCTGATTATAACCAGTACTTTTCTTAAAG
>Ga0209751_10002803_pt1 | contig 17201 bp, 14 predicted proteins | sample RifCSP13_1_FD_184019 | JGI IMG/M metagenome (GOLD analysis project Ga0209751, IMG submission 184019) | Soil microbial communities from Rifle, Colorado - Rifle CSP2_sed 13_1 (SPAdes) (version 2) | ecosystem: Environmental > Terrestrial > Deep subsurface > Rock core/Sediment | place: Rifle... | reverse complement strand
CCCCCGCCGGAACGAAGCCCCTATCGGCCGAACCACCGCGCGAGCCGCTCGCGTTCGAACTCCCGCTTCCCCGCCAGGCCCGCGGCGGACGGCGGTCCGAGCACGGCGCGCGGCCCGCCCTCAGCGAGGAGGTGGATCTCCGCGGGCGCGGCCTCCTCCCTCCCCGTGTCCACGAAGCAGGTCCCAGAGCCTGCGTAGGTCGGGGCCTCACCGCCGAGGAGTTGCGCGGCGATCGTCCGCGCCGCGGTGAGTCCCTGCGCCTCCGCGAACACGCCGGCTTTCGGGTGCGGGCTGCCGCCGGGGAGCTTCAGCGCGGCCACGTCGCCCACCGCATAGACGCCGTCCACCGCCGTTCGCATCGTCCGCAGGTCCACGGGGACGAACCCGGAGGCGTCCGCGAGACCGGCCTCGCGCACCACCTTCGGGGCGCGGTGCGGGGGCATCGCGGCGAAGAGGTCGTAGGCGATCGGTGGACTGCCCTCGTAGGAGACGACGCGACGACGCGCGTCCACGCCAGTGATCTTCCGCGCGGGGAGGTACTCGATCCCGCGGTCCGCGAGGAGGGCCTTCACCGCGTCCCCCACGGCCTTCCCCGCCACGGGCATCGGCTGCGGCTCCGGCGTCGTCATGACGACGCGCACGTCGTCGCGCACACCGCGCTGCCGAAGGACGTCGTCGAGCAGGAGCGCGTACTCGTAGGGCGCCGGCGGGCACTTGAACGGCACGGTCGTCACCGCGATGAGGAGCGTCCCGCGCTTGAGGGTCTCGACCGCGGCCCTCAGCTGGAGGACGGACGGACCGTCGCACAGGTTGAACGCTCCCTCCGAGAGCCCGGGGATGACCTCGGGGGCGAGCTCGGCGCCCGTGGCGACGAGGAGCGCGTCGTAGTCGAGACGACGCGACCGCGTGAACACCGCCCGCGCGGCCGTGTCGATCCCGACGACCTCGTCGTGGAGGAAAGCGACGTGGCGCGCGGCGAGGTTGTCGAAGGACCGCAGCCCCGCCTCCAGCGGGCGCCGGCCGACGAGGGTCCACTGCATGGAGAAGCCCATGCTGAAGTGCCGGTTGCGCTCCACGAGCGTGACGCGCACCTTGCCTTCGCCGGCGAGGCGATCGAGCTCCGTCGCGGCGGCGAGCCCACCGAATCCTGCGCCGAGGATCACGATGTGCGGCTCGGTTCCCATGCTTCCCACCTCCCCCGACTCCGGTCCACTAGGCGAACTTCGCTCCGCACTTGGGGCAGAAGGTGGTCTTCTCGCTGCAGGCCTCGTGCATCGGGGCGTCGCACTTCCCGCAGCCGATGGCCTCCTCCTCCGTGAGCGTCTTCCCGCAGACGACGCACTCGGCGGTGGGACCCGCGGGCTGCACGGGGGTCGCCGATGCGGTGGCCGCAGGGGCCGCGGCCTGTGCCTCGGACGTCCCGGGAAGGGTGGTCGGCCCCGAGGCCGGGGCGGCCTCCGAAGGGAGCTCGGCCTCGCGGGCGCTCGCCTTCGGCCCCGGCTCCGCCATCTGCTTCCGGCGGCGCATGAGGAGCAGGAGCAGGAGGAGCACCGCGACGACCACGGCGAGGAGCGCGACGAGCACCCACGGGAAGCCCGCGGGCTGCGTGACCGGGCGGCTGAGGGTGAACGTGATCTCGTCCGTCACGTACCCCTCGCCACTCCCGTCGTCCGCTCGCACCTCGATCGTGTGCACGCCGTCGAGGAGGCCGCTCAGGTCGAGGACGAGGCTCCACGAGGACGTGCCGTTCGCTGTCGTCCACGTGCCGCCGTCGATACGCACCTCCACAATCTCCGTCTCAGTGTAGGTGCCGGAGATCGTGAGGCTGTTCGACGAGACCGCGGTGTTGTTCGCGGGATCCGTAATCGTCACCGCGATGGGCGGGGGCGGTGTGTAGTTCACCGTGAAGTTCGCCCAGTCATGGGCAGACTCCACGGTGCCGCTGTACGCCCTGGCCTCGAACACGTGGGGGCCGTTCGCATTTCCCCCGTAGAGGAAGTACCACGAGGCGACGCCCGTAACGAGGGACCACACGCCGGTGTCCAGGCGTACCTCAACGGTGTCCGCGTTCGCGGAGGTCCCGGAGACCTGCACGGTGAACGTGGTGAGGACGTCGTTCTCGGCAGGGAACGTGATGGCCACCGTGGGCGCCGGCGGAGTCTGCTTTGTGATCGTGATCGAGTCCCACGTCGACTCGACCGTGTTGTTCCATGCCCGCGCCTCGACGAGGATTGACCCGTCCGGGAACCCGCTGATGTCGAGGCTGAACGTCCACGTGTCCGTGCCCGTGGCGAGCTGCCAGGTGCCCGCGGCACCGCCGGCGCGCACCTCGACGCTCGTCGCCGCCGTCGCCGTCCCGTTGATGAGGACCGGGCTCGCGGTGAACGCGGCCCCGTCCAGGATCGCGTTGATCAGGACCGTGGGCGGCGCCCCCGCGGTGACCGTCACCGCGGCAGAGCAGCTCACGATGTCCGTCCCGTCCGTGACCGTGGCGTCCACGGAGCCCGCGCCCGCGGTCGCCCCCGCGGTGAACAGGCCCGCGGCATCGACGTTCCCGATCGTCCCGGAGACCGACCAGGTCACCGCCGTCCCGGGGATGGAGACGTTCCCGCTTGTCAAGCCATCCGCGGTGAACTGCAGGGCCGTGCTCACCTGGAGGGTCGCCGGGTCAGGGCTCACCCTGCAGTGGTCGAGGACGGGCGGCCCGGCGGTCACCGTGATTAGGGTGTTCCAGTCCGAGGAGTTCCCTCCAGTGTCGTTCAGCCACACCCAGGCGTTGTAGACCCCGGGGTTCGTGTAGACATGTGTGGGGGGGTTCTGGACCGTGGCCGTGGTCCCGTCACCGAAGTCCCAGAACCACAGGTAGTTCCCGTTGCCGCCGGAGCCGCTCGCCGTGAAGGTCACGGAGAGCGGTGCCACACCGTTCGTGACGTCGGCATTGGCGGTGAGAGTCAGGGTTGGGGCGGCGTTCGTGAACGTCGCGGTGTACGTGCCCGGCCCGTTGATCGTGATGGGGTGCGAGATCCCCCCGCCGTCCGACCAGTTCACGAAGTACCAGACCGGACCGAAGGGGGCCTGCGTCGCGTTCGTGAGGATCGCGTGGACGCTGGAGGCGTTCCACCAGAACATCAAGCCGGGGCCCGAGGTGATGTACCAGGCGCCGTCCACCTGGATCCAGAGACCGGTGGGGAGCGTCGTCACGAACACCCGGTACTGGGTAGTGAGGTTGGCGAGGTACGTCGCAGGTGCGCCGCAGGGGATGTTGTGGAACGCCCCTCCCCCGTCGGACCAGTTCTCGAACACGTAGCGCGTGCTGCCGTTGTATTGGGGACTGGGAATCCCGATGTTCGCAACGGACAGGTTGTAGCACCAGAAGCTGTACGGGGCGGTGAGGCCGGCGACGAGGTTCACCTCCACTTCCAGGCCGGGGGGATTCGTGTCCAGGGTGATCAGGTTGTCTGTGCCGAAGTCGGCGGTCAAGACGACTCCGCCCGTGACCGCTAACGGATAGTCGAGGACGGGATTGCCGTTCCAGGACTGGAACATGTAGCGGGCGAGCGGACCTCCCGACTGGTTGTCCGTCGTGTTGATCCAGTGTACCGAGCCCTGCTCCCACCAGAAACTCGTGGGGACCGTGTAGGGGACGTCGTCCACGGTGTAGGTCGTCCCAGGAGTGTCCGTGCTGATGTTCACGAGGAACTCGTTCACGTAGCTCGCGGTGAGCGTCGCGTCCCCGGTGACGAAATAGCTGTTGTTCCGGGGGCCACCGTCCGACCAGTTCCTCCAGGAGTATCGCCACGTCGGGGTGACGGGGAGAGGGTGGACGGCTTCCACCGTGTGCGTGCTGTTCACGAGCCAGGTCCTCCCCGTTGGCGTCGTGCCTTGGAACCCGTCGATTAGGATAGGTTCGTTGTTCACAGGGTTCCCGTACATCTCGTATTGGAGCGAGACGAACGCCGAGGGCCCGAGACTCGCCACGTAGGTCGCCGGGCTGTTCCCGCACGTGATGCCATGCTGTTGCGCGCCCCCGTCGGACCAGTTGACGAAGATGTACCAGGTCGAGTTCACGCTCTGGTCGAACGCTTCGAGCCAGTGTGTGTCCCCCGGGCGACAATAGACCGTGTAGGGGGTGACGAAGGTGGAGTTGTCTACCGTGACGTCTAGTCCGGCGGGTACCAAATCGACGATGAGGCGGTACCAGGTCTCGTAGTACGCCGTGTAGGCGGCCGGGGCCGAGCAGGGGTTGAGGAAGTGGAACGGCGGCTGGCCGTCCGACCAGTTCATCCAGACGTAGACTTCGGTCCCGTTCGGCACCCAGTCCAAGACGCCGATGTAAGGCATGGAGCCCGCAAGGCACCAGAACGTGTAGGGGGCCGGGTAGTCCTGGAGGCTGACGTTGACGAGCATACCTGGCGGGTCCGTGTCCAGCGTGATGGCGAAGAACGGGCCCTGGAAGTAGGCCGTGAAGGTCACGGGTCCGTTCGTCGAGACGTTGTGGTTCTGCGCGCCGCTGTCGTCCCAGTACCAGAACTGCCACACCTCGCCGGGGCCGACGACGTGCGGGCTGACGACGTCGATGTTGTGGACCGACCCCGCGTCCCACCACTCGGACCAGGGGGCGCTCGCGGTGATGTTGTCGACGGTGATGTCGAAACTGGAGGGGTTCGTGTCGATGACCACCCAGACCTGGTACTCGAAGTTCGCATTGTCGTAGTAGTCGCCCGCGGTCGGTGCCGTGTGGACGTATGCCTGTGACTGCCCGGAGTCCCACGAGACGAACCGCCAGCGCGAGGTGCTCGGGACCTCCAGCTGCGGCGAGGGGGCGAGGACCGTGTGGACGGTCTCCGCGGGCCAGTTGAAGTTGAACGGGGACAGGCTGCGGGTGTAGTTGACCCCGTCGATGGTGAGGTTGAGGCCGCTCAGCGTATCGAACACACTGCGCCAGCCGGGCGTCGTCGCGTACGGCACCCAGGCGAAGAGGCCCGCGACGACGGGGTACTCCGAGGTGCCTCGGTGCTGGGTCACGGCGGCGGTGCCGTTGCCGGCGATCCCGGTGATGAGCTGCTGCCCCGCGTCGCTGACCCGCAGGTGGCCGGCCCAGGTGGAGGGATCCGCGGGGTCCATGGACACGTAGTAGAGCGTCCTTGAGCCGAGGATGTCCTCGTCCGCGTAGACGAGGTGGAACCGCCCGCGTACAGTGTCCGAGGGGGAGTCCATGTAGTCCACGGTGAGGGAGGGCGCAAACTCGAAGTCCGGGGAGTTCGCGGGGGTGATCGTGGTCCAGGTGAGTCCGAGGTTCGGGGAGAACGCACCGTAGATCTCCAAGTTCGCCCCCGAGGCCGTGTACACGGCGACGGCCATGCTCCCGTCGCGGAGGACGGCGATGTCCGGGTCCGACAGGAGGTAGAAGAGCGGGTCCTGCACGGTGGAGTAGGTGAACGGTCCGACGACCGGGTCCGTCACTGCGACCGCGGACGTGATGAAGTCCGTGACGTTGCGGTAGGCGATCCAGAGGCTCCCGTTCCCGTAAGCGACAGCGGGCTGATCCCGGGAGATCGCGTCGGACCAGCCGTCGACCGGCACGTAGTTCCAGTTGAGACCCGCGTCGTCGCTGTACACCATGGAGATGTTCGTGTCGAAGGCGGCGAAGTCGTTCTGCTCCGTGAAGGTCACGTAGACGCGGTTCGACGCCCCACGGTCGTTCTCCACCACGATGTCGGGGTCGTAGACGATACCCTTGACGAGGGAGCCCCCCGTGGACCAGGTCCCGAAGGGGTCCCGCGTCCAGAGGAGGATGGCCCCGGGAACCCCGCCGGAGTGAGACTCGAAGGCAACGTAGATCCGTCCGCTGGAGACATCCGCGGCAATCGTGGCGTTCTCGTAATCGTTAAGGGGATCGTTCAGGACCGTGTCGAAGACCCATGTGTAGCCTCCGTCGGAGGACCACGAGACCCGGACCTGGTCTGGCGTCGGGCCCCCCGGTTCGGAGGTTGCCGCCCAGAGGGTCCCACCACCGGCCACTGTGAGGTCCATCGAGTACGCGGCCCCGGCGATGAAGCGGTCGCTGATCCACCCGGAGCCGACATCTCCCGACGGGACGGGGGTTGGCGGTGAGTCCGTGGCCGGTCGCAGGTCGGTGGACGCGTCCGCGATCTCCGGCAAGGCGGTCATCCCGTCGCCCTCGCCGCCGTCGGCCAGAGCCCTCGCCGCCTGGGGAATCCCCACCCACGCACCTGATGCGGTCAACAGCGCGACCATTACAGCAAAGAGCGCTCTCGCCATGTTCGAACCCCTGCGGACGCCGGCGCATCCCCACGAGGGCTATTTAACAGTTGCAGGGCGAAGGGCGAAGGGCGAACCTCTAATGGACGCACGGGATTGGCGGCACGTGCATCCCCTCGACGCGTTCCGTGCCGACCACCTCGCGATCAGGGAGCGTATCGCGGACCTTGAGGCCCACCTCGACCGCGCAGTGAACGTGCGGCGACTCACAGCGGAATCCACCGGGGAGTTTCGCGGTGATGCCGAGTTCCTCGAGGACTTCCTCCTGGACCACTTCCGCAGCGAGGACGAGAGCCTCCTCCCTGCGGTGGAGCGCCACCTCGGGCGCCACGGGGAGTCCATGGTGGACATCCTCTGGCAGGAGCACGAGGAATTGCGCCGCGCGGTGAGGAAGTTCGCCGAGGCCCTCGACGCCGCCATCCCCGCGGCGGGCGGCAGCGGTACCGTGGAGGAGCTGAACCGCCATGGACTCTTCCTCGTGCAGGTCCTCCAGGACCACGTGCGCAAGGAGGAGCTCGCCTTCTTCCCGAAGGCCCGTGAGGTCCTCACCGAGGCGGAGTGGACCGAGGTCGCGGAGCGCTTGCGCGCGGTCCGCGGGGACTCCCGCTAGCAGCGAGCCGCTAGTTCACCGCCAAAGGATGAAAAGGCCTCGCCCCTAGCGGCGCACGATGGACCCCCGCCACCGCGCCGCCCTCCTCGCCGCGCTCTTCGGGAGCCTCCTCGCCCTCCACCTCTGGCTCCTCCAGCGCACGATCGCCCGCGGGGACGCCGTCCTCTCCGGCCTCCTCGTGGCGGCCATCCTCCTCTTCGTGAACCGGGTCGTCCACTACGGCCTCGAGGCCCGCCGGGTGCGGCCCACCCCTGTCGAGACCCAGGAGGCGGAGCTCCGCCGCCTCCGTGTCTGGGCCCCGATCCTCGCGGCGTCCCTCCCGCTCCACGCCTGGCTCTTCGTTGGGCTCCTCGCCGCGGGGGAGCTCGCCTTCGCCGTCCTCGTCGCGGTGGCCTTGGTCTCCCTCACGGCACGCCTGGCCCGGTACGCGGTGCGCTATGTGCGCCTCCGGAGAACCGTCGAGGCACCCCGGTAGGCATTTCCTCGAAGTGTGCCACGCGCCGGCCCGGGAGAAGGATTAACCGCGCGGTGCATTTCCGGGTTCGTGGGCCGCCTCCTCTCCCCCTCGGAGGTGAACGCGCACGTCGCCGCCAAGATGCACTTCGCCGCGGGCGCCGAGGACCCCGTGGCCGCCACCACGGACATCTGCGGGCTGCGCGCCGACGACGCGCCCGGCCCCTTCCTTTCCCTCTTTGCGCGCGTGCGGCGATTCGCCCACGAGGACCTCGAGGATCTCCTGCGACGCGGGCACCTCGTCCGCGTGAAGGCGGTCCGCGGGACGTTCTTCGTGCTGACCCGCCCCTTGCTCGGGGAGTTCCTCGGGGCCTGCGCGCTCGACGAGGCCGAGGCCCAGTCGGAGCTCGCGCGGTACGGGATCGACGCGAAGGAGGCCACGAAGCTCGCCGCCGCCGTGTACGACCACATCCCCAGGGGCGGCGCGACCTCCGCGGAGATCCGGAGGGACCTCCCGGAGGGCGCGGCCCGCGTGGTGCAGGCCCCTGGAGAGAAGACCCCGAAGTCCGCCGTGCAGGTCACGCTCTCCGTCCTCGCTGCCCGTGGCCTCCTCGCGGTCCACAAGGACGCGGCCTTTCCGGACCTCCTGCCGCTGGAGTACAACACCCAGATGCGCGAGGTCGTGCGGCCGAACCGCTACCACCGCCTCGACCGCCTCCTGCCGTCGAAACCGCGGCTCCTCCCCCGGGCCCGAGCGCGCGCTGCAGTGATCCGCCGCTACCTCGCGCGGTACGGCCCCGTGAGCGAGGCGGACGTCGTCACGTGGACGTCTTTCCCGAAGGGCGAAGTCGCGAGCATCCTCAAGCGGATCGCGCCCGGGAAAGTGCGCATCGCGGGACTCGTCGAGGAGCTCCTGGTCTCTCCCCGCGAGAGGGTTCGCTCCGCGAACGCGGGCGCGGTGACGTTCCTGCCCGTGGGGGACTCCTACACGAAGGGCTACGAGGCGTGCCCGCGCCTGGCGCCGCTCCGCGACTGGTACATCGCGCGCTACTGGCCCACCGTGTTCGTCGGCGGGGAGCTCGTCGGGGTCTGGCGGTACAGCTGCCGCGGGCGGACCTTCCGCCTCCTCGTGACCGCGTTCCCGTGGAGGAAGGGCGTGCCGCGACAGGAGATCACCGCCGCGGGCCTGGAGCTGGCGGGGTTCCTTTCGCCCGAGTCGGAGGCCACCGTGGCGTGGGCGCCGGAGCTCTACGAGAAGCTGAAGCCGGGGACAGCGCGCCTCTAGCCGCGCGTGGACACCCTGGACCTTCCCCCTCGCCGAGAGGGAAGCGTCCTGTTCGGGCGGCCGGATCGCGCGCCCCTTTCGACCGTCGTACTTGCGCATTTCACCACTCGCGGCGACTCGTTCAGGGACGTGAACTGCCTCTTCACACCGCAGAACTCTTTCTTCCCGTGGAATCCGAGGCTCCCCGCGGTGTGAACTCTTCCTTCACGAGGGTGAGCAAGACCCTCCACATCGTGAGCGGCCGCGTCAGGGCTGTGAAGTTCCGCTTCACGCCGTGGAGGTCTCTCCTCCGGTGGAATGCGAGGCCCCCCGTGTTGTGAACTCCTTCTTCACCGCGGTGAACAAACCGTTCACACCGTGGGAGAAACCAATTCCGATGCGAAAATCCCGTCACGGCCGGGGGATCGGCCGACCCGCGAGGACCCGCGTGGACTCCACGAGGGCCTCGAGCTGGACTCTCACCACGTCGGCGTCGGAGACCTGGATCGAGTGGCTCGCCGTCTCGTCAAGGTCCCCGCTGCGGTAGAACGCGTCCAGGGTGATCATCCGCGAGCGGCCGACGAAGAGGAACGTGTGCTCCATCCGCGTGGGGCTCAGGGTCGCCTTGGGGATCACCGCGAGCGCGCGGACGTTCGCGCCGTGGACCTCCTGGAGCGCCGAGAGGTCCCCGCGGTTCTCGGCGTTCAGGTACCACTCCACGCCGCCGCGCGCCTTCGAGAACGCCGCAAGGAGACGTCGCAGCAGGTCGGGATCGATCCGGCCCGGCGTCACGACGAAGAGGTTTTCCGGGGAGGACTTCACCGCGGCGGCGATGGCATCGAGCGCGGCCCCGAGGCCCTTCCCGATCTGGATCTCCGGGGACAGGGCGGACCCTGCGCCACCGAGGGCGAGGAAGTCCCGCGCGGCGGACTCGGCTCCGGCGAGGACGCGACGGTACGCCGCGGCGGCGGCCTCGGCGGGGGGCTTCGAGGTGAAGAGGCGCGGCCGACCCTCCGACGCGGTGACCCAGCCCTTCGCGATGAGGGCGTCGAGGGTCCGATAGATGCCGGGGTAGGCGTCCCCGATCCGCGCGCTCAGTGTACTCGCGGTGAGGCTTGCCTCGTGGACCAGCTCCAGGTAGGCCCGGGCCTCCTTCGCGGTGAGGCCCAGCTCGCGGAGAACCGCGATGGGGTCGCGCATGGCCGGAGGCGCATTCTCAGCCTGCCTAAGAAGCTTCGCGGAATCCCAACGCGTCACATGCCCCGCGGCTGCTCCAACACCCGGTCCGCGATGATGATCTTCTGGATCTCGTTCATCCCCTCGTAGAGCCCGAGGATCCGCGCGTCCCGCCCGTGTCGTTCCATGTCAAACTCCCCCTGTCCCCGTCAAGCCCGGCCGTCACACGTAGCGGAGGAACTCCTCGGGCTCAATGCCAGCATCCCTGGTGATCTTTCGCAGGAGGCCTACTCCGATGTCTTCTCCGCGATGAACGGGCACCACCGTTGCCCTGTCGTCCGGGTGACGCAGGAAGAGATGACTCCCTACCTGACGCACCGGCAGGAAGCCGAGACGCTGGAGGGCACGGATCACCTTGCGCGCCGGTAGTGGCCGCAGGCCGGGCAAAGGCCTCAGACCTCGACCGTCTGCACGCCAACGAACTTGATCCCCGTGGCCACGTGCTTGCGCGGGCCCAGGTAGGCACGGATGGCCTCGCGAATCCTGGCGTCGAGCCGGTCGAGCGACCGGGCCTGCGTGTGGCACCCTGGCAGCTCGGCAACGGAGCCGACGAACCAGCCATCTTCATCCTTCTCAACGATGACATGGAAGGAGCGCGTGGCCATGTGTGGAATACGAAGGCAACGGCATATAAGGGTTAGGGTGAGACTTGGTGGCTCGTGGCCTTGCCGCCGGAACTCCCTCAGCTTTCCCTTGCCTCCAGCACCTTGTCCGCGATGATAATCTTCTGAATCTCGTTCGTCCCCTCGTAGAGCCCGAGGATCCGCGCGTCCCGCCAGTAGCGCTCCACGTCGAAGTCCCCGCTGAACCCGTAGCCGCCGTGGACCTGGATGGCACGGTCCGCGACGTCCACCGCCATCCGCGCGCAGAAGAGCTTCGCCATGGACACCTCCTTCGTGTTGTCCAGCCCGCGGTCCTTCAGCCACGCCGCGCGGAGGACCAGGAGCCGCCCCGCGTCCACGCCGAGGGCCATCTCGGCGAGGTGCTCCTTGACGAGCTGGAAGTCCCCGATGGGGCGGTTGAAGGCCTGGCGCTCCCGGGCGTACTTCACCGCCGCTTCCAACGCCGCGCGGGCCACCCCGACCCCGCCGGCGGCGACGCCGAGCCGCCCGTGGTTGAGGATGAACATGGCGATCTCCCAGCCCTGGCCCTTCTTGCCGACCAGGTTCCCCTCGGGCACGCGGCAGTCCTCGAAGGCGAGGTCCGCGGTGGGGGAGGCGCGCAGGCCGAGCTTCGTCGTCGTCTCCTCGCGCACGGTGACGAACCCGGGCGTGCCCTTCTCCACGAGGAACGCGGAGATTCCCTCGTGCCGCTTCGACCCCGGCTCGCGGGCGAACACGACGACGTAGTCCGCGAGACCGCCGTTCGAGATGAAGCGCTTCGAACCGCTGAGGACCCACTCGCCCTTCTCCAGCCTCGCGGTGGTCTGCTGGTTCGCCGCGTCGCTCCCCGCGTTCGGCTCCGTGAGGGCCCAGGCCCCGAGCCGCTCCCCCTTCGCCAGGGGCACGAGCCACTTCCGCCTCTGCTCCTCGCTCGCGAAGTTCAGGAGCGTCATCTCCGCGAGGGACGTCTGGACCGAGACCGTCGTCCGCAGCGAGGAGGAGCCGCGGGAGAGTTCCTCCATGAGGAGCATGAAGGACACGTAGTCCATCCCCGCGCCGCCGTATTCCGGGGGAACGGGACCACCGAGGAACCCGAGCTCGGCCATCTTCCGCGTGACCTCGCGGGGGACCGCGCCCTGGGCCTCCCACTCCCGGACGTGCGGCGCGATCTCGCGGTCGACGAAGTCCGCGGCGGTCTTCTGGACGAGGCGTTGCTCCTCGCTCAGTCCGAAGTCCATGGGGATCGCGTGGCCAACGCGATGTCCCGTCAAAAAGGTTGAGTAAGGAGCGGTCGGTCTCACGCCCGCGACGCGTAGAGCATGTCGCCCGCCGCGCTGGAGGCCAGACGGACCTCCATCCCCTGCCCGCGGAGGAGAGCCGCGAGACGCGAACCGCCCTGTGCAGCCGCGGCGCGGGTGGGGCCGTGGAACTCCAGCGCGACGTAGCGCAGGAGCCGAAGCTCCTCGGGACCTAGGCTCTCCAGGATCTCGTACTCGGCGCCCTCCGCGTCAATCTTGAGGAAGTCGATCGGGGCTCCGCCCGCCCGGGCGAGGACCTCGGCGAAGGGGATCGCGGGGACCTCGACGGAGCCGCCAGAGCCCTCCGCCAGGGAGTGACCCCCCGTGTTCGTGGGCGAGACCTCCATGCGACGCGCCCCGGCGCGGCCCGTGACGGCCTCGGGGTTCACCTGGACCCGGCCGCAGCCGTTGAGGCGCACGTTCGCCTCGAGGAGGGCGCGGTTCTCGGGGACCGGCTCGAAGGAGAGGACGCGGGCCCGCGGCCACCTCCGGGCGGCGAGCACGGTGAACGTCCCGATGTGGGCGCCGACGTCGACCACGGTCTGGGCGTCCTGCGGGCCCCACCCCCCGGGCATGTAGGCCTCCTGCCGGATGACCTCGTCCGCGACGTCGAGGTCGATGCTCCGCGGACGCACGGAGAGCTGGAGGCCCCCGCGGAGCCGGAGCGTCACCCGCGGGGCGTGCGCGAGCCGGGCGTGGTAGTAGCGCGGCCAGTCCCGGACCAGCCGCCGGACGCGCCGGAACGTCTCCAGGACGGGGACGGGATTGGTGAGCGCCCTCCTCACCGCGCCCAGCGCCCTTGCGATCGCCATCCCGGATCTCGGAGCCCATCCCCCCTCGGCGGGATAAACCCTCGGACGCGAGTTCACCGCGTGGGCTCCACGGACACGTTTAAGGGGAAGCGGACGCTCTTCCGGCCGTGCCCCTCCCGCCTCCCCCCGCGGGGGACCGGAAGCCCCTGATCAGCTTCAACACGACGAACTACAACACGGCGCCGATCACGCGGCAGTCCCTCGAGTCCGTGCTCGCCGCGGTGAGGGGGCTGGACTACGAGCTCGTCTGCACGGACAACTTCTCCGACGACGGGTCCTGGGAGGTCCTCTCGGAGTACCGCGACCGCGGGTATCCCTTCACCCTGGTGCGGATGCGGTGTGGGCGGGGCCTCGGGCGCCGCGTCGCGCTGCAACGGACGCGCGGCGACATCGTCGTCATGTTCGACCTCGACACGGTGTACAATGAGGACTGGCAGCGCCTCTTCCGGTGGTACCTGGAGAACCGGCCCCCCTACGCCCTCATCGCCACGTACTCCGGGTTCTACCCCAAGGCCGCCCTCGACGCCGTCGACGGGTGGCGGGACTTTCAGTACTGGGAGGACGTCGACCTGTGGATCCGCCTCGCCGTGAAGGGGCTCTGGCGCACCTACCCGATGCAGTGCGGGGAGAACTTCAAGCGCGTCCCGCAGGGGTTCCAGAAGAAGACGCCGCGGCTCTACGCGAAGATGCGGGACACCGTGGCGGTGACGAAGTGGATCCCCTTCCGCCTCTACTGGAAGGGCTACTCCCGTCTGTTCCCCTGGAGGAAGTCCCTGAGCCGCGCGCTCTACTACCGCGCCCTCCTCCTCGCCGCGTTCCTCCCCGGGCGCTACCGCCGCTGGCGGTACTGCCGCCGGGACTACCGCCCCGAGGCCATGCTCGCCCCGGAGTGGTACGTGGACCTCCGGCTCGTCACCCCGGACCGCCTCCGGCCCTTCCTCACGCGGTACGACACGCGGGAGGGCGTCCTCCAGGCCGCCGCCGAGGGGGACTTCCGGTTCCTCCCGGGGACCTACGACTAGGCAGCCTTAACCCGCCGCCGCGGTTCCGGCCGCGTGGCGGACCGCCTCCGCATCGCCCAGGTCGTCCCGACCTACCTCCCCCTCCTGGGCGGGAAGGAGTCCTACGTCTGGAACGCCGTGGAGCACCTCCCCGAGTTCGACTTCGAGGTCCTCACCGCGCGGGTGCCCGGGCTCCCGGCCCCGCCGGTGGGGCCCCAGGTCCGCGTGCACCGGTTCCGCCCCGCGGAGTCTTCCGCGGGCCGTGGGCGTTCCCCGCCGCCGGGCCGGCGGTGACCGTCTGGGGGTTCCTCTCCCTCCTCCGTCTGCGGCGCCAGCGGAGGCGGAGCGAGGCGCTGGGCTGTGCCGTCGTCCACTCCCACTGGTCCGACGTGGAGGCCGTCCGCGCCCTCCGCGGCCGGGTGTCACCGACGACCTGGGACCGGGTCCTCGCGAAGGTCCTCGCCGCGGCCCGCTTCCGCCAGCCCACGGTGTTCACGGACCACTCCATGCTGGTCCAGGAGATGCCGGACCTGTACAGGCGGCTCCTCGAGCACGCCCTGCGCGAGTACCGCCTCGTCCTCGCGGTGGAGCCTGAGGGGGGCGACCGCGCGAAGGCGTTGCGCGATGCGTCCCGCGGCACTGCCGAGGTCGCCTACCTCCCCAACAGCGTCGACACGGAGGCCCTCCGACCCCGGCCGGACGACCGGCGACCGTCCGTGATCGCCTACCTCGGGCGCGCGAACAAGGCCCATTGGCTTGTCCGGGAACTGAGCCTCCACCTGCCCGAGTACCGCTTCCTCTTCGGCATCGCGGGGTACGGTCGCTCCATGGAGAAGTGGCGAGCGATGCGCTCGGAGCGAGTCGATGTGAGGGAGAACGTGGGGCCGATGGAGCTACCCTCCTTCTTGGCGCACGCGGACCTCGTGGTGAACCCGCTCCTCGTCCACGGGATGGGGCGGGTCACGCTGGAGGCCTTCGCGGCGGGTCTCCCGGTGATCGGGGACCTCGGGGCCTCCCGCTACCCCCTCGTGCACGGCCGGACCGGGCTCCTGACCGAGCCGGACCCGAAGGCCTTCGCCTCCGCGGTGCGGGACCTCATGGGGAACCCGCCCCTCCTCCGGGACTTCGGGCGTGAGGGGCGGCGAATCGTGGAGCGGGAGTTCTCCAACGACGTCGTGCTGCCCCGGCTGGCGTCCTGGTACCGGAGGCTGGCCGCCTAGTCACCGGAGCCCTTGCCAGCCGTGGAGGGGTTCGCGCCGCATCGCCGCCGGGCCGGAGCGGAGCCGCACCCGCAGCGCGTGGAGCGGGCTCAGGAGGCGCGCGAACGCGGCGACGAGGAAGTAGACGCCGGCACGGAGTTCTCCGCGGGTCACCAGGAGGGCGAACCGGAGGACGCGTCGGGCGTCGCCGATCAGCACCGGCCTGGGGCGGGGGGTGCGGAGGAGGAAGAGGAAGACCGTGAACCCGTACCAGAAGGCGTTCCGGGCGCGGCCCAGGGCATCCTCGCGCGGCGCCTTCGGCGTCACCGCTCCCTCGTACCAGTTCCCGTGGAGACCCCCGCGGCCGTGCCCCCGTGCCCGGTTCGACATGATCATGTCCTCGGCGGCCACCATGTCCTCGGGATAGCCGCCGAAGGCGAGGAACGCCGCGCGCCGGTGGAACACGATGTGCTCCCCCGCCGGGCCCACGAGCCAGTCCTTCCCCGCGGCGTCCCGGGCCAGGGCCGCCTTGTCGATCCGCAGCGGGACGTCGTCGTCATCATCCTGGAACAAGACCCACGTCGTCGTCGCGGCGGCCGCGCCGCGGTTCCGCTGCAGGGAGCGGAGGTCCCGCAGCGTCCGGGGGACCTCGACGTACCTCGCCCCGCACTGCGCGCACAAGCGGCGGAGTTCCTCCCGCCCGGCTGGGTCGTAAGAGGCGTCCACGAGGATCATCTCGTCGAAGCCGGACCGGATCCAGAGGGGGAGCCGCGCCGCCACGTGGGGGAGGCGGGCGCGTGTGGCGACGACAAGGGCCAGGGAGAAAGGCGCCTCCGCAGCGGTCACGCGAGGGGGCGATGAGCGCAAGCCGCGGAAATAGCTTCCCCAGCTTTCAGGGGCGCTGGCCCAAGCCGATGCGGCGCGCGAGGCCGCGGAGGAGGCTGCGAAGGAACCGCCGGTCCCCCGGCGTCATCACGAGGCCGTGCAGGATCGCCGCGTACGACCCGAGGAGCGCGGCGAGGGCGACAATCCGGAGGAGGAGCGGCCAGCCCTGGGAGAGAAGCCCGACGGCGAGGAGGCCCACCGCCGCCCCGGAGGCCCACGCATAAGCCCGCGCGAGGTCGGCCTGGCCCTGTTTTCCCCGCAGGAAGAGAGGGGCCAGTGAGATCACCGCGAACTGGTAGGTCAGGGTCGCCACCACGAGGCCGAGGGCCCCCAGCGGCGGGATCAGCGCAGCCGCCACCCCGATCTGAAGCATCACCGCCAGGGAGTAGACCTTCGTCGCGTCGAGCATGGAGTCGCTCACGTAGAAGAGCATGCTCCCCCAGGGAGTGAGGGCGGCGAGGAACCCCCCGGCCACGAGGAGGGAGAGGAGCGGCCCCGCCTCCGAGAAGCCCTGGCCGTAGAGGAGGCCCACGATCTCCGGCGCAAGGAGGACGAAGACAAAGGAGAGGGGGACGGCCCCGAGGAGGGTGTACCGCGTGGTATGGCGGAAGGTCCCCGCGAAGAGCTCCTGGTCGCGGTGGAAGACCTCGGAGGCGAAGGGGAAGAGGACGACGAAGAGCGCGCTGGCCGGGAAGGCGAGGAAGGCCGCGACGCGCCACGCCACGGAGTACTCGCCGACCACGTCCAGGACGCCGGGCCCGGACGCGAGGACCTTCAGGGTCAGGAAGGTCAGGGCGAGCCAAGCGCCGAGGCTGATCAGGAGGGTGGAGACCACCGTCGGGAGGCCGAGGGCCAGGAACCGGCGGGCCATCCCGCGGTCGAAGTCGCGCCGGGACCAGGACCGGCCGTCGCGCAGCTGCCACCAGTAGACCCCCCAGGAGAGCACCGCGAGGACGAGGGCCGAAAGGAAGGCCCCAGGGAGGCCCAGGGTCCACGCGCCAATGACGAGGCCGACCGCGTGCAGGATGCCGAGGCCCAGGCTCGTCACCGCCATGACGCCGATGCGGCGGTGGGCCTGGAGGACGGACGTGAAGATGTTCGGGCCGAGGGTGAAGAACATGGAGACGCACAGGAGGAGGAAAAGGGGGAGCGTCTCGGGGAGGCGGTAGAGTTCTGCGGCGAGGAGGGGCGTGAGCGCGGCGAAGGATCCGATGACCCCCGCACCGACGAGGAGGGCCAGGTAGAGCGCCGTCGTCTCCGCCTTCACGCGCTCCCGTTCGTCTTCCTTGGCCTGGGCGACGATCCGGACCGTGGCGGCCCCGAGCCCGAGCTCCGCGAGCACCCAGGCCATCCCGCCCGTGGCGGTGACCACGGCCCAGGTGCCGAGGGCCGACGCCCCGAGGAGGCGGGCGAGGATGATCGAGGAGATGATCGTGACGCCTTTCAGGAGGACCGTGCCCCCGAAGACCATGCCGGTCTCCTTCGTGAGCCTCTTGCCAACGGCCTGGATGGAGAGTTTCGGCGGCGTGGAGTCACGGGGGTCGGCCGGCTCCAAGGTC
>Ga0209751_10002802_pt1 | contig 17208 bp, 16 predicted proteins | sample RifCSP13_1_FD_184019 | JGI IMG/M metagenome (GOLD analysis project Ga0209751, IMG submission 184019) | Soil microbial communities from Rifle, Colorado - Rifle CSP2_sed 13_1 (SPAdes) (version 2) | ecosystem: Environmental > Terrestrial > Deep subsurface > Rock core/Sediment | place: Rifle... | reverse complement strand
GGTGATCCACCGTCCCTACCACCTGTTCTGCCCGGTCTGCCGCTCGCTGCAACGCCACCGCCTGGTCTGGCTGCTGCTGGAGCAGGAGGGCTGGCTCGACCACCCTCCGGGAGAGCGGCTGAAGCTGCTCCATTTCGCCCCCGAGGCCTGCCTGGAGGCTAAATTCCGCCGGGCCTCGGGCGTGGACTACCTGAGCGCGGACCTGTACGACCGCCGCGCCATGGTCCGGGCGGACATCGCCGCCCTGCAGTTCGAGAGCGAGTCCTTCGACCGGATTTTCTGCAGCCACGTCCTGGAGCACGTCCCCGATGACCGCAAGGCGATCGGCGAGCTGGGCAGAGTATTGAAGCCCGGGGGAAGAGCGGTGATCCTGGTCCCCATCCGCGGGGAGGAGACGGACGAAGACCCGGAGCTCACCGACCCGGTCGAGCGCGAGCGGCGCTTTGGCCAGTTGGACCACGTGCGCAGCTATGGGATGGATTTCCTCCCCCGGCTGGAGCGGGCGGGGTTTTCCGTGCAGGGGCGGGACGCGACCTCCCTGCAGATGGACGCCCAGGACCTGGATCGCATGGGGCTGGAGGCGGCGGACATCGTTTTCATTTGCCGAAAATAATGGTAAAATCGCCTCGCCCGGCAGGCGTGAAATGCGGGCGTCGCCAAGTGGTAAGGCATCAGCCTTCCAAGCTGACATTCGCCGGTTCGAATCCGGTCGCCCGCTCTGGAAGTGGTGAGAAGTGTCAAGTGCCACGTGCCATGTGTCACGTATTTTTTTACCTGGCACCTGACACCGGAACACATGGTACGTTAACAGGGCCCGTAGCTCAGCGGCAGAGCGGACGGCTCATAACCGTTTGGTCGCAGGTTCGAATCCTGCCGGGCCCACTCTTTACATTCTGGAGCTCGTAGGGTGCGTAAAGACGCACCATGCTGGCTCCGCCAGCATTCATAATGGCTGGGCGGATACAGGTGCCGGCGGCGAAGAAGTGTGCGCCGCCAGAAGCCGAGATGCAACGAGTCGGATATTAAAGGGGTTATGAAGGATTTTCGAAATAGTGCGTTCGACGGACGAACGCACCCTGCTGGCTTACAATATCTGCTCTTATGAAAAGCCTAGGTCAGTATAAGATACCGAATTGAATGGTTATACGGTGAATTTGCAGTATATCCAATCGTTAGCCGCCTCTATGTACGGCATTCCTAGAGAAAGTGTCTTGTTGGATACATCAAATGTCAAGTCAATTTATGGATAAGGCAAAGAGAAGGATCATTGGCAGAACTTCTGACTGGATAAAGAAGTTTGATGTGTCAGAATACGTTCAAAACCCACCATTGATCGAAAAACTTCACGAAGAAAAACAAATGGCGCTTGCCCATTCTCTGGATCTAGAAAAGCAAGTCCACGCATTATTCGAACGTAACCATGAATTAGAACTACAAAACCAAAAGTTGCTACTTCAGCATAATGAACAAAAACGACGTTCATCTTATGTTTTCGTTTTATCACTTATTGCTGCAATCACCGTATCCATAGGGGTAAACATCGCTACTGATAAGCCCTATGGCTGGGTAGGATGGATAATGATTGTCATAGCAATCTCATTAGAAATAGCATCATTTTGGATAATATCTAAACAATAGGCAATTCTATGGCAGAAAAAGAGACGTTTTCACAAAAGCTTGAAAAGGCACGTCAAGAAGGCAATAAACTTCTTGAAATGCAGATATTATCCGAATACGGGAATCAGTTGTTACAAGCAGGGGACGCTAATCGGGCAATTGACCTGCTTAGGCGAGCCTTGAGCATTAGTACACAGGTGGGTGACAGGAACTCCCAAGTAAATATTCTAGGAAACTTAGGTACCGCATATGGGCATAGTGAGAGGCTCGATGAGGCTATCCAATATTTTAAGCAAGCTTTGGCTATTCATACTGACATCGAAGATAAAAAAGGGGAGGCCGCCGATTTACATAATCTTGGTAATATTTATAGCTCGTTGGGTGAATATAGTAAAGCGGAAGAATACTATCAAAAGGCCCTTTCCATAAAAGACGATACAAATGATAAACGAGGAGTAGCTTCCACCTTGGCAAATCTTGCTACAGTTTATAGCTCTCAAGGAAATCCTGCTGAGGCTATTGAGAATTACCAAAAGGCAATATCAATAAGCCAAGAATTGAATGACAGTTATGGGCTAGCAGTGTATTTAAGTAATCTTGGGGCAACTTACCGTGACTTAGGCGAAGTTGAAAAAGCGAAAAACAGTTTGCAACGCTCATTAGCTATTATGGAAGAAATATTTGGAAAGAGCCATCCGTATGTAGCAACCACTCTTAGTAATCTAGGTAGTCTGTACCAGAGTCAAGGAGATTACGTACAGGCTAAGAGGTGTTTTGATCGTGCATTGGAGATTCAGGAATATGTTTTAGGTAAGGAGCATCCAGCAACAGCTTCGATTTATTCTAACCTCGGTCTTCTCATGATGGACATGGGACAGCTTGGAAAAGCTAAAGAATATCTTGAGACCGCATTATCAATTTCACAAAAGATGTTAGGTGATAACCACCCTGATACAGCGCAAAGTCTAAACAATCTAGCGCTGCTTTATTGGCAACAGGGGAATTATGCGGAGGCGAGAAAGCTTTTTAAAAAATCCTTAAAGATACTTGAGATGGTACTAGGTGTTGATCACCCTAGCGTTAGGCTTGTAAAAAACAATATTGCATCATTAAATGCAGAATCGAAATAAACTAATCACACTAATCAAAATAGGCGGCGGCTAATTATGGTCGGCGGGGCGGTTGCCCACCCCGCCGCCACTCCCGAACCGGACATGAAACTTTCGCTTCATCCGGCTCTTCAGATAACAGGCTCTTGTCACGAGCACTTCATCCGGTGGACTTCATCATGACAGTGACCGTGCAGTAGTGCTAGATTGGCGAAGGTATTGTTGTTGTGGTTGCCGTTCCGGTGGTGGGTTTCGAGGTGGTCATCTGACAAGAAGTGCAGTCCGCAGTGCAAACAACGGCCAAGTTGATTCTTTAGCAAGGCAATTACCCGGTTTGGTTTGCTAGGGTCTCGTCCCAGTCGCTCTATCCAGTAGGCCCAATTGCCATCGTAGGGGCTTTTTGCCCCCTGCACCTTAACATGCCGCCGGATGTGCGTATCGGCATATTTGGCAAGGTTGGCTTCTCCATCCGAGAAGTCGAGGCGTCCACGTCGGCGATGCCAGTAGCGTTGCTTGCGCCATTGGTGACTTTTGCGAGGATTCTGCCATTTGGCCCACTTGCAGAGTTTCCAGTGAAGCTGGTGATCCATTCGATTGAAGGTGCGCTTAGCGGAATTGGAGCGATGGTAGTTCGTCCAGCCCCGGATGCGTGGGTTGAGTGCGGCGATGAGTGCCATTTGGTTGCTCCCGCGATGGGTGCGGATGAGTTCTTCCATCTGTTCCAGGTGACGCTTTTGCGCTGTGCGGCTGGGCTTGATGAAGACTTTGTAGCCCCGTTTGCTGTGGTGTTTGCCAACCGAGAACTGCCGGACGGTGAAGCCGAGAAAGTCAAAACCGGTGCGACCTTCGTGCTCGTGGAGCGTGTGCGTGATGTAGGTTTTGGCGTCTTTCAAGGCCAGCCCCATTTCAGCCAACCATTTTTCGACCAGAGTGCTGGCGGTCAGCAGTTTTTCAAGGTCTTCACAGAGAATGACGAAATCGTCTGCGAAGCGGATGATGGCTGGCCGGTTGCGCTTGGGGAAGGCTTCTGCCAGGGCTGTTTCGAGACCATGCAGGGCGATGTTGGCAAGCAGGGGTGAGATTACGCCCCCTTGGGGTGTGCCTGCTTCGGGTGCGGCGATTTCGCCGTTCTCAAAGATACCCGCTTTCAGCCAGCCATGTACTTGCCGGTTAATGGGTGCGATACTGTTCAGTTTGGCAAGCAAAGCGGTATGGCTGATCCGGTCGAAGCATTTTTCGATGTCGGCTTCCAAGACGTACTTGGGCTTGAGCCGGATGTGGTTGAAGATGGCTTCGATGGCGTCGTGCGGGCAACGCCCCGGTCTGAACCCGTAGCTGTTGGGTTCAAAGCGGGCTTCCCATTCTGGTTCGAGCGCCAGCTTGACCAGGGCTTGTTCGGCCCGGTCGTGCATGGTGGGGATACCGAGCGGTCTTCGTTCGTTTGGGTTACTCGCTTTCGGGATGTAGACCCGGCGAATGGGGGCTGGTTTAGGGCTGAGTTTGCGTAGCGCTTTCACCATTTCCACTCGCTGTTTTGGCGTGAGACGGGATACTCCATCCACGCCGGGGGTGTTTTTCCCCCGATTGTCCTGTGAAACCTGTCGTACTGCCAGGTTTCGCGCCGAGTAAGAGCGAAGCAGTAGCCGTTGCAGCCCACGAACACGCTTGAAGTCGCCACGGAGTTGGGCTTGGTAAATGCGCTTTTGGAGGCGGAAGACGTTCCGCTGAAATTGCTTCCAGGGGAGGGTTTTCCAGTCTTCAGTGCGATTTTGCTCGCCTGCCATAAGACCTGACCTCTGCCAGTACCTTCACCTTCCTGTTATCCGCGCCCACGTCAGCGTATCCCCTGGCTTTCCCTGGGGCCTTTGCTTCTTGGGCGATCTCTCCCGTTTGCACTTGCGGTTGGTTGCCTGCTCCGTTGGTTTGGAGAGCGTCAAACGGGTTACTCTGTTCCACATATCCATTTTGCGCGACGTTAGGACGGTGCTTTACGCCGGGTCTCGTTGCGAGTGAACGCCTATCAGCAATGTGCCCGATAGACCTTGAGACCTTTCCCATTTTGGGCCAGCCTGTCAACCGGCTTTTACCCTATGAAGGGTTGGCTGGTTCGTGCATGACGACGCCTCAACACACCTTCAGATGTCTTATCCATAGTCGCTTTCCCGGCCATTCTGGTTGTCCGGTTCAACCTTCCCGGCTTTTCTTCCCGCTTTCGACCTGCGTTTACCAGGCGCACGCCGAGGGAAGGGGCTGTCTCCCGTTCACCAGGGAGGCAGGGGTTGATGGGATACCGCTTGCGCAGTATCATTGACCTGCATGGATATGCAGTTACGAAAATCAAACGACTTTCGCCGCTCATCCCCCACCCTGCAGGTGGTTTCGAGCGAACAGGTCGCACACATTGCGTGCAACGGACTGGTGGGAGTCTGCGCGTTTTCAAGCAGTTTCCGTGGCTTGGAGTTGATTCCGGCAAAATGGCGTCATCCCGTCCCACCCACCAGCGGGTAACTCACACCGTTGGGCGGCTTGCCCTAATACGCTCGGTTGAACCGTTCGATTTAGAAAGGAGACATCATGTCGGAAACTATTGCGATCATCCTGCGATTCCGCGAGGAGCACGTTGATGAGTTTGAGAGACTCTTCAAGGAAGAAGTGCTTCCCCTTTGGCACGAATTCAAGGCCCAAGGAAAGTTCATCGCCGCATCCCTTACGCCAGTCCAGGAAGGAAACCAAGAGAAGGAAGGGGTACGCGACTATATCCTCCACGTCGAGGTTCCCAGCCGTGCTGAGCACGAGGAGTTTGACTCGCATGCTCGATTCATGGAGTTCTTGCCGAGGGCCCGCGCCATGCAGCCCGAAGAACCCCTGGTGTGGTTGGGTAACACACTGTTTCAACTCTAGCCAAGCACGCCCTCGTCAGCCTTCCACGACGACGATCTCGTGCGCCCCGATGTCCAGCCCGGCGGCATGGGGTTGGATACGAACCAGACCGTCAAAAGGGCGAACTTCGATCTGAAGTCCAGCTTGTGAGCTGGGCTTGCGTTGGCTGAGTTTGCTCATGGGACGCTCCTGGGTTGGGAAGATGACACGCCAGGCCTGGTCACCAGGAAGTATAGCTTGCTAATCGGGGCCGTAGCCTGTACTGAGCACAACGAAGCGCCACCAGTGAAAAAAACATCGTGACCAGAAACCAGATTGCAGCACGGGAGAACTCTCACCAATGCGATTGTTCGGCTTGCCTGCCTGGCATTGCAGGGAGTATACTCGAAATGCACCCCCGTTTCTTGTGGATTGAAGGCTGGCCCCGCCTGCGCGGGGGATGCAGCCGACTTGCTCCGCAACGCGTCTGGACCCGACCGTTGAGCGCATTATTGAGGCGAAGTAATGAAGCAATTTATGGATACAGAGATTACACATATCCGAAAATACACTGTCGAAAATATCCTTGTCAAACAGGACGATTCATTCCGGTGGGGATTCGATGAGAAACAAGCCCGTGAGCGCCCGGAGTATTTGTACTATTCGCCAAATTTCAAATCGACGTTATGGACCTTGCTCCTGCTCGCTGACATCAAAGCGCCAGTCGATATCCCGCAGATCAAACCATCCATCCAGCTTATTACTGAGCGTTTTTATGATCCTGAACACGGGGTTTTCAGGTTGCCGGGCATGAGTCATTTTCCCATTCCCTGCCTGAACGGCAACATGGTCTATCTCCACAATTATTTCGAGTCGTCTCATTCGGAAGCACTGGAGAATACCATCGGTTTTTTCGCCACATACCAACGCTTTGACGACGGCGATTTCAAGACCCCGAAATCATATCCGTACTGTTCAAACACTTCCTGCTATGGGAAGCATACCTGTTATTGGGGAGTGACAAAATTGCTAAAAGGAATTTCGTTCATTCCCAAAACCCAAAGGACCAAAGAAGCAGGACAATTAATCGAGAATTGCATTGATTTTGTTTTACACCACGAGGTGTGCTTCAGTTCCCATAACAGAGACGAATTCCTTCACCGTGATATTGGCAAACTTACCTTTCCAAATTTCTATAAGAGTGATTTCCTCGAAATATTGTGGCTGTTGGCAAGAGAAGAAGTGCACGACAGGAAAATGTCACGCTCCTTGGAGTTGTTGCGATCTAAGAGGAAGGGCGGCGGTTTCTGGGAACTTGAGAAATCCATGAATATCATCGTCTCAATCGGTCAAAAAGACTGCGCCAATGCCTTTATCACGGAAACAGCAACCGAGGTGCTTGATTATTATGGGGATTGATATGAGAAAATCTCTATATGCGCCCAACACGGCGAGCGGCTGACGCGGAACGTTAGGCATCCGATATTTTGATATACTGTGCCAATGAACATCGAGTTCGCCGGCAAGATTTGGTTCTGGCATGGCCCCGCCCCATGGTACTTCGTTACCGTTCCGGCGAAGCAGTGCCGCGATCTGAAAGCCATATCAGGATTCGTGACGTATGGTTGGGGAATGATTCCGGTACAAGCTCGGATCGGCAAAACCGAGTGGAAGACTTCGCTGTTTCCCAAAGATGGCCGCTACATTGTGCCCATCAAAGCGAGTGTCCGAAAAGCAGAAAATCTTGAGGAAAACGACACAGTGACTATACGACTCGATGTTCGTTGAAAAACTAGTGAGTTAACGCCAGCAGTTAGGTGCACAATTACAACTGAAGCAGCGTAACTGCCCAGTCGGATGAACGAAACGAAGCTGGAAGAATAGCTCAGGAATAAGGTGATGACTAACATTGATAATGAGATGTTATGGCGCCAGTTTGGAGCAGCAATCGACATGTTAGACGACGCTCTGCGCGACTGTCCGGATGAACTCTGGGAAAAGAGTCTGTGGGAAGACAAACCGGACCAGTGGGTGGCAACTGGTTTCTCGGCGTTCTGGTATCTGGGCTACCATGCGCTATTCTGGCTGGACCTCTACTTAACCGGGGCAGAAGAGGGCTTTGCTCCGCCTGCGCCATTTGACCTGGTTGAGATGGAGCCAGGGGAGGTCCTGCCGCGGACCTATACACGCGAAGAGCTGCTCCGATACCTGGAATACTGCCGCCGAAAGTGCCAGGAGACCCTTGGCACACTGTCAAACGAACAGGCTAACCGGTCCTGCCGGTTCGCCTGGGGAGAGCTGCCCTTTGCGGAGCTTCAACTGTACAATCTGCGCCATGTCCAGGAGCACGGCGCGCAACTGCACATGTTCCTGGGGCAGCAGGCGGGGAAATCCGCAGGGTGGGTATCCCGGGCTCAGTGAATATCTCGTTAGCTGATCGTGCAAGATACGGAACTCGTAACTGGAGGCGCGCGTGCATCTGCCGGACGTAAACACCGATTTTCTGCTTGGTTTCTTAAAGGATTTGCTCAACACCCCCAGCCCGACCGGATTCGCCCAGCAGGCCATCGAATTGAGCGCCCAGGCGCTGAGCGCCTTCCCGGAGCTGAAGCTGGCCCGCACGCGCAAAGGCGCCCTGGTGGCTACCTGGGAGGTCGCCCGTAGAGACGCGCCGCGAGCCTTGACCGCCCACGTAGACACCCTGGGTGCCATGGTCAAGGAAATTAAGTACAACGGGCGATTGAAACTGACCAGGATCGGCGGTTTTGCCTGGAACGTCGTGGAGGGGGAGGGGTGCACGGTGTTCACCCGCAAAGGCGAGCAGATGCGCGGTTCTTTCCTGTTGGAAAAAGCCTCCTCTCACGTGCATGGCAGCCAGCGGATTGCCGAGATGAAGCGCGAGGACGATAACATGGAGGTGCGCCTGGATGCCCGCACACTATCGGCTGAAGAGACGCGCTCCCTGGGCATAGAGGTGGGCGATTACGTCGCCTTTGACCCGCGGGTGGAGATCAGGGACGGCTTTATCCGCTCGCGCCACCTGGATGACAAAGCCTGCGTGGCCTGCCTGGCGGCGGCTGCCAAAGCGCTGCACGACGCACACCTGCAACCCGCTCAAACTACCACGCTGCATATCAGCAATTACGAGGAAGTAGGTCATGGGGCTGCGGCGGGATTTCCCGACGACCTAGCGGAACTGGTGGTCGTGGACATGGCTGCCGTGGGCGAAGGGCAGACCTCGGATGAATTCCACGCTACCTTGTGCGTCAAAGACAGCGGCGGGCCTTACCACCACGGCTTGAGCCAGCGCCTGCGTGAGATTGCCGAACAGCACGGGATTCCTTACAAGGTCGATATCTTCCCTTACTATAGATCGGACGGCGAGGCCTACTGGCGCGCCGGCGGCGATGTTGCCGTCGCCCTGATTGGTCCCGGTGTGGACGCCTCGCACAATTACGAACGCACCCACCTGGAGGCGCTGGTCGCGACCACCCGTTGGGTCCTGGCGTACCTGCTCAGTTAAGACAGATGGGATAATATATGCTGCGCTCTACGGGAAGAAAAGATGCTGCTTGACGCTGCTTTGCCCCCCACGGGCTTAAAAGACATCCCCTCCATCGCCCGGGCTGCCGAAGAGCTGGGCTTCGACGCCCTGTGGTCCTCCGAGACCACCCACGACCCGTTCCTGCCCGGCGCCCTGATCAGCGAGCACACCCAAAGGCTGCGCTTTGGCACCGCGGTCGCTATCGCCTTCGCCCGCAGCCCGGGGACACTGGCTTATACCGCCTGGGACCTGGCCCAGGTCTCTAAGGGGCGCTTTATCCTCGGTTTGGGCACCCAGGTCAAAGCCCACGTCGAGCGGCGCTTCGGCATGCCCTGGCCCGAGTCGGTGGTTGGCAAGCTGCGCGAGCAGATCGCGGCCATCCGGGCGCTCTGGCATACCTGGCAGACCGGGGACAAACTCAATTTTCGCGGCGAGCACTACAAGCTCACCCTGATGTCACCTTTCTTTGACCCCGGTCCGATCGAGCATCCGCAGATCCCCATCTACATTGCCGGCGTGAACACCGGGCTGGCCCGCCTGGTGGGGGAATGCGCCAATGGCTTCCACCTGCATCCTTTTCACTCAATCCGCTATCTGGAGGAGGTGCTCGAGCCCGCTATTGCGGAAGGCGCCTCCCGGGCTGGACGCAGCCGTTCCGAGATCAAGATTGCCACCTCGGCCCTTATCGTCACCTCGCCCGAAGAAGACCTGTTCGTGCGCGCCCAGATCGCCTTCTATGCCTCCACGCCCTCCTACCGCCCGGTGATGGCGCTGCACGGCTGGGAGGCGACCGCCCAGCAGCTATCTGCCCTGGCAGCGCGCGGCGAATGGGGGGCCATGCCGGGCCTGATCAATCACGAGATGCTGGAGACCTTTGCCGTGGTTGCCGCCCCGGATGAGCTGCCGGAGCGTTTAAAAGCCAGGTACGCGGGCAAGATCGACCGCCTGGGAGTTTACCTCCCCTTCGCGCCGGGCGAGCGCGACGATTTCTGGGGAGGGCTGATCCGTAGCTGGAGAGAGTAGCGCAGCCAGACCGGCGCTGTTCTGCTCCTCATCCGCTGAATTTATATCCTTCGTCATGGAAGAGGAGACATTCTACCAACTCGAGCGCCAGCGGATGGTCAATGGGCAGCTAGCCGCCCGGAACATTCGCGATCCGCGCGTCCTGGAGGCCATGGGAGCCGTTCCTCGCCACCGCTTCGTGCCCGAAGAACACCGCCGCCTGGCTTACAGCGACGGCCCGTTGCCGATTGGCAGCGGGCAGACAATTTCGCAGCCTTACATCGTGGCTTTGATGACCCAACTGCTGCTCCTGGACAGCCAGGATAAGGTGCTGGAAATTGGCACCGGTTCCGGCTACCAGGCGGCCGTGCTCGCTTACCTGGCCCAGGTAGTCCACTCCGTCGAGCGCCACAAAGGGCTGGCAGAAAAAGCAATCGCTGTTCTGCACGAGTTGAATATCGAAAATGTGCACGTCCATATCGGCGATGGATCGCTTGGCTTGCCCGCGTTCGCTCCCTTTCAGGCGATCCTGGTCGCCGCGGCTGCCCCAGAGGTCCCCCGCCTCCTGCTGGAACAGCTCGACGAAGGCGGGCGGCTGGTGCTGCCCGTGGGGGGCAGGCTGGGCCAGTATCTGGAGCGCTGGCGCCGTCGCGGGGCAGACTTCTCCCAGGAAGTGCTGGCCCCGGTAGCGTTCGTCCCCCTCCTCGGCAGATACGGCTGGAAAGAGGGGGACTGGGAGAATTACTAACAGCAGTTTACTGCCAGCAAATTGCTGCCGGCAAACTGCTGCCAGCAAACTGCTGCCAGCAATCCAAAACGATTATTTTGCCCGGCTGATGGTCACAAACACCAGCGGCCGGCGCTTGGTTTTCGTATAGAAGAAGGATTTCAGGGTTTGCTCGAGGTCGCTCTGCATTCTGCCGTTCCCGGAACGATTCAGGTTCTCGACCACCAACCGGCGGGCTGCCTCCAGCAGCTCATCCGCTTCGCGAGCGTACACAAAGCCGCGGGTGATGATCTCCGGATCTTCGATCAATTGTGAAGATTCTGTGTCCATCACCAGGTGAACCAGCACGAAGCCGTCGCGCGAGAGGATTTCGCGCTCTCGAACCACGCTCGGGCCGATCTCGCCCACGCCAGCTCCATCCACAAAAACATAGCCGCCCGGCACGCGATCGCCGAGTTTCATTTGTCCATTCTCGAACTCGACGATCTGGCCGTTTTCGATCACGGCAATGTTCTCCGCCGGGATGCCAACCTGCTGGGCCAGGAGGGCGTGCTGCTTCAGATGGCGCAGCTCGCCATGGATCGGGATGAAGTATTTGGGCTTCACCAGGTGTAACAGCAGCTTCATCTCTTCCTGGCTCGCATGGCCCGAGACGTGGACAGGCGCCACCGCCTCGTAAATCACATTCGCCCCCCGCCGGAAGAGGCGGTTTATCGTGCGGTATACGGTCTCTTCGTTGCCCGGGATGGGGTGCGAGGAAAGCACCACGGTATCGCCGGAAATAACGTCGAACTGGCGGTTGGTCCCGGTGGAAAGGCGCCCCAATATGGAAGATGGCTCGCCCTGCGATCCGGTGGTCATTAAAGCCACCTGCTCGGGGCGCATTTTCAGCGCCTGGTCAACCGACACCAACACCTCGTCCGGGATCTCCAGATAGCCTAATTTACGCGCCATCTTGGCGTTATCAACCATGCTGGCGCCCACAAAGGCCAGCTTGCGCTTGTGGCGCATGGCGACGTTGGCGACCTGCTGCATGCGTGAGACTAATGAGGCGAAACTGGCAATGATAATCCGCCCTGGAGCGTTGCGAAAAACTTCGTCGAAGGCTGGGTCGATGACACGCTCCGAGGGCGTCCAGCCCGGCCTATCTGCGTTGGTGGAATCGGCCAGCAGCGCCAGGACGCCGCGCCCGGCAAATTCTGCCAGCTTGGCGTAATCGGTGGGCCAGTTATCCACCGGCGTGTGGTCGAATTTATAATCTCCGGTGTGCACCACCAGGCCCGCTGGCGTGGTAATCCCCAGGCCGACCCCATCCGGAATGGAGTGGCAGACGTGAAACAACTCCAGCTTGAACGGGCCCACCTGGACCGCATCCCCGGCCTGAACGGTGTGAAGCTGGGCCTTCCCGAGGGTGCCGCCGCGCGACAGCTTGACCTCCACCAGGCCGCGCGTCAGCGGCGTTGCATAGACCGGCGCATTGACCTGCTCCAGCAGGTGATTGATCGCCCCGGTGTGGTCCTCGTGCCCGTGGGTGATGAAAATCCCCCGGATTTTCTGCCGGTTTTCCAGCAGGTAGTGAAAATCGGGGATGATGTAATCGATCCCCAGCATATCGTTTTCGGGAAACATCAGCCCGGTATCCACCACCAGGATGTTCTCCCCATATTCGTAGGCCATCATGTTCTTGCCCACTTCCCCCAACCCCCCTAAAGGTAGTATGCGGAGACTGGCTCCGCCGCGTTTGTTTTTGTTTTTCATATCCTGTTCACAATTTAAATTTAATCTGTCTAACGAAAATGCCCCAGCAGGAGCAAACAGACGGCTTGCGTCTCACCGGCCGGGGCGTGCGGTTGCTTACTGACATACCAGAAAAACTGTGTGGAATTACTCCACCCTTACTCTGTTGGTTGTATAGCGTACCGTAACCAGGCCGGCTGACCGGCCGGGACATCGTTCGTTAATCGAAACAAATTTTAACATAAGCGAGCGGTTTTGTCAAAGTTTCGCGACGCTTTTGCGAATCACAAGTTCCCCTCGTAATGATCGAGGAAGCTTATCAACAATGCCTCCAACGCCTGATTTTCGTTTTCCCCCACCACTTCCAGAGCCTTCTCGCAGGTGCAGCGGGCCTCCATGTGCACGCCATCTTCCTGCCTGGTCAGGAAGCGGGGCATCAGGTAATGAGCGTTCTCCAACCGCGGGATGGAATGAACCTGGGGGATGGAGATCGACAGTTTTTGCAACCGCCCGCCCAATTCAGCCTCTGGCATCAGGTCGCTCCATATCGGCTGCCATTCCTTTTCAGCCTGCCCAGCTTTTACCCTTTCGTGAATCGTGCTGCCTTCCACCCGGACCGAAAGGTTGGAACGCCTCAGAGGGCGGGTAAGCCCGGCGAAATCGCTCATGTGCTTTTCGAAGAACTTGCGGTCTTCCCGACCCAGTCTGTCGGCGACCCTGGCCAGTGAGGTAAGATCGTCTTGAGTTACCATGTAATCCAGATATTCCTGCAGCTTACCCAAAGCCGCTGACAGCATTTGTTCGCTAAGGGCGGCCTCATTCCTCAATAGAACCTCCTGCAGGCGCTTCAGGTAGGGTAGTTGGTGAGAAGCTCCAGGGCTGGGAAGGTGTTCTTCTCCCACTTCATGCATGTCTACTGTGATCTCCAGCTCAATTTTGAACGTTTTTTGGGCTACCTTGTTGGCCATCATGGTTCTCCAGGTCGATGGAATCGAGCAGTGCGACTAATTCTGTTTATTATTGCAAAAGAAAGCCCCCACGTCAGGTGTCATATGTCATATTCATTGCTTTCATTTTGGTCAGTTCAAGAGCGGAGTAATGGGAAACCCCTCCAGGTGTCCACCTGGAGGGGTTTTCGGTACCGGGCTGCCGGAATGTGCCTGAATCAGGTCAGGGCATTTACCGGCCGGATCGAGAGGATTCTAGCATCCCCAGCGGCACCTCTAACTGAGTTAAGAAATTAACCTGATCCCAGTAGGTTTCCTGACGGGTGACCAGGTTGTTTTTCAATTCGTACAGAGTGCAGCCGGGAACCATAGCCCTCTTGTTTGTGGCTGGAATGCTTTCGCCGCCGGAAGTCATCAGAGGCGCACTGTGGGTGCCTTTCGCTATCCAGGATACGGCTACTTTATCTCCCTGGGCGATGATATCCTTTACGTCAAAACGTAAGTCCGGAAAGGCGTCTATAAATCTCCGGGTATACGCCTTACCCTGTTCACGCGTGTTCAGGACGCTGGGCGCACCCGTTATTTCGATCCGGACATCGTTGGCAATGAGATTGTCACTCGCATCCAGGTTATGTTTGTTCAGGTTATCGAAGAGTTTTCTGACGATCTGAATGTTCTCCTGCTCGTACATGACAGTCACTCCTTTCACCCCTGTAACGGAAGGCTCAAGGAAGCCTACTCCACTGACTTCTATCCGGCAGACGTGATACCATCCTTATTTTAACCTATTTGGATAGGATATATCCTTATAATCCCGTTAAGGAAAAATCCTAGAATAGCCTGCTTCGAATGCTACTCCTCCACCTCGACCGTGGGCAGCACGTCCAACACTCGCTCGGGCGAGAGGCATACGAAGTAAAGCGGTCCCTGCACCACCTGAGCCGTGCCCAACGCTTGCCCTCCGATGGGCGGACTGGTGAAGTTAAGGTCATTGGCCCAGGGCGGTTTCACGGAATCCGGCAAGGCAAGCAGGTCGGCGGCTCCCTTGCCCTCCTGCAGGGTGACGATCGCCAGGGCGAAGTCGGTTTCGCCGGTGTTGGTCACGCTCACCACCAGCCGGCCGGCAGGCACGGTTTCGGGGCCTTCATAGGTGCACTTTCTGCCGTCGTAAGAGACGAGGACGTCCGGCTTTTGTTCAGGCAGGCTGACCTGGATGCCTCCGTTGAGCGCACCGATGAATTCCTCCTCGAACCGCCTGCCTTCAGCGCTGAGGGCAACGAGCATTTCACTTCCATCTTGGGCTTCCACTGTGCTCCCCTGCTCATCGCCCTCCTGGATCACCTTCGCCTTCAGGGTCTCCAGGCTCACCAGTTCGGGTTCGAGCGTGGCCGCAGCCGCCAGGGGATCCCAGAAGTAGTAGAAACCGTCGTAGAGGGAGGAGTCGGCTCTGAACATATCGTAGACTGCCTGGGCCTGCCAGGTCTCGTGGTATGCAGCCAGGGCGTCCAGCGTGAAGACGGTGGCAGGGACGAAGTTGGTTGCATCCAATGGGATCAGGGTGATGGGCGCGCCGGCTTCGAAGACGACCTGGGCGGCGTAGGGGTCCACATAAAAGTTCCATTCGGCCAGAAAGTCTGGTTCTACGTTGCCCTCGGCTCGCACCGCGCCACCCATCATGACGATGCGATCGATGCGGCCGGCCAATCCCGGTTCGTCCAACAGCGCCTGGGCGACATTCGTCAGTGGGCCCAGAGTCAGTATCACGACCTTAGAGGGGGCCGCCCGGATAGTGTCTTTCAGCAGCTCCGGTGCTGAGGTTTCCGGCTCGGCCTCCACCGCCGGAAGGTCCAGCCCCTTCAGGCGGTTGGTGCGGGAGCGCCAGGCGGCCGGGAAGGCATTCTCCCCTTTGAGAGGTTTGGGCGAACCGCAGGCAACCGGGACGTCAGGCTGCCCCGCCAGGGCGAGCAGCCCCAGCCGGTCCCTGCGACGGTGACCACTTTGAGTTCCACATCCGCTCGCGAGAGCAGGTAGAGCAGCGCCATGGCGTCGGAGCTGCCCATATCGGTGTCCAGAAGCACTGGGAGCTTTGTCGGTTCCTCGACCTGGACTGGTGTGCTGCTGGCTGCGCAGACGCTGAGGAGCAAAACACAAAATATCATCGCAATCCCCATCACAGGACCTGTTAAAGATTTTCTTACCCTGCAAATGAACATTGTAAACCTCCGTTACCAATAAACCAATAACCGTTGGAAACTTAGCTCACATAATTCCTCCCTTCGCTGCAGCCGCAGCTACGCCGCACGATTAACTCCGCCCTCAGGGTGAGCACCTCCGCTTCCACTGACTCCCCGTCCATCAGCCGCTCCAGCATCTTCATGGCTTGGACGCCCATATCATAGGCGGAAACCGCGACCGTGGTCAGCGGCGGATCCACCAGCGCAGCCATCTCGATGTCGTTGTATCCGGCTACAGCGACGTCCTCTGGCACTCGCAGCCCACGCTCCTGGATGGCCTTCATTACCCCGATAGCCAGCAAGTCGTTGACCGCGTAGATCGCTTTAAGTTGAGGAGCTGACTCTAACAGCCGCACGGCAGCCTGGTATCCCGCCTCAATGCTGAATTCGGGCACCGTCATCATGATCTCCGCCTCGTGAGCCAGGCCGGCCGAATCCAGCGCCTGCTGGTAGCCTGTATACACCTGGCGCACGTTAGGCCATTCGATCGGGCAGGTGATCAAGCCGATCCGTTTATGACCGTGTTCGATCAGATGCCGGGTGGCTTTGAAACCCGCCGCCTCCGAATCCAGCACCACCGCCGGGCCGGGGGCGTCAGGTATATCGGCGTAAACAATGGGAATGTGGCCGGATTCCCGATCTCCGTTCACCTCCCGTTTAGAGGCGATAATCAAACCGTCCACGTTTTTTGCGGCCATTTGATCCAGATAGCGCCTGGCGCGGCGCGAGTCATTTTGGGTGTGACCGATGAAGAGCAGGGCAGGTCGAGCTTCGGCTACTTCCTCGATTCCCCTTAGGAATGGCGTATAAAAGGGATTATAGCCCGGGATCAATACCCCGAAGGTGAAGGTCGGTAGTTTTGACGTCTCCTGCACCTGCTTAAGATAATCGAAAGACAGCACTCGCGTCCCCCGACCCTGGCGAATTGTTACCAACCCGCTGGTTTCCAGAATCTGGTATGCCGCCCGCACAGTGTGCATGTGGATCCCCAGGTCCTTGGCCAGCTCTCGAACCGGGGGCAGGCGGTCTCCTTCTACAATCGCCCCACTGGCGATCATCCAGGTGATCTGCTGGCTTAACTGGGCTGCCAGCGGCAAATTCGACTTTGGGTCCAGGCGCAGATGTTGGAAAGCATTCATCCTGGCTCTATGAATCCTCCATGATGGAAAGCTTACTGTTATAAATATATATAATAATATAACTTTTGTCAAGTTAATCTCCCCCGCCTGCGTAAAGCGAACGACGCTGTTAACAACTCCAACGCCGATGGCCGGGTTGCTGCTGGCAGGTTCAGGCCTTGATTAGACGCTGGAGAAGTGCCTGGAAGAGAATGCGCCCGCATGAATTTCCCAATTTCGCCAACCGCTGATGTTACAAACACCCTGAGAAATCCTTGTTGACTATCAGAAGGTTTTGTGATATTTTTAACGTA
>Ga0209751_10002801_pt1 | contig 17212 bp, 18 predicted proteins | sample RifCSP13_1_FD_184019 | JGI IMG/M metagenome (GOLD analysis project Ga0209751, IMG submission 184019) | Soil microbial communities from Rifle, Colorado - Rifle CSP2_sed 13_1 (SPAdes) (version 2) | ecosystem: Environmental > Terrestrial > Deep subsurface > Rock core/Sediment | place: Rifle... | reverse complement strand
TGAAGGCGCCTCCCTCAATGTGCGGATCAACCTGAGTTCCTCCACCGACGAAACATGGGCCAACGATGCCCGATCTGCGGCGTCGGAGTTCACGGCGCGGTGCCGCACGCTCGCTGCCGAGGTGCGGGAAACGGTGGAGAAGGCCCTGGCAGGTTAACGAGAGAGCTCGATCCCGGCGGTGATCGCCGCCAGGTTCTTCTCGGCGTAACGACCAAGGCCGGCGGCAGCCCGAAGAGCCTCCGCCGACACGACATTCTGTCGCACCACCGCGGCAGTCAGCGCGACCAAGGCAAGCTCGGTTCTTCCCACGCGGGTTGGAAGACGACCCAGGTCGAGTACCTCGACGGTTGCTCCGGTTTCCACACCGGGCAACTCGGGGACCATCACCACCCGGTCGGAGGCCGTCATGGCCGCCAGGTACGGCCGGGACTTGGCCAGCCCATCCTCGCTGAGTATCACCATCAAATCGGGGCGGTCGATACCGGTGAAATCAATGGCGTCGGGACTCAAGATGAGCTCGGAAACGCTATGGCCGGTCTTGACTGTGATCGGATAGTCGTCGGACTGGGTGGCATGGAGCCCCGATCGAATAGCCGCCTCGGCCACCATCCGGGCGGCCGATCGGACCTTCCCGCCCGCCGACCCCATGACGAGCAGCCGGAATGGACGATCCAGGGTCGACACGTATTCCGATTCGAGCAATTGCGGCTCGACACCGGAGACTGGGGAACGATTGGCCGCGTCCTTCCGATAGGCCGCTGCGTATTCAGCGACGTTCCTGTGTTCGAGAACCCCGGTCCCCAAACCGAGACGCTGCTGGGTGTCCTCGAGCGACCTTTTCCCGAATTTGTTGGACGGGGCGAAGTACGCCGTGCACAGCTCCCAGATATCAAGAATGGAGAACCCGGGGGTCTCAATGGCTTCAACGATCCGGTCTGTCAGCTCGGGATCGAAGTTGGTACCCCGGTACACGTAGGCGGCCCCGTTGACGGCCGCGGTTGCGCAGATATCGAGGGGACGCTCCAGGTTGCCTCCCGGGGTGGTCGAGGTGATCGCTCCACTCGGAGTGGTGGTCGAGTGCTGGCCGCCCGTCATGCCGAAGTTGAGGTTGTTGAAGACGAGCACCGTCATCCCCACGTTGCGCCGGGCGGCGTTGAGGAAGTGGGCTCCCCCAATCCCGGTCCCCCCATCGCCCATGGTGACGATGACTTCCAGTTCGGGGCGGGCCAGCTTGATACCGGTGGCATAGGTGAGACTGCGACCGTGTAATCCATGGAAACCACTGGTGGCGAAGTATTGGTCGGACAAACCGGAGCAGCCGATGTCACTTACCAGGACTACCTCCTTCGGATCAAGATTGAGACGGACCAGCGCTTCGTTGAGTTGGTCGAGAATAGGCCCGTGCCCGCAGCCGGGGCAGAAGGGGTAGGCCGTCTCGTTTCGATAGGTAGCCAGCGGGACGATGGTGGTACTCATGCGATCACCCCGATGATCTGGTCGGGGGCGATCAAGCTGCCATCCACCCGGTTGATCCCAACGACCTGGCGGCCCTGGGCGAGTCGTTCGATCTCCCGCCGGTACTGACCCAGGTTCAGTTCGGGTACCACGACCCGGCTGATGCCGTCGAGCGCGGCAGTGATAGCTCGTTCCGGGACCGGCCACAGACTGTGCACGACTAACAAGGACACCTTCCGGCCATCCTGTCTGGCATGTCGAACCGCGTGGCGGGCGGCGCCGGCCGTGACCCCGTAGGCGAGAATCAGCGTTGCGGCTCCGTCCTGGGCGTCCAGGTCTACCGATTCGATCTCCTCGAGGTGGTCGTCGATCTTGGCGGCGAGGTGCTCGTTCAGGGCACCGACGGTGGCGGCCTGTTTGGTGATGAATGCGTCTTCGTTGTGGGAGGATCCCGTGAAACGCACCACTTCGTCGCCGTACCGACCGATCGGCGGCACGACGTCCGGCGGCTGATATCGGTACTGCGAACCCTCATCGCCGGTCCGGAAGGTGCGAGGCCGCACGGTCACGCGGGCGAGCTCGGTAGGATTGACGGTGCGCATCGTCAGGTTCAAGTCCTTGTCGGTCAGCAGGAACACGGGACAACGGAACCGTTCGGTAAGATCGAATGCTCGCATGGTCAGGGTATAACACTCCCCCACGCTGGATGGAGCCAGGGCGATGATTGGGTAACCGCCGGCCGTTCCCCAACGCACGAACTGGACATCTCCTTGACCGACGGTGGTTGCCCCTCCGGTAGCGGGCCCCAGCCGCTGAACGTCGACGATCACCAGCGGTACCTCACCGATGATGGCGAGGCCGATGTTCTCGCTGTAGAGACTGATCCCCGGGCCGCTGGTGGCCGTCATGGCCCGGGCTCCGCCGAGAGTGGCGCCGATGCACATACCGATCGAGGAGATCTCGTCTTCGCCCTGGATGGCGATCCCGCCCCGGGCGGGCAGTTCGGCCATCATCATCTGCAGGATCGATGAGGCCGGGGTGATCGGATACCCGGCAAAGAAGTCGCACCCTGCGTCCAGGGCGCCCCTGACGATGGCCGTAGACCCGTCGATGAATTCGCGCGCCATGCATCGCTCCCTATACCATCGCGGCCATTGTCCCCTGGACGGGAGTGCAGCGCGTAGGGTCGTTGGTCACGTTGCGTGGGCTCCGCCCCGGCCGCTGCCTTCCTCGACCAGCCGCATATCAGACGCTTGTTCCGGGTACTTCCCCTTGCCGCCGGCATAGAAGCGGCGCAGGACGTCCATATCGGTTGTCGGATCGTCGCCGGGTATGAGCGGCGGGCCAACGGTGACCAGTTTGTGCGGGTAGTGGATCCGGGCGGGAACGATAGGTACTCGGGCGGTACGGGCGATGTGGTAGAAGCCCGATTTCCAGTGATCGGAAGGGTGCCGGGTGCCGGCGGGTGCGATCACCAGGATCAGCGAGGTGGACGCCGCGAATGCGTTCGCCATCTGCTCGACGACGTTCTCATGGACTCCCCGCCGAATCGGGATACCGCCCGACCGGCGAATGATCGACCCGAAGGGACCTTTGAAGAGACTGTCCTTGCCCATGAAGGAGATCTTGGCGCCGAACGAGGTCATGACCGCCAGCATGAAGACGAAGTCCCAATTGGTTGTGTGGGGAGCACCGATGGCGATGAACTTGGGTTGGGGTGGAAGACCTCCTTCGATCTTCCACCCGGTCAAGCGGAACCACCAGAGGGCCAGGCGACCGAGCATCCTATAGCAGTGTTCCACACGGGAGACCGGATCATGATTCTTCGAGCAGGTCCAACAACCGGTCGACCAGGGCGGTTTGAGCGGCGTTCAGCTTGCGGCGGGCGGCCTCCGGATGGAACCACTCGACCCGATCGACCTCGGGAAATTCCTGCACCCGCCCGGAACGGGGCGGCCACTCCATCGAGAAGGCATTTGAGCGCTGCTCGGCCGGATCGACGTCACCCTCGCAAGCCCAGGCGTGCACCACCTTGCCGGACCGCAGCGTCACCGAACCGAGCGGCAACGGGGGTGCACATGAGAGGGGGATTCCCACCTCTTCGTGGAATTCGCGCCGGGCGACCTCCAGGAGGTCTTCATCCTTCGCCACCTCACCCTTAGGGACGCTCCAGGCGCCTTCGTCTCGTTTCGCCCAGACCGGCCCGCCGGGGTGGCAGAGCAACACCTCGACGACCCCACCGATTCGGCGATAGAGCAGGATTCCGGCACTGGTCACGGTCAGACGGTACTGCGCCCGGCCGGGTTTCTGCCACGTAGCATGGTTGGCGCTGCCGGCGGAGAGGACCGCATGATGCGACCGGTTTATGCCATCTCGGGAGGCGTTTCGAAGTTCGCCAAAGCGCGCCCCGACAAAACATTCCAGGCGGTGATCAAGGAGGCCTACGACTACGCCATCGGCGACCTCGGCATCGACATGCCCACGTTCACGGCGGCAGCGGATGGATCCGTTGCCGCCTACTTCTCCGATCATTTCTCGCGCCAGTTGATGGCGGGGATCATGGCCCAGGACTATCTGGGACTGATACCAAAACCCGGCCATCGGGTGGAGGGTGGTGGGGCGACCGGGGGACTCTGTTTCCAGGAAGCCTGGAAGTCGGTGGCCTCGGGCGACATGGATGTGTGTGTCGCCTATGGCTTCGAAACGATGAGCCGCGTCGAAACCTGGAAGGGCAACGAGTTCATCGCACTGGCTTCCGATGTGTCATGGGATTACCCGGTCGGTGGTTTCTATTCGGGGTACTACGCCATGATGGTCACCAGACACATGAAAGAGTACGGGACGACGGTCGAACAGATGGCCCACGTCTCCGTCAAGAACCACCTCAATGCTTACCACAACCCTTACGCCCAGAAACGCAACCGCTATTCGATTGAGGACGTCCGGTCGTCGCCCATGGTGGCCTGGCCCCTCACTCGGCTCGACATCTGCGTGATGTCCGACGGGGCGGCCGCAGTGATCTTGGCCTCCGAGGAGGGGCTGGAACGCTTGGAGAAAGCAGGCGCCTCGATCTCCCGCCCGCTCGTTGCGGTGGCAGGCATCGGGCGCGGGACCGATGCGATGCGGATGGCGGATCGGCCTCACGTCGATTACGACACGTTCATGCGCGACTATGCCACCGAACTCGAACGGGACTCCGCCGAGACCCGGGCGTACTACAAGAAGCTGTGGGACAAGGGCACCCGGTACCCCGGAGTTCATTCGTTCCGGGCCGGCCGAACAGCCGGAAATCTAGCCTACCGACGGGCCGGGATCGTCGACCCGATAGCCGACCTCGACTTCGTCGAACTCCACGACGCCTACACCTCGAGCGAGATCCAGACGTACGAGGATCTGGGATTGTGCCGTTACGGGGAGGGCGGCCCCTTTGCGGCGTCCGGCAAGACTTTCATGCCCGGTATCGACTACGGGCTCGATCTGCCGGAAGATCCCCTGATCCCCGTGAACCCGTCCGGCGGTTTGATAGCCTGCGGCCACCCGGTCGGCGCCACCGGGCTCATGCAGGGGGTGTTCGCTATCTGGCAGTTGCAGGGCACCGTAGGTAAGCACTTCGGCGATTCCGCACTCCAGGTCCCGCACGCCCGTCGGGGGGCGATCCACTCCCATGCCGGCACCGGCACCTACGTGACGGTCAGCATTCTCCGGAAGGAGGACTGAGATGCCAAAACTCCCCGACCGTCCGGAAGAGACCCTGGGTGGGTTCATCGTCCACGGCGTCCCGTTCCCCGTCGACTCCGGCCCGGATGCGTTGGCCTTCCTCAAACGAATGGCTCCTATTCAGATCGAGCAGGGGTACTCGATCACCTATCTCCACTCGTACGGTCAGGACAGCCCCTGGTTTGCCGGGGTCTCAAACCGACGGTTGCTGGCTACCCGGGATCCTGAGTCCGGTTACACCTACGCGACGCCGCGTGGCCACGACATGTACTCGGGCGAGGAAACGGAATGGATCGACATCACCGACCGTCCAGCCTGGATCCACACCTTCACCGTGTGCCACTTCGGTTCAGAGGAGTTCCTTGCGGAGACCCCCTATGTCCTGGCACTGATCGAATACGAGGGAGTCGAAACGCTGTTCCTGAGCAGGCTGATGGGAATCGATCCGGATGAAGCGTCGATCGAGTGGATCGGGATGGAGGTACAACCCCGCTTTTTGCGGAACAGCAAGCTGAAGCCAACCGACGTCTACTTCGTGCCCGCCCGATCGGCCTCTTGAAGGTGGCCACGCCGCAAATTTGGCCAAGGCAGAGAGGTGCCTGATGACGGAACTGGACGTCCAGGCCGCCCATCATCGGTCTGCAGTTGAGTGCTTCAACGGCGCATGGGAACTGCTCGAGAAGGAAGACCGCAGCCCAGACGACATCGCCGCAATGGTCCATATGGCCCACGCCTCATTGTGGCACCGGCGCCACTCGGAACACGGCGATCCGCAACATTTCGTAGTGGGAGCCTGGCAACTGTCCCGCGTATACGCGGTAGCCGGGCGTCCGGAGGAAGCGCGCCGCTACGCCGAAGAGTCATCGCTTCTGTGCCGCCAACATGAACTTGCGCCGTTCTACCTGGCCTACGCCTTTGAAGGCCTGGCCCGGACAGCGGCAGTAGCCGGGGACGGCGCCCAGCGCGAGCGCCAGTTGGGCGGCGCCGCGGCGGTAGCCAAGCGGATAACGGACCAATCCAACCGGCAGGCAGTGCTGGACGATCTGGCCACGATCTGAGCCGATCACGGGCGAGACGGTTCATCCCGTCTACGCTTGCCGCCATCGGATCTGACATGCGCTCTCGCACCCTCCTGGTAGCCGGTCTGCTGCTCTTCACTGCCTGCACAGCCGGCCGGGCCGAGGAAGTCGCCCCTGCGACCACGACCGACTCTCTCGCTCCTACCACGACAACGACCGTCCCTCCTACCACCACGTCCACTTCCTCGTCGACCACCTCGACCACAACGACGGCTCCGCCTCCGGTTGCTGCCTCGCTTTCGCTGGAACAGGTGGCCGCCATCACCGGCGACCTGTCCCCGAAATCGATCGTCCATTCCGGGAAGGGCCTGTTCTTCGCTCAGAACATGATGTACCGGCACACCGTATCGGTGTACAACCGGACCTTCGAGCTGGTGAAGACCATCTCCGATACGGTCGACTTGACCGAATTCGGTTTCGAGGGTGACTACCGGGGCGCCCCGGTGGAGGCAGCCTTTACCAGCGACGGGGCGTACGGGTACGTGTCGAACTACCAGATGTACGGCCCCGGTTTCGCGCGAGCCGGGGGCGACGGGTGCGGCCTGGCCGATTGGGACGAGAGCTTCGTGTATCGGATCGAAATGAGCAGCCTGGAGATCGATCAAATCATCCCGGTTGGGTCGGTGCCAAAATTCCTGACCGTAACGCCGGACGACCGTTACGTACTGGTCGCCAACTGGTGCAGCTTTGACGTCAGCGTGATCGAAACAGACACCGGCGAAGAAATGGCCCGGGTTGAAGTCGGTCGGCATCCGCGCGGCATTGGCGTCGATCCGGAGTCGACCACCGCCTACGTGGCGGTGATGGGATCGAGCAACATAGCCGTTCTGGATCTTTCCGATCTGTCCGTTTCGTGGTTGGAGGACGTCGGCGCCGGCCCCCGCCATCTGGTCATGGATCCCACCGGGCGATTCTTGTATGTCACCCTGAACGGTGAAGGCCGGGTGGCCAAGATAGATCTGCGCATTGGTGAGGTCGTGGCCCGAGTGGCGACCGGCCGCGCACCGCGCAGCATGACGATCTCCGGTGACGGAACGGCGCTCTATGTCGTCAACTACGACTCGGACACGGTCGCCAAAGTGGCCACCAATGCCATGGCCGTGCTCCAGACGCTGCCGGTGGCGCACCACCCTATCGGTATCACCTTCGACGACGCGACCCGCCGGGTTTGGGTGTCGAGTTATTCGGGCGTCATCACCGTCTTCGACGAGCGTTGAGCGTCGAGCCGCCGCGGTGGAGAACGCCGCCCGCTGAGTCGAGCGCCCGGGACTCGAGGGAGCCTGGCTTGACGAGGTGCGGTCAGTCCGCCACGTCCCGCGAAGGACCCACCTGCATGGTCCGCATGAACACCTGCATTCCGTAGTGCAGGGCGATCATTCCGCCCAGCTCCATGATCTGCGCCTCGGTGAAGTGTTGCTTCCCCTCGTCGTAGAAGGTTTTGTCGATCTTCTCGGGTTGGCGATACATCAGATAGCTGTACCGCAGTGCCCATCTCTCCCCCGCGGTGAACCCCGGATCGTTCTCGAAATCGCCGGATCCTGCATCGATGCGCTGCTCATCGAGACCATCGGCAAGCGCCCGTTTCGATCGAAGATTGGAGAAGTACGGGTCCCGGGCAGTGCGAGCAAGCTGGATGCGGATGATCTCTTTCAGTTTGTGGTCAACGTTCCCGAGGGCGTGCGCCCTGTACATGGCATCGTAGATAGCCTCCGCGTAGCCGGGCACGTGGGCGAGAATTCGTGGGAAGAGCTCGTCGCTGACTCCGGATTCCTCACAAGAGCGCAGGATGTCACCCAACCCCTGCTGTATTGCGAGGTCACGGTCGATCGGCTCGACAACCGACATCACTCGCCTCCCGCTGGTTGTTGGTCACCGGCCTCGGCGAGCGCACGGGCCAGGGCACCGCGACTATGTGAGACGGGTCGGTCCCCGTAGATCCGGCGGGATTCCTCCTGGCTCACAAGGCGACCATCCGGGGAGAACATCGGATAGAAGTCAAGCGTCCGGAAGAAGGTGTGGTACCCAACGTTGAAGCCGATGAAGGCGCCCAGCTCGACGATCTCGGCTTCTGTGTAGTGTTCCCGAAGACGATCGTAGAACGCTTCGTCGATTTTCTCCGGAGCGAACTGCATCAGCTCGCTGTACTCGAGGGCGACCTTTTCGGCATCGGTGAACGCCGTGCTGTGCCGATAGTGATCGATACCTTCGTCGATCAGCTCTTCTGTCAAACCATTCCGCTTCGCCGAAGCGGATCGAACATTCCCTCAGTAGTTGCATTCGGCAGCACGGGACAGCTGAATCCGGATGATCTCTTTCAACTTGTGATCGACCGCGCCGGTGTTGAACACCGTGCCCCAGGCGATGTACATGGCCCGGGAGAGTTCCTCGTTATGACCCTGGACCGCGTGGAACGCCGGGTCGGGAGCGCGATGTTTCAGGCACTTGCGCACCAGAGGCGCGAGCGTGGATTCCATGAGCTCGTCGATCTCCAGCATCGATATGTTCGACATCGTCACTCCTTCTCTCCGGCGTCCATCCGTGATCTGCCGCCCGAGCGAGAGGAATCTCGCCGGGCATCGATGGTACATCTAGCCGAGCAGCAAGATCAGCGACCCAACAGCGACCACCAGACCGAGGACGGCGAGGGCAAGCGGTCCCCACCGGGCCGCAGCGAACTTACCTGCATTGAGCAATGTCGTCACCTGCTCGAAGCGGACCATCGAATAGAGGAGCATCGCAGCTCCGAAGCCGACCATCGCCAGCCCGATGATCTCGGCGCGCGGCCCCTCGGTCTCCACGAGCGTGCCGAGCAGAACCCCCAGTCCGATCACCGCCAGCGCGGTACGAACCCAGGCTAGGAACGTGCGCTCGTTGGCTAGATGGTCCCTGGCAATGCTACCCGTGTTGTCCCGCACTCCAACACTCCTGCGATCCACGGAAATATCTCCTTCGGTCGTGTTCTGCTTCCCATAGTCGCGCGAGTCTGTGACTTGGCGGCAATCAGCCGGGCGGTCGACGCGCTCGTAATGTCATCATCAGGTTAGGCGGGGGGCGGCGGCGGTTCTGAAAGCAGCTACCGATAGACCGGGATCGGGAGTGTCGCCGAGTCCAGGTGCCGGCGCGAATTCGCCAATCAGTAGCCTGGCCGATGGACTCGCCTATCTGGCGGCCACTCGACATCCTGACGGGCACTGGCTTCAGAACATGTAGCTCGATGGGCACTTCCTGCTGGCCCGACATCCAGATGGCAACGAGCCCGGACATAGGCGCCAGGACCAGAATGCGGGTTTACGGCCGTCCCAGCAGGCGGGCCAATCGCCCTTGCTGATCGGTTCGCACGACGGCCAGCACCTCATCTCCTGGCTCGATGTGCATCGCGCCACTCGGGCTCAACAAGGCATCGCCGCGCACGATCCCCACCACCACGCAGTCGTCGGGTAGGGGAATCTCGTCAATCCGCTTTCCGGCCACGGCCGAACCGGACGGGATCTGCTCCTCCACCAGGGCAAACTGACCTCGCCGAAGCTTCAGTAACGTCGTCATCTCCCCCAGGGACATCTCCTCGGCGACGAGGTGGGCGATGATGTCGGCCTGGTTGAGTGCAACGTCCACCCCCATCTCGGCCGTGTACATCCAGGCGTTGTGGGGGTTGTTGACCCGTCCGATGGTACGCGGCACACCAAACGCGAACTTGGCCATGCTGGTCACCACCAGGTTGGTTTCATCCCGGTTGGTGACCGCAACGATGGTGTCGGCTCGGTGGACTGAGGAACGCTCCAGCACTTCGGGGTCGGTGCCGCTCCCATGCACAAGCACCTCGTGGGGAAGTGTCCTGCGCAGCCGCTCGATACAGGCTCCATCCAGCTCCACCAAGGTGACCTCATGGCCCCCTTCGAGGAGCAGCCCGGTCAGATAGGAACCGATCCGGCCTCCCCCAACTATCAGTACATTCCGCATGCCCTCCTCCTCTCAGCGCTCACCGAGCAACGACGCCAGCCGGCCGCGCGATGGTCCGACCACCGCCAGGTGGAGGATGTCGCCTGATTCGAGAACGGTGGCCAGAGTAGGAATGAACGTCCGGCCTCCTCGAGAGATCGCCACCGGCAATATCTCGCCCGGCACGGTGACCTCGTTGGCACGGCGGCCTTCCAACAATGTCGGCAGCTCAGCCTCCACCAGATCCACCTGGCCGGTGCCGAGGCTGGTGGTTACCACCACGCCGCCCAAGGTCAGCAGCTCGACCAGGCGCTGAACGCCCCAGTCGACAGGTGCGACCACCTGTAGCCCCAAACGGCGGTAGATATGAGCCTGGAGCGGATCGTAGAGCCGCGCCACGACCCTCGGAACGTGGAATACCCGGCTCGCCAACCTGGCGGTGACCGCGTTTGCCTCGTCGTTGCCAGTTACCGCAGCCAGCCCATCGGTTGAGCGAATGCCGGCCCGTTCGAGCACGTGTCGATCGAAGGCCACACCTACGACCTGCTCACCGGTGAACGCCGCACCCAGCCGGGCGAAGGCTGCTGCATCGGTATCCACGACCGTGACCGAGTGGTGGGCGGCGTGGAGAGCTCTGGCGAGTCCGGCACCCATTCGCCCACAGCCGACAACCAGATACCTCATTATGATCTCCTCTCTCCCCTCCGGACCAACCACTTGCGTAACTCGTCGGCGATCAGGAGCAACGGAACTAGCGGCAGCAGCCACAACCAATCGCCGGGTGGGAAGGGACCGGTGCCGATCAAATGCTGGAGGAACGGTACGTACACGATGAGGGCGATGACCGCCAGCTCCGAAGCGATGCCCACCCACACGAGGCGATTCGAGAAGAACCCCACCTGCAGGATCGAGTTGCGCTCGGTGCGCTGGGCAAACAGGTTGCCGATCTGAGTAGCCACCACCGCGGCCAGAGCGATGGCGATTCCAGAACGGTGCAGCTCGCCCCCGGCCGGCAGGTCGAGAAACTGCCCCTGATAGCCGTTCGTCCAATACATCAGGAAAAATACACCCATGACCGCGGCGCTCTGCAACGGCCCCAACCACAAGTAGGCCCGGGCGAGCAGGCGCGGGGTGACGATGTGCTCCGACCCTCGCCGCGGTGGGCGGTCCATGACCCCCGGCTCGGGCTTCTCCGCCCCGAGGGCCAGCGCCGGAACCAGATCGGTCCCGAGGTCGATGGCGAGGATGGCCATCACATCGAGGGCGAGCGGAATCCGGCCGGCGCTGAAGGCAAAGAAGAGGAACGGAACCGCTTCGGGAGTGTTGCTGGTGAAGATGTACGAGGTGAACCGCCTGATGTTGGCGTAGACGGCCCTCCCCTCTTCCACCGCATTGACGATCGAAGCGAAGTTGTCGTCGAGCAGGATCATGTCGGCCGCCTCGCGAGCGACATCCGTGCCGGTCAAACCCATCGCCACCCCGATGTCGGCCTTCTTCAGAGCCGGAGCATCATTGACACCGTCGCCGGTCACCGCCACAACATTGCCCAGTCTCTGCAACGCAGCAACGACCCTCAGTTTGTGCGCGGGGGTCGCCCGAGCGAACAGCACCTCCTCCCCTAACGCTGCATCGAGAGCTTGGTCGGTCATCGACTCGAGCTCGGCGCCGTTGATGATTCGGATCCCCACTCCGCTGATCATGCCAACCCGGCGAGCGATCGACTCCCCCGTCAAGCCGTAATCTCCGGTGATCATCACGACCCGGATGCCGGCCCGGCGGCAGGTCGCCACCGCGGTCTCGACCTCGGGTCGGGGGGGATCCATCATCCCGATCAAGCCGAGAAACGTCAGCTCCTGCTCGAGCACTTCCCCGGGTGTTGAGGATGCTCCCGCGGGAAGAGCTCGGAGCGTCACGGCAAGCACCCGCAGTCCGCGCCGGCTCATCTCATCGTTGGCTACTTCAAGGCGGGCCCGCGTCTCGCCGTCCAATGCAGCATCGGCCCGATTGGTGCGGACATACGAACATCGGGCCAGCAGCTCCCGGGGAGCGCCCTTGGTGAACAGCACCTCTCCGCCCTCAGTCTCATGGATCGTGCTGGCTCTCTTGCGTACCGAGTCGAAAGCCACCTCGGCGACCCGCCGGCACCCCGCCGCCTCCGCGGCCAGGTCCAGTCCCGCTTTTCGACATGCCACTTCGATGGCGGCCTCGGTCGGATCACCGATCACGGTCACCTGCCCGTTGTCGCCTTCAATCACCCGGGCGTTGCAGTTCAATCCGGCGGTACGGAGCAACCCCCACAGGTCGTCGGCGACGGCCACCCACGGATTGCCGGCAGCATCCCGTACCTCCCCCGCCGACGAGTAGCCCGCACCGGTCAGCTCGTAGCGCCCACCGGGGAGTACCACCTCCCGAACCGTCATCTCGTTCTTGGTCAGAGTGCCGGTCTTGTCCGTGCAGATGACGCTGGTCGAACCCAGAGTCTCCACCGCCGATAGCCGCTTGACCAGCGCGTTCCGTTTGGCCATCCGCTGGGTGCCCATCGCCAGAGCAAGCGTCACCGTTGGCAGCAATCCCTCGGGAACGAAGGCGACGATCATCCCGAGCGCAAACACGAACCCGCGACCCAGATCCATGGCACCCAGGACCAGCGCAACCACGAAACAAACGATCCCGACGCCCACGGCCACCACACTCACCACGTAGCTGAGCCGGGCCAGCTCCTTCTGAAGGGGGCTCTGCTCGACCGCCATTTCCTGGGTAAGTGACGCGATCTTCCCGAACTCAGTGCGCATTCCGGTAGCGATGGCAACCGCTTTTCCTCTTCCGGCCGTGACCGTGGTGCCGGCAAACACGAGATTCGGCACCTCGGCCGGGTTGACGGGGGTGGCATCCACAGGATCTGCGGTCTTGCGCACCGGATTCGCTTCGCCGGTCAGGGTCGACTGATTGACCCGAAGTTCGGAATGCTCGACCACCCGCCCGTCCGCCGAGATGAGATCCCCCTCCTCCAGCAGCAGGAGGTCGCCCGGTACCAGTTGATCGGCCGGAATGAACGCCGCGGCACCGTCGCGCAACACTCGCGCTTGGACCGGTAGCAGACGGCGCAGGGCTTCGGTGGCCTTCTCGGCGCGGAATTCCTGCCAGAAACTGAAGATCCCGTTGATGACGTTGACCAGCCAAATCGCGATTCCCAGTTCGGCCAGGCCGGCAGCAAAACCCACCCCGCCGCCTACCCACAGCAGGATGGCCATGAGGTGCGTGAAGTGAGAAGTCAGGCGATGCACCAAAGGGACGCGTTTGGCCTTGGTGATGGTGTTGGGACCGAAGCGGTCGAGACGCCCGGCGGCTTCGGAGGTGGTGAGTCCCGACCGCCGCGACTCCATCCGGACGTAAACGGCCTCGGGTGGCTGCTGTTCGATGACGGCTTCCGTCGACGAGGTGGCCATGGTCATGCCAGACGATGGGGCACCGGCGCGAGCCGGATCGCACAATACGAACGCATGCCACACCTCAGGTGATGCACAGATCGCCTCGCGCTCATGCTAGGAGTCGCGCCGGGCAACCAATCCAGGTTTGGGGGCCGAATGTGCCGGCCGACGTCGTCTCGGTAGATGTCGGAAGAGACAGGCGCGCCGGCAACACCGGAAACTACAAGCTTCGGGCTAACAACCCGGGGTCCCTTGAGGTCGGAGGGGCGAATTCAACTCCAAGTACGACGCAACTCCTGGCGGGCGCCAACGGTCACCGCTTGATATCGTAGAGGCCGTGTTTGCCTGCTTACGTGAGCCTGGACAACACCCCAACGTACACCCGGGACCTGCTTCGCAAAGACTTCGAATTGGGTCTACCGGCTGTCGCCGGCTCGACGTCCCCCTTCCCACGGCGGCGTTGGTGCACCGGATCGTCACCGACGGCATGGGATGGGGCTGTATCGAACAGGGCTTCGCCGCCCTCCTGATCAGGTCGACGTGTGGGGCGGGACTCGGGTTGATGCCTGAGAATCGAGACTTCCGACGGCCTGTGAAGCACCCCCGTCCCATTCAGACCAAGCTCGGGCCATGACGCCCCCCGCCCCCTGGTAAGAGATACCATGGACACACCCCGCAGGGTCGTCGTGGCCACAGTCCGTAGCCGTCTGCAAGCGGAAGTCTTGACCAGCGAACTAGCCCGCCGGGGCATCGCCGCCGAGTTCGAAGAGATCAGGGGGCCGGGACGGCTCGGGCCACATCCCTCGATCGTCAGAGTCGCCGAACCGCAGCTCGAGCAGGCACGCCGGGTAGTGGCAGCACTAACCGGCCTTGGAGCGCCGGTTGCGATGCTGAACATTCGGCGCCTCGTCCCCGCCATCCTCGCCCTGGCCGCCCTGATTGCCGTGATCATCTGGATCGTGGACCTGTTCGTGTGACCGGCGAGGGCGGCCAAACGATGACACCGACGGTGGCGATCGACTTCCCCATGAATTCCCCCGGACGGGCTCCTCTACGAGCCGGCAGCCGGGCCTATGGGGTCGGGCACTGATCACGGCTGGTTGGTGAGTCACCCTCGGTGCCGATGGTCGAGTAGCCTGCGGCCACACATCCAGGGAGCACGGTGGCGAACATCGTTGGCGTCCATCACGAGATCCACGGAAACGGAGACCCGGTCATGTTGCTCGCCGGGTTGTCGGGTGTGGGGCGAGGATGGGGCGATCAGATGGATCGGTTCGCCTCCGAGTTCACCACCATCGTTCCGGACCATCCCGGAACCGGCGCCTCAGCTCCTCCCGTCGGGAAATGGACCATCGAGGGGCACGCCGCCGCCTTGGCCGACATGGTCCGATCGATCCGGTGCGGACCGGTCCACGTGGTCGGCTCATCAACCGGAGGCGCCATCGCACAGGTGATGGCCCTCGACCACCGCGAGGTGGTCCGTTCAATAGTTTTGGTGTCATCCTGGGCGCGGGCGGACGACTTTTTCCGTCACCAGTTCGCGGTCCGCAAAGATGTGCTCCTGCGCCAAGGGAGTGACGCCTACGCTCAAGCGTCGGCACTCTTCCTGTTCTCGCCGCGCTATTTCCGGGACCACTACGAGCGGGTAGATGCCTGGTGCCGCCAGGCGTCCTCCACCGACCCCGCCACGATGAGCGCCCGCATCGACATGATCCTCGCCCACGACCAGCTCGACCGTTTGGGAGCGATCGATGTCCCGGCCATGGTGCTGGTGGGCTCCGACGACGTCTGCACTCCGCCCTACTTCTCCGAGGAGCTGGCGGCCGCCATTCCGGGAGCATTTCTCACCGTCCTGACGGGTGGACACCTCATCTATAAAGAGGATCCCGGTGGGTTTCACCGGGTGGTCGCCGACTTCGTCCACCGCCACTGACGTCCGGGGGCCGGGTCGGTCTCTGCGACCGGCCGGCTTCCCAACCACCGCCTCCCGACCGGCAAGCCGGCGTGCTTGATCCCGGTGACATTGGGCAACGCGCCTCGGCGTCTTCGACCACGTTCGCGGTGCGGTCGAAGCTCCCGCCGGTTGCCTACAATCGATTGGAAGAGAAGTCGAGAGGAAACACCATGGCGCGTATCTCGTTCCGAATGCCATCGCAGATCGAAGAGTCGGAATCCCGCCAGTGGCTCGAGCAAGCGATCGCCGCAGGCAAGCCCGGGCCTGAATTCCAGGCAATTCGGGCCCATGCTCCCGGGGTCATGCGGTCGTTCACGATGACCCGGCGCTGGGTCTACCACGAGGGCTTCCTCGAATTCGAGTTGAAGGAGTTGCTACGCGCCTACATCGCCTTGACGGGCGACTGCACCTACTGCTCCAACCAGGGTGTGGCGAGGGAGATGCGTGCCGACCAAAGCCAACTCGATGCCCTGTTCAACTACCAAACCTCCCCCGACTACACACCACGACAGAAACTGGCCCTCCGGTACACCGACGCCATCATGTGGGATCCCTCCCTCGCCGACGACACCCTGTGGGAAGAGCTCCTGGCGGAGTTCACTGAGCCGGAGCTCGTCGAACTCGGCTACTGGATCGGGTTCACTTTCGGCGGACAGCGATGGCTGAGGACCCTCGGCTCCAGCCAGGGTCAGCTGCAAGCGGCGATAGAGGCTGCCGGCGAACCGGCCGTGGTTCACTCAGGGCCCACTCCGAGCGACTGACTCGTCATCCGGTCCGAATCAGATCGAGGGGTAATCTGTGGAGCGACTCGCAACCGTTCGCCGTGACTACGCACAGGTCTCCGGTCTGAACGCCGGCGGTTTCGTCGAGGCTCACGACGTTCGGCTGGATCACGATCGTCTGGCCCTCCTCGAATACCCACGGGGCGTCGTGGTGTGCGGTCTGCCTGGTTCTGATGCTCGGCGGGAGAAGCCCGATTCCGAAGCCGTGCACGAGACCGTCTCGAATGGCATATCCGGAGTCGTCGATCAGGTCCGATGCCGCCCAAACGTCCTCGTGGGTAGCACCGGGTCGGATGGCCCCCCGGACCGCCCAGTACACCTCCTCAGCCACGCGATGGAGGTCGGCGATCATTGGAGTCGGGTCGGCGGCAACGGTGAACGTCCGCAAACCCTGACCGGCGTACCCTCCGTGCGAGACGGAGATCTCACAGGACACGACGTCTCCTGGCTCCAGAATCCGCGACGAAAGGACCTGAGCAGGAACGCAGCGGTCGGGGCTCGACATGGGGGTAGATGCCAGGTAGTAGAAAGTCGTGAGGCCGCCCTTGGACAGATAGGCGTGCTCGATCACTTCAGCGAGTTCGTACTCCCGGATCCCCGGCCGAAGCTGGAGAGCCAGCGCCTCGAGAGCGGCGTCGGTGTGGGCTGCTCCCAGCCTCAGCCACTCGAGCTCCTCGGCGCTCTTCCCGAGCCTGATCCGGCGGTAGATCGACGTGACGTCCCGAAAGGAAACTCCCTCCGCCACAGCGCTCATCCGCTCGTGATGCTGGTAGGGCATCATGCCGACTACACCGACGGAGCGGGTCCCGCGCTGCACCAACTCCTCTCCGAGGGTTCGGCCCGAGTCCATCCCACCCCAGC